>Ga0213837_1001085_pt1 | contig 17197 bp, 17 predicted proteins | sample SWPATP12_FD_160572 | JGI IMG/M metagenome (GOLD analysis project Ga0213837, IMG submission 160572) | Coastal seawater microbial communities from Marineland, Florida, United States - SWPA TP1 #2 | ecosystem: Environmental > Aquatic > Marine > Coastal | place: USA: Florida | collected 2016-08-06
TCGTCGACCGCGCGCGCCGCGGCCGCCTGCCGCTGCTGAACGGCGGCACGGCGCTCATCGACACGACCTACGTCGACAACGCGGCGACCGGCATCGTCGCCGCACTGCACCGGGCGGATGCGACGCACGGCAACGCCTACGTCATCACGAACGGCGAGCCCCGCCCCGTCGCCGACCTACTGGCCGGGATCTGCCTCGCTGCCGGCGTGCGCCCGCCGCGCGTCAGCGTGCCGGCGTCGCTCGGCCGCGCTGCGGGCTCGCTCGTCGAGCGCATCTGGGCGATGCCCGGTATCGGAGCGCGGGCCGGCGCCGACGAGCCGCCGATGACGCGCTTCCTCGCCGAGCAGCTCTCGACCGCCCACTGGTTCGACCAGCGCGCCACCCGCCGGGACCTGGACTGGGCGCCGACCGTCTCGCTCGACGAGGGCCTCCGCCGCCTCGCGACGCACTACGCGGCTCGACGTCTCGCGTAGCCGACGCAACCGTGTTCACGGCGTCGGCGGTGCGCGCCGCGGCTCATCCCGTCAATCGCCTTCGCTGCACTCGGCTAACGGGGTGACAGGCGTGAAGACGACAGTGAACGATAGAAACGAAAGTGTGCTACGTTTCTTCCTTCTAGGAGGCATCACATGAGCACCGCGCTTGCAACGCATACCTATCTCCCGCCTGCTGACGGTCACCTCGCCGATGTATCGGCGGTCCTGCATCGCGATGAGTCGGCAGCGCTGATCGGACCGAACGGATCCAGGATCGAGCTGCCGACGGCAGTCCACGACGTGTTGGTGCAGGTCGTGGACTCAATGCGCGCGGGAAAGGCAGTGCATGTCACCCCGGTCGACCAGTTGCTCACGACGCAGCAGGCTGCCGACCTGCTCGGCGTCACCCGTCCGACAGTTGTGGCGATCATCGATCGCGGTGAGCTCGCATGCGAGCGCACCGGGACGCATCGGAGGATCAGGATGGACGATCTGCTCGCCTTCCGCCAGCGTCGTCGACGGGAGCAGTTGGATGCGATCGCGTCGCTCTACCCTCCGGATGACGACTTGAGCTCCGAAGATGCAGTGGCCGAGGCGCGACGTGCAAGGAAGGCGGTGGCGGCTGCTCGTCGTGCTCGCCAGAACGGCGGATCCGTGTGAGCATGACGGGATGTACGTCGCCCTGCTCGATGCGTGCGCGCTTTGGCCGAGCCGTCAACGTGACTTCCTACTGAGCCTGGCAGTCGCCAACGTCTTCGCACCGGTGTGGAGCGACGTGACGCTCGAGGAGCTCGAGTTCCATGAGGCGGCCAAGCTGCGTGATCGAGGCGAAGCAGCTCAGCTTGCAGCGAAGCGTGCCGCACAATTGATTCAGAGAATGCGCCAGGCGTTGATGACGTCGCGCCGCCCTGACCGCTCGCAGCGCCTTTGAGGGCCTCCGCCGCCTCACGGCGCACTACGCCTAGCCTTCGCTCGTCACCGGCGGCGGGTCATCCTGCAGCGCGAGCGCGAGGGCCAGCGCCGCGCAGCCGTCGGCCGCCGCGTCCGTCGCCGTCATGGCTCGGTGAGCAGCCCCGGCAGGGAGGCCGGCTTGGTCGAGCGAGGCGATGACGAACGGCGTGAGGTCGGTGCGAGCGAACCCGAGCGATAGCGGCGCTTGCCCGGCGCGATGGGCACGAGCAGCCTTCGATCGAGCAAGGAGCGGATCGCGTCGGATCGGGCTGACGGTGTGCCCGTGTTCGTGACCCATCGTCCGTCAGTGAGGCGAGACATGCGATCGAGGTCCTCCCGGATGCCGTGAAGCACGAAGGAGCACCATCCGACCAGGCCGTCGTCCGACATCGAGTCCGCCGCCTCGAGTCGGTCGTCGTAACCCTCGCAGTCTGCACCGAAGACGGCGGTCGGATTCACCGTGCGAGGTGCGCCCGGCTGGGGAACCGGATCGAGGGCATGCCGGAATCGTAGGAGAGCGTGCCGACAATTCATCGGAACGTTGCGCAGAGCTGGCGAGAAGCGGATTGCTGCGGGTGGCGAACGACACCGGATCTCATGCAGTGCGACTCGCGACTTCATGTCAGCCGTACCGCGCGACGGGCTGCGTCCACGCGATCGAGGCCCGTGCGTCGCCCGATCAAGCATTCCCGTCGACAGCACTCACCGCCTCGCTCACCGGGTCATGTCAAGGATTCGCACGTTTCCTTGACACGTCGTTCGTCCGTGTTCGATGCACGAACATGTCACCGCAGCGCGCGAGGATGGACCGCATGAGAGCAGGTGGGTGATGGCGACCGTCGCAACGGCACTGCGCCTCCGCCGTCTCGTCGACGGAGACGCGGCGCTGGCGATGCTGCGCGCCGAGCACGCCCCGATCATCGTCGCACTGCTCTCGGAGCACCTGGGCGGTGACGTGCGCCGCCGTGGGGTCGACGAGCTCACGGACCTCATCGACGCCGATCTCGACGCACTGCGGGCGCACTTCGAGCTCCCGCAGACCGGCAAGGCCTACTGCGCCGCTTGGCGCTCCGCAGGCTGGCTCATCCGACGGCCGGCTCAGGAGTCGCGAAGTGAGACGTTCGAGCTCTCACCCGAAGCGTTCCGCGCCATCCGGACCTTCGAGCAGCTCGAGCAGCCGCGCGCGACGGCGACCGAATCGCGGCTCATGACGATCCGCGAGCAGGTGCACCGCCTCGCGCTCGAGACAGACCCCGACGGCGCTCGCCGACGCGAGGCCCTCGAGCGCGAGCGGGCAGCCATCGATCTGCAGATCGAGGCCATCCGCACCGGCCGCTTCGAGCCGCTCGACGAGCAGCGGACCAGGGAGCGGCTCGCCGAGCTCATGAGGCTCGCGGAGGATGTTCCGTTCGACTTCCAGCGCGTTCGTGCTCGCTTCGACCAGCTGAACCAGGAGCTGATGGCCAGCATCCTCGAGGCGGGCGAGTCTCAGCGGAGTGTGCTCGATGACATCTTCCGCGGGGTGGACCTCATCGAGCAGACCGACGAGGGCCTGTCGTTCGCGGCGTTCTCGGCGCTCGTGCTCGATGTGGAGCGGAGTGCGGAGTTCGAGGACGACATCGCGCGGCTCGTCGACCGTGACCTCGGCACCGCGATGTCGACCGCACAGCGGCGCTTCCTGCGCACGTTCCTCCGGCGGCTCAAGGAGCACAGCCACGAGATCCATGGCGTCCTGGGCGAGTTCGCCCGGGGGTTGCGGCGATACGTGCAGTCGCAGGACTTCCAGCAGGACCGGGCGCTCCAGCGCTCCATCCGAACGGCGCTCGCGACCGCGATGCAGAGCGCGCACCACGTCAAGCCCTACCGCGAGACCGGCATGGCGCTGCCGCTCACCTCTGTCGAGCTCTCCAGCCTCGGCGCGCTCACCCTGCACGATCCATCCGACTTCACCGTCGATGAACGGCTCGTTACCCACGCACCTGGAGAAGCCGATCTCGCGCAGCTCCGTGCGCTCGCGCGCGACACGGAGATCGACTTCGCCGAGCTGACCGAGCAGGTCAACGAGCGGCTCGCGACTGGCCCGATCTCGGTCGGCGCACTGCTCACCGACTGGCGGGCCACGCAGGGTGTCGCGAGCGTCGTCGGGCTGCTCTCGCTCGCCGCACGCCACGGCGAGATCACCGAGGAGCTCGAGTCCGTCAGCTGGCCCGGTCCCGACGGCGCCGTCCGTCGCGCCTCCGTGCGCACCCACGTCTTCGTCGAGAGGCTCCCCGCATGACCGACGCCGTCTTCTCGGCACATGATCGCCAGGCGGATGCCGAGCCGCCGTCGCCGGACGACTCCCTGTGGCCGGGGGATACCGGCACGCTGCGGGACGACTCGAGGCGCGCCCTGCTCGAGCTGCTCCAAGGCCCATACCTGTCGGCGGCGAACCGCGGACGCCTGTGGACGGCGCTGCTCGCCGACACCGACGCCATCCGATCGCGGCTGCACGACCTCTTCCTCGATCTCGTGATCGATCGCACCGACGAGATCGCGTTCGTGCGCCCGGTGGATGCCGGAGAGCGGGCGGTGCCGCTCGCGGTCCGCGCTCGGCCGCTCACCTTCATGGACACGCTCATGCTGCTCGTGCTCCGCCAGCACCTCGTCGCCGCGCGGGGCGAGCGGCGGGTCATCGTCGGCAAGGACGAGATCTACGAGCAGCTCGTGCCCTACCGAGTGGATCGCGATGAGGCCGACTTCGAGCGCCGCATGAATGCATCCTGGACGAAGCTCTCGAACAAGCTCGGCGTGCTGCATCGCGCGGGCGCCGACGACCGCGTCGAGATCTCGCCCGCGCTGCGGCTGATCGTCGACGACGACCGGGTCGCGGCGCTGCAGCGCGAGTACGACCGCTTCCTCGTCGGCGGAGCGTCCGACGGGACGGTGGGGGACGCGGCGGCCGGCGAAGAGAGCGACGGCGACACGGAGGAGCAGGGCCGATGACGATGCTGGACATCCCTGATCTCGAGATCCTCGAGCCGACTCGCGCGCAGTGGCGCTTGTCCCAGGTGCAGGTGCTCAACTGGGGCACCTTCCACGGTCTGCACGTCGTGCCCGTCGCTCGCAAGGGGCAGCTGATCACCGGGGCCTCCGGCTCCGGCAAGTCGTCGCTGCTCGACGGCATCGCCGCGGTGCTCACGCCGGATCGATGGCTCCAGCTCAACGCCGCCGCGCAGGGTGTCGGCGGCCGCGGCGACCGCAGCATCGTGAGCTATGTGCGGGGAGCCTGGTCGAAGGCGACCGACGAGACCCAGGATCGCGTGGTCAATCGGGTGCTGCGGGGCTCGACGACGCTCAGCGGCATCCTGCTGCGGTACGAGGATGGCAACGGTGCGGTCACGAGCGTCGCTCGCGTGCTGTTCCTCAAGGGCACGTCGACCGACGTGAAGGATCTCCGCGACGCGTGCGTCCTCGAGCAAGGGCCGCTCGACCTGGAGGCGCTGCGGGGCTTCGTCTCCAGTCAGGCAGGCGGCATCGACGCGCGGTCGCTGAAGGCGGCGTTCCCGAAGGCCGTGATCACGACCAATCGGCAGCACGCGAAGTTCTACGCTCGGCTCGGTCATCTGCTCGGCATCGGCGGCGACAACGCACTGCAGCTGCTGCACCGCACGCAGTCGGCGAAGAACCTCGGGAGCCTCGACCACCTCTTCCGCAGCTTCATGCTCGATCGCCCCGAGACCTTCCGGATCGCGGAGAGTGCGGTCGAGCAGTTCGGCGAGCTCGATGCGGCTCACAAGCACGTCGTCGAGCTGCGTCGTCAGCGCGACGCGCTCGTCACCATGCGCGAGCACGCTGACCGCTACGAGGCGGCGGCGGAACGGGCTCGCGCCGCGGCGGTGCTTCGCGACCTCGTCGCACCGTTCGAGGCGAGGACCCGCCTGAGGCTTGCCCGCCAGCAACGGAACACCGCCGTGATCGCTGCCGCTCAGGCTCGGGCAGCGCTCGATGACGCCCGCGCGGGCGACGAGTCGGCCGCCGACGATCACCGGCTCGCGCAGCTGGCCCGCGACCGAGCGGGGGGTGCGGACCTGGCGCAGCTCGACGACCGCATCCGTGAGGCGCGACGCACGAGCGAGCAGCGAGCGCGTGAGCGCCACGAGCTGCGGCAACGGCTCGAGCGGGTGGGCGTCTCCGAGACGCCCACCACCGAGGCAGAGTTCGCGTCGCTCCGCGCGCTCGCCGGCGACGAGCTGCGTCGACCCGAGGCGAAGCTCGATGTCGAGGGGGATGCCGTCTCCGGCCTCAGCGCGGCCAAGACGATGCTGAGCAGCCTCGACCGTGAGATCGAGGCGTTCCGTCGCTCGCGCAGCAGCCTCGACCCGCGGCGGCTCGCGGTGCGGGAGCGGCTCGCGAAGCACCTTCGCGTGCCAGAGGCGGCGCTCCCGTTCGCCGGCGAGCTGCTCGATGTGGCGCCCGCAGAGCGCCGCTGGACGGGCGCAGTCGAGCGGGTGCTGCGACCGCTCGCGACGACGCTGCTCGTGCCCACAGAGCATCTCGCCGCCGCGCGGCGCTGGATCGACGAGACCTCGCTCGGCGTGCGGCTGGTCTACGAGGCGGTCGCCGAGGAGGCGCCGTCGCCGCGCGGGCTCGCCAGCGATTCCTCGCTCGTGCGGAAGCTGATCGTCTCAGAGGGCCGCTTCCAGCCGTGGCTGACCCATCACCTCGCCGAGCAGTACGACATCGCATGCGTCGAGACTGCAGACGAGCTGCACGGCTACGCGCGCGCCGTCACGATCCGGGGCCAGGTGAAGCGCTCACCGACGCGCTACGAGAAGGACGATACGCACAGGGTCGACGACCCGACGCGCTGGGTGCTCGGCGCCGGCGAGGAGCGGCTCGAGGCTCTGCTCGCTCAGCGGGCGACCATCGAGCTCGACATCGCCGAGCGCTGGCAGCAGATCGAGCGCCAGCAGTCGGCCGTGAGCCAGTCGACCCGTCGCCGGGAGGTGCTCACGCAGCTGCTCGCGGAGTCGTGGGAGCGCTACGACGTCGATGCCGCGCGCGCCCGCGTCTCGCAGCTCGAGCGTCAGCGCGAGTCGGTCACCCACGCGAACACCGATCTGGCATCGGCGTCGCGCGCCGAGGAGGAGGCCCGTGCTGCCAGCGCATCGGCGCGCGCGGCGGTCGAGCAGGCGCTCGAGGCCGATCTCGACGCGCGTCGAGCGCTCGAGGTGCTCGACGACTCGATCGCTGCCGACGAGCGCGCCATCGACGCGGATGCGATCGGCGAGCTGCAGGAGCAGGTCGTCGCCGAGCTCGAACGGCGCTTCCGCGAGCGGCGGCGGCGGGTCGTGGTCAGCGAGCTCGCCGCCACCGCGCGCGAGGTCGAGAGCGGGCTCGGCAAGGAGCGCGAGCGCGCCATCGAGGAGCGCAACGCCGTCGACACCACCTTCACGAGCGCAGCGACCGCGTTCTGCAGGACGTGGCCGGCAGCTTCCGCCAACCTCACGCCGTTCATCGACGACCGTGCCGGCTTCCGCGCGCTGCTCGCGTCGATCGAGGCGCACGACCTGCCCTCGCACGAGCAGAGCTTCCGCACACTGCTGCGCGAGAAGTCGAGCAACGTCGTCGGCTACCTGCGCAAGGAGCTGCTCGACGCGCCGAAGGAGGTGCGAGAGCGCATCGAGCCGGTCAACGACTCGCTCGCCCGATCGGAGTTCGACCGGGACCGCTTCCTCCGCATCCGGGTGAAGCTCACGCGCGGCGAGACGGTGTCGCAGTTCATGAAGGATCTGGCGCAGATCGCCGACGGCAGCTGGAACGACGAGGACGCGGTGTCCGGCGAGCGGCGCTTCGGGGTGCTCGCCGCGCTCATGGCGAAGCTCGCCTCCAGCGAGCCGGCCGATCGCAAGTGGCGAGAGGCGTGCCTCGACACCCGGCTGCACGTGTCGTTCCTCGCCGAAGTGGTCGATCGCGACGGGCTCGTGCTCGCCACCTACGACTCCGGTGCTTCGCTCTCGGGCGGTCAGCAGCAGAAGCTCGTCGTGTTCTGCCTCGCAGCGGCACTGCGGTACCAGCTCACGGAGGAGGGCGACGAGCTGCCGCGCTACGGCACGGTGATCCTCGACGAGGCGTTCGACAAGGCCGACAGCTCCTACACGCGCATGGCGATGGACGTCTTCGTCGAGTTCGGCTTCCACATGGTGCTCGCCACACCCCTCAAGCTGCTCCAGACGCTCGAGCCCTACATCGGAGGTGTGGTGGTCGTCCAGAATCCCACCGAGCAGCAGTCCACGATCGATCACCTCGGCTTCGACGCGTGATCACCGTCGACGAAGCGCGCGCACGAGCGGCCGCGAAGGTCGCGCAGCTCGGGCGAGCGTGGGCCGTGAACGATGCACACACGCCGCGCGAGCTTCGCATCGCGCTGCGACCGCCCGGCGAGCGTGAGGCGCTCGCCGCGCGGAGTCAGGTCATCGCCTGGCGGGATGCGTGGGCGTCGGCGGGGCGCGAGCCGGGCGTGACCGTCACCTGGGTGCAGCGCTCATGGGCCAGCGTCGGGTCGCAAGCGGTGCCGACGCACGCGACGATCATCGGCGCTGACGAGATCGCGCGCTTCGCCGGTCCCGACACGGCGGAAGCCTGGACGCTGTTGCGGGACCGAGTCGGTGCGGCCGTCGCACGGCTCGGCGTGGCGACCGCGGCGGCGATGCGGACGAATGCCGCGACGCTCATGGGATACGCGGATGCGGAGTTCCAGACGGTGCTCGACGTCGTCGAATGGCTGGTCGCGAACCCGGTCGAGGGGATGAGGCCGCGACAGCTGCCGATCCGCGGCGTCGACTCGAAGTGGTTCGGTGGCCACCGCCGGGTCGTCTCGTCGCTCGTGCTCGCCGCATCAGGCCGCGACGACCTCGGCATCGTCGGCGACCCACAGCTCGTGCGCCTGCGCCTGCTCGACGAGCGCGTGCTGCCCGGTGCTCCGCGCGCCTTCGGTGCCTCTGTCGACGAGCTCGCGAGCCTCAGCATCCGACCTGGCACCGTGCTCGTGCTCGAGAACCTCGAGTCGCTGATGGCTCTCCCGCCGCTCGACGAGGTCGTCGCCGTGCACGGCGGCGGCTTCGCGGTCGCGGAGCTGCAGCGTGTCCGGTGGCTGCGGGCGGCTCGGCTGCTCTATTGGGGTGATCTCGACTCGAACGGCTTCGCGATCCTGCATCGGCTGCGGTCCGGCGTGCCTCACGTGCGGAGCGTGCTCATGGACGAAGGCACGCTGCTCGCGCACCGCGATCTCTGGGTGCCGGAACCGACTCCAGTACGCGGCGCGTACCCGACGCTGGAGCCGGTCGAGCAGGCGACCCTCGATCGCTTGCGGGACGAGGGCGACGTGCGGTTGGAGCAGGAGCGGATCCCATGGGAGGTTGCGCTGCGCGAGCTGCGACGAGCGCTCGGTCATCGGGATGCCAACTCCTGAGCGCATGTGACGGCAGGTGGCGATCCCGCGCCAGACAAGATCCGCACGTCCTCGTGCCCGTTCCCGCAGCCCGGTCGGAATCCCTACGCTGTTCGCATGACGCGTCGCTGGCAGATCATCAAGGTCGAGCTCGTGAGCGGACGGGGCGAGGATCTGGAGCCTCCGCCCGGGCGCATCTTCGTCTGCCCGACGGGCACGACGTTCGCGGGGCTCGCGCACGCGATCGACCTCGCGTTCGCGCGATGGGACTTGGCGCACCTCTGCGAGTTCGAGCTCGCCGACGGCACCGTCGTCGTCGACGACGACTTCGAGGCGGAGCTGCAGTCGTCCGGTGGCGTCGCACGCACCGCCGGGCTGTCGGCGAGGGTCAAGCAGCACCTGAGGGTCGGCGAGCGATGCAGCTACGTCTTCGACCTCGGCGACTCCTGGACGCACGAGTGCCGTGTCGTCGGCATCGATGACCCCGAGGACGTGCTCGGCATGATCCCCGACGCACCGACGGCGTTCTGGGGCTGGGGAGACATGCCCGATCAGTACGGGCGCCTCCAGGAGGAGGACGACGAGCCGGAGGACCAGCCGGAGCCTCGCACCGACCGCGGTGCCGCGCCGCTGTGACTCCTCGAGCTGCTTGCGCGGACGAGCCGGCCTCGACCGGCCGCGCGGGCGTTCAGCAGGCCCGCCGACCCAGGGTCGGCGCATGAGCCTTTTGCCGCCGCACGGCCAACCGGTCGCGCGGCGCCCTGCTGCCCCGCACCTGGCTCGCGCGCCGCTGCCCGACCTCGAGCGCCGTCGGCTCCTCCGCGTGGGCGCCGCGAGCGGTGCGCTGCTCGGCGCCGGCACCGGGCTCGGCGGCGTCATCCTGCTCTTCTGGCTGCTCATCCTCGGCATGTCTGCGGTCTTCGCGCCGCTCGTCATCGCGTACGACCAGGGCGACCCGCTGCAGGAAGCGGTCGCCGCCGTCATCACGCCGCTCACCGTGGCGGTGCTGGCGATCGGCGCCGTGCTCAGCCTGCTCGCGCTCGCGCTCAGCTGGGCGCTGCTGCGCCGGTGGGGGGGCGGGCGAGCGCTCGGCGTCACGGCCGCGGCCGCGGTGATCGCGGCGGTGCCGGTGCACGTGACGAACCTCGTGATCGTCCTGCTGTCGTTCGTGCTGCAGCCCGAGCTGGACGAGGCGACCGGGATCGCGGTCGTCGCGGTCGTAGCGGCGTTCGTCGGGCTCGGCGTCGGTGCGGCAGCCGGCGCGGGCGCCTGGCGGTGGATGGGCGGGGCGCTGCGGCCGCGCCGCTGACCGCGCAGCGCGCGACGCCGACGTGCGCGACGGACACCGCCGCGGCGCTCGCGGCGGGTCGACGGCGAGCGGCATGATCACTGCTCGCGAACGCCTCACCCGTGGCGCAGCTCCGCGAGCGGGATCGGCACTGCTGACAGCTCACCGGGGCGCAGGTCGGAGACGAGCATGAGCGTGACGAGCACGCGGTGCGCCACCACCCACACCGGGGTCGCGGCCCGGAACGCGAGCCCGAGCGCGCCGCAGTCGCATCGCTCCCAGTCGAGCATGTCTCCTTCTCGAGGGCGCTCGCGCTCCTGCCACAGATGCAGGTCCCAGCCGCCGTCCTCGATCATCTGGACGAGCACTCCCGCCGGCGCCTGGACCGGATGCAGCTGACCCGGCGGGACGCGCTCGTGCGTCGCGCAGGGCCGCAGGCCTCGCGCGGCGATGACGGCGAGCGGCAGGAACGCGACCGGCACGACCGACATCGCGTCCGAGCTGTGCCGGACGTGGTCGAGCACCGCGACGATCTGCAGCATGTCGTCGCGCCACGGGTGGCGCAGAAGCCCCTGCTGCAGCACGGTGTCGCGGGCGGCGGCATCGCCGTCGGCGAGCTCGACCGGCCGCCGGCTGCGCAGTCGCGCCGGTGCGCCCGCGTGTCGTGCGATCTGCTCGGCCTCGGAGCGAGTGCGCGCGAGGCAGACGAACGACGGCCGCCGCCCGCCGTCGACCTCGAACTCGAACCGGTGGGTGGCATCCGCGCGCATGGAGGGAGGATGCCGCGAGGCGGCGATGGCGCGAGCGGCGGCGGGCGATGGCTGTGGAGAGGGTGGTCTCGAGACGCGGCCCGCTCCGCGGGGCTACTCCTCGACCAGCAGGGAGGGAGCTGCTCCTCGACCAGTGCGGAGGTGGAGCGCTACGCCGACGGGACGAGGGTGCGCGTGCGCCAGAGCGCCGCGGCCGCGACCGTCGCGATGGCCGCGATCGCCGCGAGCAGCAGCGCGGTCCACGAGAGGCCCAGCGCCGCGCCGACGATGCCGGCGAGCGGGTAGGTGATGATGAAGCACGCGTGCGAGAGCGCGAACTGCGCGGCGAACGCCGCGGGGCGCTCCTCGGTCGACGCGTTGCGGCGCACGAGCCGCGACGACGCCGTGAGGATCGCCGCGTTGCCAGCGCCCAGCAGCGCCCAGAGCGGCAGCAGCAGCGCCCACGGCGGCTCGCCGGCCAGGCTCGCCGCGACGCCGCCGAGGCCGATCGCGACCACCGCGGCGCCCGTCAGCATGACGGTGCGCTCGGCGATGCGGTCGAGGATGCGGGGGAGCGACAGCGCCACGAGCATCGATCCGGCGCCGTACGCCGCGAGCAGGATCGCGACATCCGCCTGCGGTCGCCCGAGCCGCTCCTGCACCAGCACGACCGTGTTCACGATGACCATCGCCGTCGGCGCGGCCACCGCGAGGTTGAGGGCCAGCAGGGCGCGCAGCTCCGCGTGTCGCCCGAACACCCGCACGCCGCGCGTCAGCCGCTCCGCGAAGGACGTGCCGCGCTCGAGCTCGATCACCGGGAAGCGCGTCGCGAGCACGAGCACCGCCGAGAGCACGAAGCCGGCGACGGTGCCGAGGAAGAGGTTCGAGTACGACATCACGAGCAGCAGGGCCGCGGCGAGCGCCGGGCTCAGCAGCGACTCGAGGTCGTAGGCGAGCCGGGACAGCGACAGAGCGCGCGTGTACTGCCGCTCGTCGGGCAGGATCTCGGGGATGACCGCCTGGAACGCCGGCGTGAAGGTGGCGGAGGCGCACTGCAGCACGAAGATGAGCACGTAGATCTGCCACACCTCGCCCACGAGCGGGAGCATGAGCGCGATCGCGGCCCGGATCACGTCGGCGCCGACGAGCAGCGTCTTGCGCGGCACGCGGCTCGTCGCCGCGATGAGCAACGGTCCCGCGCCGACATAGGCGAGCATCTTGATCGTGAGCGCCACGCCGAGGACGACCCCCGCGTCGCCGCCAGCGAGGTCGAACGCGAGCAGCCCGAGGGCGACGGTCAGGAGCCCGGTGCCGAGCAGCGCCACGATCTGCGCGCTGAAGAGCTTGGCGTAGGCGGGGTTGCGCAGCACGTCACGCACGGTCGGACTCCGACCGCTCGCGCTCGGCGGCGTCACCGACGAGGATGTGCTCGGGCGCGGTGCCCAGCATGTGCTCGGCCTGGTGCATGGCGACCGAGACGAGCTCGCTCGCGTGGTCGTCGGCGAGCCGGTAGAACACCCGCGTTCCAGCGTGCCGGGCGACGACCATCCGCGCGAGCCGCAGCTTCGCGAGGTGCTGCGAGACCCCGGGGGTGGGCTTCCGCACCGCCGCTGCGAGGTCGCCCACCGACTGCTCGCCGTCGCGCAGCGCCAGCAGGATCTTCACGCGCGTGACGTCGGCGAGCATCGAGAAGACCTCGACCGCCAGCTCGACCTGCTCATCCGCTGACTGCGTATCTGCGTTCATACGCAAACAGTGACACACCTCTACGTGGCCAGCAAGCCGTGGTCGCGTCAGGATCTCTGCACGATCGTATTGTCAACAATCTGCAACCGCGCTACATTGCTTGCATGAGCGGCGAGACCCACGACCACCACGGCCACGACCACGACCACGAGCAGGGCCATGCCTTCGGCGAGGCGCACCCGCCCCGACCGGTCGCGGAGGGCGGCGATCAGGGGCACGGGCACAGCCACGGCCTGGAGGGTCACTCGACCGGCACCGGCAAGCACCGCAAGAAGCTCGTCATCGTGCTCTGCATCACCTTCACCATCTTCTTCGTGCAGGTGATCGGCGCGTTCATCGCCAACTCGCTCGCGCTGCTCGCCGACGCCGGTCACATGCTCACGGATGCGCTCGGCGTGACGATCGCGCTCATCGCGAGCCTGCTCGCGGCGCTGCCGGCGACGTCGAAGCGCACCTTCGGGCTCATGCGCGTCGAGGTGCTCGCTGCGCTCGCCAACGGCATCATCCTCGGCGTCATCTGCGTCGTGATCGTGGTCGAGGGCATCCGCCGCTTCGGCAGCGAGGTCGAGGTGGCCGCGGGGCCCATGCTCATCGCGGCCATCATCGGCGCCGTCGCCAACCTCGTGTCGCTGCTCATCCTGCAGTCGGGGCAGAAGGAGAGCCTCAACGTGCGCGGCGCCTACCTCGAGGTGCTGGGCGACCTGCTCGGCTCGGTGGCCGTCATCATCGCCGCCATCATCATCCTCTTCACCGGCTGGAACGTCGTCGACCAGCTGGCGTCGTTCGCGATCGCGCTGCTCATCGCGCCGCGCGCCTACAGCCTGCTCAAGGACGTCGTGCGCGTGCTGCTCGAGGCAACGCCCAAGGACGTCGACCTCGACCAGACGCGCGAGCACCTGCTGTCGGTGCCGGGCGTGACGGATGTGCACGACCTGCACGCGTGGACGATCACGTCGGGCGTGAAGGCGCTCTCCGCGCACGTCGTCATCGACGAGTCGGCCGAGGAGCGGGGCTACCACGACATCCTCGACGAGCTCCACGCCTGCATCGGCGAGCACTTCGACACCGACCACTGCACGCTGCAGCTCGAGCCGTCGAAGCATGCCCATCACGAGCACGCGCTGCACGAGTGAGGCTCGCCGCGGCGCACAGCACAATCATCGTCGGAATGTCTACAGTGACATGAGACCAGCGTGTCGGCAGGAGGCAGCGTGAACGGAGTCCAGACGCTCTCGGCGATCGAGAACCGCTCGACGGCGGTGATCATCGCCGATCAGCTCCGGGAGGGGATCGTCGCGGGCACGTTCGTCTCGGGTGACCAGATCAACGAGGCGCAGCTCGCCGAGCGGCTGCAGGTCTCCCGCGGCCCGGTGCGCGAAGCGCTCCACCGGCTCGTGCAGGAGGGGCTGCTCGAGGGCCGCCCGAACCGCGGCGTGTTCGTCAAGGAGGTCACGCGACGCGACATCGCCGAGGTGGCGGAGGCGCGCGAGGTGATCGAGTGCGCGGCGGCCGAGGTCATCACGGCGATGGACGACGAGGAGCGCGAGCGCATCGCCGGCGCGCTCATCGCGGCCACCGAGCCGATGGCGGAGGCGGTCGCGACGGACGACCGGGACCGCTTGCGGCGCGCCGACCTCGCCTTCCACACGCAGCTCGTGCGCAGCGGCGAGAACACGCGGCTGCTCCGCGCCTACACGACCCTCGCGACCGAGGCGCTCATCTGCATGCTGCACTTCGGCGACAGCGAGCCCGACGACGACCTCATCGCGAGCCACGTGCACATCGCCGAGCTCCTGCGCTCCGGCGACATGGAGGCGGTGCACCTCGCGCTGCACGAGCACCTGTCGATCGACGAGCTCGACCTGCACTCGCACGACGAGGAGACGCTGCGGCACGGTCGCGTGGAGGGCTGACGAGCCCCCTCTGCCGGCCGAGGAATCCGGTCCTCCGCCGCTGCTCGACCTCCCTGTGAGGACGCAGGCAGCGGTCGGCCCAGACGGGCCGGGTCGCGTGCGACTTTGATCGGCCTGAGCCGAAAGCCGAGCCCGTATGGGCGCTCGCTCTGGGGAGTGCCCGATCGGACTCGCGGCGGTACCGCTTCCTCGGCGACATCTCCGCTGTTCCACTCGACCCGCGGGCAGCCGGCCTGCGACTTCGATGGGGCTGAGCCGGAAGCCGAGCTTCCATGGGCGCTGCCTCCCGGCTCAACCCGACCGTACTCGCCGCGCTCCCGCCTCCTTGAGAGCGCGCCTCAGTCGAAGGGGGCCGCCAGCGCGTTGCGCTGGTAGGCGAAGATGACGCTCGTGCGCGTCGAGGCGACGCTGTGCTGCGCCGAGAGGTGCTGCACCACGACGGCGCGCAGCTCCGACGAGTCCTCGACCGCGACGTGCACGAGGTAGTCGTCGACGCCGCCGACGAAGAAGAGCTGGATCACCTGCGGCAGCGCACCCACCTCCGCCGCGAACCGCTCGATGCTCTCCTGCCGCGAGCCGGGCCGGAGCGTGACGCCGATCATCGCCTGCAGACCGCGCCCGAGCGCCGCCTGGTCGATGCTCGCGTGGTAGCCGCGCACGATGCCGCGGCCCTCGAGCGCGCGCAGCCGCGCGTGGGCGGTCGACGGCGCCACGCCCGCTCGCGCCGCGAGCTGCGCGTTCGTCGCGCGCGCATCCCGCGCGAGCTCGCCGATGAGCGTGCTGTCGATCGGGTCGAGCGTGCGCCCCCGAAGATCCTGCATCCGCGTGCCTCCCGCATCCGGCGCGATGTGCGACCGACGCCAGCATAGGCGCGATCTGCCGAAGGATCTGCGAAGAAGCGTCGCCTCACCCGAACAGGCCCCCAAGATGATGGCACTTCCCAGAACGATCGCACCACCGCAGCAGAGGAGCCCCCATGCGCATCGGCATCCCCACCGAGATCAAGAACAACGAGCACCGCGTCGGCATCACGCCCGCGGGCGTCGACGCCCTGACCGACCGCGGCCACACCGTGCTCGTGCAGGCTGGCGCCGGCGAGGGCTCGCGCATCACCGACGACGCCTACCGGGCTGCCGGCGCGATGGTCGTCGATGACGCGGCGGCCGTGTGGGGCGACACCGACCTGCTGGTGAAGGTCAAGGAGCCGATCGCCTCGGAGTACGGCTACCTGCGCGCCGACCAGACGCTCATGACCTACCTGCACCTCGCGGCCGACCGACCGCTGACGGATGCGCTGGTCGCGGCGGGCACGCCGTCGATCGCCTACGAGACGGTCCAGCTCGCCGACCGCTCGCTGCCGCTGCTCTCGCCGATGAGCGAGGTCGCCGGCCGCCTGTCGATCGCGGTCGGCGCCCACTCGCTGCTGCGCGCGAGCGGCGGCCGCGGGACGCTCATGGGCGGCGTCGCCGGCGCGCCGCCCGCGGAGGTCGTCGTCATCGGCGGCGGTGTCGCGGGCGAGCACGCGGCCGCCAACGCCATCGGGCTCGGCGCATCCGTCACCGTCATCGACCGCTCGCTGCCCCGCCTCAAGGAGCTGCAGATGCGCTACGGCACCTCGATCCGCACGCTCGCCTCGACGCGGCTGGCGATCGCGGAGGCGGTCGCGAACGCCGACCTCGTGATCGGCTCGGTGCTCATCCCGGGCGCCGCGGCGCCGAAGCTCGTGACCGACGAGATGGTCTCGACCATGCGCCCGGGCGCCGTGCTCGTCGACATCGCGATCGACCAGGGCGGCTGCTTCGAGGGCTCGCGCCCGACGACGCACGATGCGCCGACCTTCGCCGTGCACGACGCCGTCTTCTACTGCGTCGCGAACATGCCCGGCGCCGTGCCCGAGACGTCGACGCGGGCGCTCACGAACGCGACGCTGCCCTACGTGCTCGAGGTCGCCGACCGCGGCTGGGAGGCGGCGACGGAGGCCGATCCCGCGCTGCGCCTCGGGCTCAACACTCGCGCCGGCTCGGTCACGCACGTCGGTGTCGCACGGGCGTTCGGCCTCGATCTCGCGGCCTGATCCGAACCTCCGGATGCGCGGAAGGGCAGGCTCCACGCCTGCCCTTCCGCGCATCGTAGTATTGCCCTACAATCAGAGGATCCGCGCATCGCAGCGCGCTGACCATCGTCGAAGGAGCTCTGCCGTGACCACACCAGCCAACACGGGGTCCGCCCTCTGGAGCGCGCAGGCGCACATGCCGTCGGTGCTCGGGCGCCAGCTCGTCATCGCGCGCGGCGAGGGCAACTACGTCTTCACCACCGACGGCCAGCGCCTCTTCGACGGCACCGCGGGCCTCTGGCACGCGAACATCGGCCACGGCCGCGAGGAGATGGCGGAGGCCGCGGCGCAGCAGATGCGCACGCTCGAGACGTACCACGTCTTCGGCCGCTACCTCAACGACCGCGCGGTCGAGCTCGCCGAGAAGGTCGCGTCCCTCTCGCCGATCGCCGACGCGAAGATCATCCTGAACAGCGGCGGCTCCGACTCGATCGACGTCGCGCTCAAGCTCGCGCGCCGCTACTGGCAGCTGCAGGGTCGCCCCGAGAAGACGATGATCCTGAGCCGAGACCTCGCGTACCACGGGCTG
>Ga0213837_1001091_pt1 | contig 17089 bp, 15 predicted proteins | sample SWPATP12_FD_160572 | JGI IMG/M metagenome (GOLD analysis project Ga0213837, IMG submission 160572) | Coastal seawater microbial communities from Marineland, Florida, United States - SWPA TP1 #2 | ecosystem: Environmental > Aquatic > Marine > Coastal | place: USA: Florida | collected 2016-08-06
GACGGCGCGAATTGAGCCAGTATTATTGGTGGTGGTGGCTGTGATGGTATTGATACTGGCACTGGGCATATTTACACCAATGTGGGATATGGCTTCGGCGTTTCAGGGCAAGTAATACATTTAGGTAACTTGGTCGGGAAGAGACAATGTCGCAACAGATGGTGACAGAAAAACGTGAAAAAACTTTGGCTGAGCAGATCATGGTGGTGCTGTTGTTTGCGTTGATGATGTCGGGCTTCATTGCTTATTTTTTTAAGCAGGAAGCACAAATTACCCAAATCGGATTTAAAGCACTGGCCAACAGCTTTGCTACCAAGTTGATTGCCGTTCGCAGTCAGTGGTTTATGGATAAAAAACCTAATCGTTTTTTTATCCAAACCAGTACCGCATCACAAGAAGGACAGGTGGAAAAGCTGCTTGTTTCCGTTAATGACAACGGCTGGATTGATGTTTCTGAGGATACGCTGGCTTGTGAGAAAATATGGCGGTTGACCATGAACCTACCCTTGGTGTTTATCCAGTCGCCGATAGCAGCGGTTGAGGTAAAGAAAACGGTTTCAGGGCAGGGGCGAATTTGCCGATATAGTATTCTTTCGGGGGAATACTTTGAATATCACTCTGGCAGTGGAAAGGTTATTCAAAATAAAATTGATTAAGTGACAAGTTAAAAACTGTAATTTAAGCTAGTAAATAAGTGACTTATCCGGGTAATCGTTGTTAGAATCGTGTTAATAGAGAAGTGATTGAGGTTGTTATGAAAAAGCAGTCAGGTTTTACACTGATAGAGTTGGTGATTGTGGTGGTGATACTCGGCTTTTTAGCCGTCACGGCAATTCCCAAGTTTTTGGATTTGACGGATCAAGCTCAACAAGCAAATATTGAAGGCATGGCGGGCGGTTTTGCTACCGGTGTTTCTTTAGCCCGAGCCCAATGGGAGGCAGAAGGTCGCCCACAGAATACCAGTAATCAGAATGTTGTTGATTATGACGGTACTACCCTGATTTTAACCACTGAGGTTGCTGGCTCAGTACGCCCAGGTTATGCGGTTGGTTTAACCGATGGCGCGGGCTTGGGAAGTGGTTTTGACGATACCAACTGTGTTGAAATCTGGAGTAATATCCTGCAGCAACCTCCAGGCGTGACCAGTAATATCAGCACATTAAACAATGATGACACCATGTCCTATTACGTTGATCAATCAAGTTCAGGTGCTACCGCCTTATGTCACTATTATTTAAAGGAAACCCTGGCTCGTGATGGTAGCGGTAACTTTGTTGCACCGACCAATGGCAGCACTTCAACGGGCAACAGTTTTACCTATCAACCATCGAACAGCTCGGTGATTGTTTATATTAATAACTAATTTTTAACTTAAAAAATATATTTTATAGGCGCTAATATGAAAGTTGTATCGAAACAAAATATCAAAAAACAGGCGGGTTTTACCCTTATTGAGCTTGTTGTCGTTATCGTAATCTTAGGTATCTTGGCTGCTACTGCGGCTCCCAAGTTTATTGACTTAACTGGTGATGCCAGGTTATCAGTCATGAAAGGGGTACAGGGAAGTATAAACAGTGCCGTATCCCTGGCGCATTCAAAAGCTTTGGTTGCCGGCGAAACCGGTGCAACGGGGGAGATCGAAATTGGCGGAACCTATTATGCTCTAGTTAATGGTTACCCCGCATCGGCACATGCTGGTTCAGGAGCAGGTACAACGGGTAATGGCCTAAGCCTAGTGGCGTTAATTGATCTTGATGATGATGCCATTACCTTTACTGACGCTTCTCCGGCCGTTATTACTCATACAGCAGCATCTGTAGATGCGAATTGCCGTATTACGTATACCAATGCTGCCAATGTTAATACTCCACCTGAAGTTAATGATGATAATTTAACTGATTGTCAGTAAGAGAGTCATAAGCCATTGTTGTATAAGCTTTAAAGAGTGGTGGTAAAATTGGTAAAAATTGAGAGTCAATCTGGCTTTACTCTTATCGAATTGGTAGTTGTCATCGTAATACTCGGAATTCTTGCGGTGACAGCAGCCCCTAAGTTTATTGACTTACAGGGTGATGCCCATACCGCTAACCTAAAGGCAGTAAAGGCGGCAATGGAGTCTGCCGGGGCCTTGGTGTATGGAAAATCGTTAGTGAAGGGCAATAACAGAGAGCCCTTTAGTAATACCAATACCGTAGATCTGAATGATGGTGGCGCTCTATTAAAAATACATTATGGACACCCCACTAATAACCCGGCTGATTGGCAACGTTTGATTGATATTAATGGGGATGATTTTACCACACTCGTGATTGGCGCCGGCTTTTATGTATACCCTACCGGGAAAACGGCGCCAACGGCGAAAACCGATGCCTGTATCGCTTATTATATTGCGGTAGTCAATGTTGGTGAGAAACCTGAAATTGCGGTTAATCCTTGTTAATAATGAATAGTGTTGCTTATCAGTAAATTGGTATTTTCAAACAACCTGTTTATTGAATAATATCATTACTATAATTTGGGAGAGCCTTGCTCTCCTTTTTTATTCTTGCCTAGGTATGAAAAATTAGACCTCAGGCTAATAAAAAGCTATTTTACTCTATGATTCGTAAAAGAAATTAACTCTGAGTAAAAGGATGATAAATAGCCTTATTGAAATAGCCATACTGTCGAAGTGGGAGTATCAAATATGACTACACCTATAAACAGGCAATTTGCTGGTTTTTCTTTTTCAGCACCCGCTATGCTCAAAACGAATAATGGTTTTACCACTATTGAGCTTGTGGTGGTCATTATTCTTATTGGTATTTTATCTGTCACCGCAGTTTCAAGGTTTTTTACCTCAAAAGGCTATGAAGAATATAGCTATCGCGCAGAGGCAATCACCAAGCTAAGGGCGATTCAGCTAAAGGCCATGCAACAAACTCATAATAATGAATGCCACTTCTTGACGGTTGAATCTAAGCGGCTTGGGGTTGATACCAGTAATACCTGCACCAGTGAAACATCTGACTTGACTACTGTCACCATTGATGCAGATCACCAAGTGTCTTTTTCAACTTCTGGCGTTACCTCTTTTTATTTTGACTCTATGGGCAAGCCGCAGGGTAATTGCGCCGGAGGCTGTATCTTGACCTTACAGGGCGAGGAAACTCTACAGATAGTCATAGAGTCTGAGGGGTACATTCATGCTTCCTAGATTGTACTCAGGTTTCACCTTGATAGAAACTGTTATCGGTATCGTTGTGCTGTCAATTTCTTTGGCGATTATCTCTACCCTGTTTGTTCCGGCCACTGAACGCGGTGCCGATGTAATTCAGCAAATAAGGGCCGCAGAGCTGGGACAGTCGTTAATGAATGAGATTCTTGGTCGATCCTTCGATGAAAATTCGGATATGGTGGGAGGTGCGAATCGGTGCGGGGAGGATCAGAATGAGGATATGCTTGTTTCGGGTACTGAATTATGCACAAATTCATTAGGAGATGAAGAATCGGGCAATAGAGCAATATTTGATGATGTAGATGATTATTACGCCGTTGATTTAGAAGGTAATGATATTAAGGATTCATTAGGCCTGTCCATAGGGTCACAATACCAAGGTTATAAAATAAATGTTAATGTCTGCTATGACAGTAACTATGATGGTATCTGTAATGGTAGTGATAATAACTATACTGCCAAATTAATCACCATCACAGTAACAACCCCGCTGGGCTTTGATATCTCCTTTGCCACCTATAAGGTTAATTTCTAATGATAAAGCCAGCGCCTAATTGCCATTATAAGTCCATGGGCTTTACCTTGCTGGAAATGGTGACCGTGATAGTATTATTGGGGGTGCTTGCGGCTGGGATTGGCAGTTTTATCAAAGTAGGTAGCCAAATATATCTTGATACCACGAATCGGGATGAACTGACAGCCAGTGCCAGGTTTGCCGTAGAGCGCTTAAACAGGGAAATTCGCACCGCCTTACCAAATAGTGTGCGTGTTACGCTATCTGGTAGCCGGCAATGCCTTGAATATACGCCTTCCGTTATCAGTGCCGTTTATCTAGATATTCCAGTGGCACCCGAAGCAGCGAGCGATCAAGTCACCATTGCCCGGTTATTTGATGAGGCCCTGTTTAGTGATAGCTTGCGTGTCGCTGTGTATCCCCTAACCGCCAGTGATGTTTATTCGAATAATAATAAGGTGTTTGATATTAAATCAGGAACAGGCCTCAATACGGTGGGCAATCAATCAAGTATCACGCTTAGCAGTGCCGTCACTTTTGCCGCAGACTCCCCAACAAGTCGCCTGTTCTTTATCGGTGGGCCCGTCGCCTATTGTGTAAATAATGGTACCTTAACGCGGCATACTGGCTATGGTTATTCTAATTTCCAGCCGAACAATACCGGCGTGTTGATGGCAAAATATGTCGCTAGCAGTACGCCATTTAATGTTACTGCGGCAACACACTTAAGAAACTCGACGGTAACTGCGGCACTGGAATTTGCGCGTGATGGTGATAGTTTGACTTTTAATACCGAGGTGCAAATTCCCAATGTCCCTTAACATGATGCAATTAAAAATACTGAAGAGTAAGTCTCAAGGTAGTGCGCTCATTATGGCGGTGTTTGTTATCCTGGTCATGACTGTATTGGGAGCTGCGTTAATGCGTATCTTGTCCTCAAGCTCGGAATCCGTGGCCTATGAAGTATTAGGCACTCGGGCATTTGCCGCTGCGCAAACTGGCGTACAGTGGCAACTGCAACAGGTTTTTCCATTGGGAGCAGCAGCCGTTGCTTGCCCAGGGCAAGCATTTATTGATGCGAATAAACCTGTTATTACTAATACAATTGGCTTAAACAACTGCCAGATTTCTGAGCTTAGTTGCGCTGACTTTGTTCATGATGGAATCAGGTATTACCAGGTCACCAGTACCGGCCAGTGTGATATTAATGGTGAAGTAACTTCACGAACGGTAGAAGTTCAGGCCAGGAGTTTGGATTAATGCTTGTTAGGCTCTTCACTCTAGCTATTTTATTACTGCTTTGTCTTGAGCAGGCAATAGCCGCAACCACCACTTATGACTACTCGACCCGGACGCCGGGCACGGATATTTTTGCCTATGAAAATGCCTTATATGGCATACCGTCAAATACTTCGACACCCTCGTCGGAGTTTTCCAGCGGTGAATACTCAGGCATTGATGCTAATGATGGTATGGGTACGGTGACGGATTCTGCCGCCAACAACAGCTTTCCCGCGCAGCGCTATACCATAGTGATTGATGAAGATGAAGCTCTGGTTAGTAACCTGGCTTTTACCTGGAATGGCCTGGTAGACAATTTTAAGGATAAAAACAAGGATACTGATGGTGTACTGTTGCTGATCTGGAATTACAGCCTGGGCTATTACCAGACCTTGACCTACTCTGCTGACACTGACAGTGAGGTGACCGTCAGTGAAAATATTTCCAGCAATATCGGCAGCTATATTGGCGGCGCGGGCAATAATACCATTACCCTGTTGGCCACGGCGCGTTCGGTGCAGTCGGGCAACTGGCTGGTGCGCATGATCACTGACTATCTCAGTGTCGTGGTCACCTCTATAGATCCGCCCCATCATTATGAAATTTTTCATGATGCGGCCGGCAAAACCTGCCAAAGTGAAAGCGTGACCATCAAGGCATGTAGCGATGCCGCCTGCTCGTCAACGGTCGGTTACAGCACCTCGATGAATTTCAAGGTCAATGGGGTTACTCAGTCCAGCCCCAGCTTTACCGGCCAAACTATGGTTAACTTTGACCATACCTCACCCGGTACAATAGCCTTGTCGCTGGATGGCTTCAACGTTACGCCTGACAATACCTTTACCTGTGACGATGGCAGTGGCGGCAGCAGCTGTAATATGATCTTTGATGCCGTCGGCTGCCTGGATCATTTTGAAATAGAACATGATGGCACCGGCTCGGCCTGTGCCAGCGAATCGGTAACCATCAAGGCGTGCAGCAACGCAGATTGCAGCAGCCTGTATACGGCAGCAACCAGCATCGATTTTCTTAAGGACGGTATCACCCAAAGCTCGCCGAGCTTTACTGGCAGCACTACGGTCAACTTTAACCATGTCGCCGCTGGCACGGTTGCACTGTCACTGGCCAACCCTTCGGTAACACCGGATAACAGTACGATTTGCGACAACACCAGCGGCGGCAGTAGCTGTAATATGAACTTTGTCACCACAGGTTGCATCCATCATTATGAAATCCAGCACGATGGAGATGGCTCCACCTGTTTGGCGGAAAGCGTTACTATCAAGGCCTGTGCCAATGCCGATTGCTCGCTGTTGACCCCCTTATCAACCTCGCTAAACCTCCAGGTCGATGGCGATACTGTAGGGAGTCCGACATTTACAGGCAGTACCAGCGTATCCTACAGCCATGTTATTGCAGAAAATGTCACCCTGTCCATTGATAGTCCAAGCATAGCGGCGGCCAATGCCGATGTCTGTGACAATACCAGCGGCGGCAATAGCTGTGTGCAAAGCTTTAGTACGGCAGGCTGCCCGGATTGCAGTGCCATCTTCCCCAGCGCCTTTGCCACCTCAAACAACAGTATGCTAGCAATTTCGGGTAACCCGACCATAGACGATAATACCAATGGTGTGCTGACCACAACCAGCCTGGCTACTTCTGGCATGCCGTCTTGCCTTGATGGAGTAGGGGAGGTCTGTACGCAAAGTGGCAGCAATGCCAGCCAGGTGAACTTGCCGGCCAATGCCTCGACCACGGATATTACTAGTGATATCAATTTTACTGCCGGCGAACACTTTTACCGTAGCATGACCCTGGCCGCTAATGACGACATCACTACCTCGGGGGGCGGTACCGCCCGTGTTTATTTTAATTCCACCATTAACATAGATGCCAACAGCAATATCAATGCAACGGGCACCCCGTCCCAGCTGGTGATTTATGTGGATGGCGACATTAATATTCCGGGCGTGGGCATCTATAACGCCATTTTTTATGCCACCGGGCAAATCAATATCAGCGGTAATGCCACCATCAATGGCGCCATGTCGGCCCAAGGAGGCATGAATGTCAGCGGTAATCCGTCGGTGACCTACTTCACCAGCTATATTGATAACGCCGACTTTGGCGATACCTGTGTCGCCAGCCCAACCCCTACGGTGCATCATTATCAAATTGAGCATGATGGCAACGGCCTGACTTGTTCGGCCGAACCCGTCACTATCAAGGCCTGCCTGGATGCCACTTGCAGCTTTTTATCAAGCAATACGGTATCCCTGGACTTTCTGGGAAATGGCAACACCATCAGTTCGCCAACCTTTACCGGCAGCACCAGCTTTACCTTTAACCATACTACGGTGGAAACCCTGACCTTGTCGGTGGCCAATGCCACAGTTAATGCCACCGACGCTCTTGTCTGTGACGATGGTAGCGGCAATAGCTGTGATATTGCTTTTGCCGAAACCGGATTCCGTTTTCTGGTTGGTGGCGCCGTGGCAAATATTCCCACCCAGTTATCGGGCAAGCCATCCAATACCGGCTATAATTCCGCAACTTTGGCCCTGCAGGCGATCAAGACCAATAGCCAGACCGGCGCCTGTGAGGCTGCCATAGTCAATGATGTCGATATCGAATTTGCGGCAGAATGTACAAATCCAGGTGCTTGTGCCGGGCAAAAGGTGGTGATCAATGGCACCAGCATAGATACCCATGATGACTCGGCGTCACCACCCAGTTATACCAATGTCAGCATGGACTTTGGCTCCAGTGCCGATAATACCGCAGACTTTGTCTTCAATTATCCGGATGCTGGCCGGGTGCAACTGCATGCCCGTTATAATATTCCGGTTGACGGTTTGCCATCCGGTGTTTATATGGAGGGCAGCAGCAATGCCTTTGTGGTCAGGCCGTTTGGTTTTTACCTTGATGTTAAGGACCTGCCTGCTTTATTGGATGGCGATGCTGATGACCCTCTCTTTAAGAAGGCCGGGGAAAGCTTTGAGGTGACGGTGAAGGCCGTGCAGTGGCAGTCTGGCGATGATACGGATAATGATGGTAAACCGGACAGTAATGCAGTTTTGAGTACAAATGCGACAACGACTAATTTTGGCAATGAAAGTGCTATAGAAACTGTCGTGTTAACGCCCAGTGTTTCAGCTCCTCTGGTGAGCTCAGGCGTAGTCAGCAATAATGATTTTATTGGCACTAGCTTTGAGAGTGGCGTAATGACGCGAACTGATGTCAGTTGGTCTGAAGTAGGGGTAATGGATTTAGTGGCGGGTTTGCAGGACGCTCAATATATTGGTACCGGTAATATTAGTGGTAACCTGCTTGTCGGTCGTTTTAGCCCGGACCGCTTTGAACTGGTCTCATCAATTGATGGCGATTTGCAAGTGCTTCCCGGCAACCCTTCTTTTGCCTATGTTGGCCAAAAGGATGGCAGCGATGGCGCCATCAAGTATTTGTTGCAACCCGAATTTACCATTAAGGCGGTAAATGTTGCCGGTAATGAAACCAGAAATTACACCATTAACAATGACAGTGATTCAACACAAGACTTTATGAAGCTAACGGCGGCCGATATTACCTTGGCGCCAATCACGACGGATGCGACAACCAAGGGGGTCGATGATACCCTGATTGACCTTGATGCCACCATTAGTGGTTCCCTGGTCGGTGATGCAGGTGTTAATGGCGAGCTCACCTTTACCATGGACAGTAGCAACCATTTTAGTTACCAGCATATAGCGAACTCCAGGGTTGCGCCATTTACCGCAGATATTGATATTATTGCCAACAGTATTGATGATGGTGAAGGTACCAGCTTAGCGGACACAAACGGTGCAGATGCGGGCGTTCTTAAGCTTGATCCCGTGGGGCTTGGTATACGGTTTGGTCGTTGGTACATTGAAAACAGCTTTGGTCCGGAAACTTCTGATTTACCCATGCCCATGTATATTCAGCATTGGGATGGCAGCCAGTTTATTACCAATAGCCTGGAAAACCTGACGCCATATGATGGTACCCTTCCTGCCAATTACACCCTGGACAACGCCGGGTTAAATCCTGCGTTAAATCCTGCGGTGGTGGGTGTTTCGGGGGCAGGTCCCTTGTTTGTCGATGGCTACGGTGTGCTAACAGTGGAAAAACCGACGGATGGTTCGCAGGGGCAAATACGCTTGACTTATGACACAGCACCTAGCTGGCTTCAGTATGACTGGGATAGTGATGGCGACTATGATAACAACCCATCAGCCATTGCCGCCTTCGGTTTATACCGGGGCAATGATCGCATTATCTACTGGCGGGAAGTGAACAATTAATCATCACTGCCAGCAAATCTTTCCTGACAAGTTTGTCGTTTTTGCCCGTTTGACGAAAAAATTGTAATTTTTTAGTCATTTTTTCAAAAATGGGCATCACATCTTCACCAGACTCGGGTATGATTAACCGATCAAAGATAATAATTATCACTACTCTGGCCTGATGATATTTAAAGGCGGGAGTAAATAAGCCACCCAAGGTCGGCTGAACAAATTTACAGGGCATTTCGATTATATGTTTAAGAAATTACGCGGCATGTTTTCCAATGATTTATCAATCGATTTGGGAACAGCAAATACACTGATTTATGTAAAAGACCAGGGCATAGTCCTTAACGAGCCTTCGGTAGTGGCCATTCGCCAGGATCGTGCCGGCGGTTCAAAAAGTGTTGCAGCGGTAGGTTCGGCGGCGAAACAGATGCTGGGCCGTACGCCTGGCAATATCGAAGCCATTCGTCCGATGAAGGACGGGGTTATTGCCAACTTCTTTGTTACCGAAAAAATGTTGCAGTATTTTATCAAGCAAGTGCACAGCAATAACTTTTTACGCCCGAGCCCGCGGGTATTGGTGTGTGTGCCTTGTGGTTCTACCCAGGTTGAACGCCGTGCCATTCGTGAATCTGCCATGGGGGCAGGAGCGCGTGAGGTGTATTTGATCGATGAGCCTATGGCGGCAGCTATTGGTGCCGGCATGCCGGTATCAGAAGCAACCGGCTCCATGGTCGTGGATATAGGTGGTGGTACCACGGAAGTCGGTATTATTTCATTGAACGGTGTCGTTTATTCTTCTTCTGTGCGCATTGGTGGTGATAAGTTTGATGAAGCCATTATCAACTATGTTCGTCGTAACTTTGGCAGCCTGATTGGTGAAGCCACGGCAGAACGCATCAAGCATGAAATCGGCTCAGCATACCCGGGCGAAGAACTGGTTGAGATTGAAGTACGTGGCCGTAACTTGGCCGAAGGTGTACCTAGAAGCTTTACATTAAACAGCAATGAAATTTTGGAAGCACTGCAGGAGCCATTAACAGGCATCGTCAGTGCCATCATGGTGGCACTGGAGCAATCTCCGCCAGAACTGGCTTCGGATATTTCCGAGCGCGGCATGGTGCTAACCGGCGGTGGTGCTTTGTTAAAAGACCTGGACCGTTTGTTAATGGAAGAAACGGGAATTCCGGTTGTGGTTGCCGATGACCCACTAACCTGTGTTGCGCGTGGCGGCGGCAAGGCGTTAGAAATGATAGATATGCATGGCGGTGACTTATTCTCTTACGAATAAAATTAATATTTATTTTTTGTTATTTAATCCAATAACAGCGTTAAAAGTACTCATTGACTAGCGTCAACTCCGTGCTTTCGTCTTGTTCTTGAAATAAATTCCAGCGAATAAATTACCAATTTATTAAGAGAATAGAGGTAAATAGAAATTACAATTATAAGCTTGTAACTGGTTTTTTATGAACCCAATTTTTAAACATGGACCCTCTCCACAGCACCGGCTCGTCCTGGTGCTGTTTTGTTCTATTCTGTTGATTTTTTTCGATCATAAAATGAATAGCTTCGAGAATGTTCGCGGCTATCTGCAGTCTTTGGTCAGCCCCTTGCAATACATGGCTAATACCCCAAAACAACTGATGACCTGGGCGGCAGAAAACCTGGTTACTCGTAAGCAGTTGATCGAAGAAAACCAGAAGCTGCGGGTCGACGAACTACGTCTGCATGAGCAGTTACTCCAGCTGGAGCATATCAAGCAGGAAAATGATCGCCTGCGCTCTCTGCTGGCATCGCCTTTAAGGGTGGAAGCGAAAAAAATGGTCGCAGAAATCCTCTCCGTGGACAGTGACCCCTATATCCACCAGGTAGTCATCAACCGTGGCGCCAACGATGGCGTATACGAGGGCCAACCGGTACTGGATGATAAAGGGATTGTCGGCCAGATCTTGCATGTCGGCACCACCAGTAGCCGGGTGATTTTGATCACTGATGTCACCCATGCCGTACCTGTGCGCATCAGTCGTAATGGCATCCGCATGATAGCGTCGGGCACGGGCCGGATAGATAGGTTAACCCAAAACCATGTGCCGCACAGCACAGACGTAGTAAGTGGTGATTTACTGGTCACTTCCGGCTTGGGAGGCAAGTATCCCGAAGGCTATCCGGTGGCACGTGTTACCTTGGTCAGTCAGGATGAATCTCGCCCCTTTTCCAAGGTCTTTAGCCAACCGGTTGCACAAATAGACAGGCTCAGGTATCTGCTGCTATTGTGGCCGGCCAAGACCAGCACCATTTTTGCGCCTAAATCCCAGACGCCCGTTACTAAGGAAACTGATGATGCTGGCTCATAATGGGATTATTATCATTTTTTCCTTATTATTGGCGCTGATTGCCAGTATTATTCCTTTACCTTTGAGTGTTGACGCCTTCAGACCAGACTGGGTCCTCGTTGTTCTCTTGTATTGGGCGTTAGCCTTGCCGAATAGGGTGAATGTAGTTACCGCCTGGTTTATGGGGTTTTTGCTGGATGTCCTGCTAGGCACTGTGTTGGGCATTCACGCCGCCGCCATGGCGCTGGCGGTATACATTGCCGCAGAAAATTATCAAAAGATACGTAATTTCTCCTTGTGGCAACAGGCCTTGATAGTGGGGGTGCTGGTTGCACTTTATCATTTAGTGGTGTTTTGGTTGCAGCGCTTCTTAACGGATGTGGTGTTTCTAACTAGCTATTTATATCCGGTGATCACTAGCGTCATTTTATGGCCCTGGATATTCTTATTGTTGCGCAAAGTGCGCCGCCACTTTTTGATCAGATAACAGGCCCGCTTTCACGGGGGTGAAAGCAACTAGCCAATTCGAATAGACTATGAATAAGCAATTGATTTTGGCGTCAAAATCGCCGAGAAGAAAAGAACTATTGGCTCAGCTGGGTTATCAATTTACTAGCCATACGGCTGATATTGATGAATCGGTGCAAAAAGATGAGCTGCCTGCCACTTATGTGGAACGACTGGCGCGGGAAAAGGCCGAATATATAGCACAAGGGCATAATGACCAGACGTTAATCTTAGGTTCAGATACCGCAGTTATAATAGCTGATAAGATTTTAGGAAAACCCAAAGACAAGCAGGAAGCCGTAGAAATGCTAACAGCTTTGTCGGGGGGGAAGCATCAAGTGGTAACAGGGATAGCGGTTGCCTGTGGCAATCGACTCGAAAGCCTTGTGGTTTCTACCGATGTTTTTTTTAAGCGATTGTCTGAACATGAAATTGATAACTACTGGCAGACCGGCGAACCGCGGGATAAGGCCGGTGCCTATGGCATTCAGGGCATAGGTGGACAATTTGTGAAACAAATACAGGGTAGTTATTCTTCGGTAGTTGGGCTACCGTTATATGAGACAGCGCAGTTATTGGCTGAGTTTGGGCTGCCAAGCCCGGTCCAGGCTGTAAAATAGGATGTAACATGAGTGGTGAATTACTCATTAATGTAACACCGAGTGAAACCCGGGTGGCATTAATAGAAAATGGTGTTTTACAGGAAGTCCATGTTGAACGTGAGGCTCGCCGTGGCCTGGTCGGTAACATCTACTTGGGCAAGGTGATCCGTGTTCTTCCCGGTATGCAGGCCGCCTTTGTCGATATCAACCTGGACAAGGCCGCTTTCCTCCATGCTTCAGACATTAATTCTCGTTTGATCACCAATCAGGAAGAGAAAGATTCGGACCAGGTTCCCGATATCCGCACTCTGGTGCATGAGGGCCAGTATATCATGGTGCAGGTGGTTAAGGACCCGCTTGGCACCAAGGGCGCCAGGCTCACGACAGATATCACCATAGCCTCTCGCTACCTAGTATTAATGCCCAATGCCAGCCATGCCGGTGTTTCGCAGCGGATTGAAGATGCAGAAGAAAGAGGCCGGTTAAAGGATATTGTTGCCCCTTGTTGTGACGATGAACATGGCTTTATCGTGCGTACGGCGGCCGAGGGCGCCGGTGAACAGGAACTCAGGCATGATGCCGACTTTTTGCGTCGGGTTTGGCGTAAGGTCAAAGAGCGTAAGGAGCGCAAACAAACCAAGACCGCAATTTTCCAGGATCTTTCCCTGGCGTTTAGGGTGTTAAGGGACTTTGTTGGCATTGAGTTGGAACGCATTCGTATCGACTCAAAACTGACATACGAGCAACTGGTGGAATTCACCCAGGAATTTGTGCCCGAATTGACCCCGGTATTGGAATATTACCCAGGAGAAAGGCCTATATTTGACCTGTTTGATGTTGAAACCGAAATTCAGCGGGCTTTGCACAGAAAAATTGAGCTTAAATCAGGTGGTTACCTGATTATAGATCAGACCGAGGCCATGACCACCATAGATATTAATACCGGTGCCTTTGTCGGTCATCGCAATCTTGAAGAGACCATTTTCAATACCAATATCGAGGCAACCCAGTCTATTGCCCGTCAGCTGAGGTTAAGAAACCTGGGCGGCATCATTATTATTGACTTTATCGATATGACCAATGAAGACCATAAGCGTCGTGTTTTACATAGCCTGGAAACGGCACTGGCAAAAGACAATGTTAAGTTCAGTGTCAGCGGTTTTTCTGCGTTGGGCTTAGTTGAAATGACGCGAAAACGCACCAGGGAAAGCTTGGAGCATATCCTGTGTGGTGAATGTTCTGTTTGCTCCGGTCGTGGTATTTTAAAAACCGTGGAAACAGTTTGTTTTGAAATCCTCAGGGAAATTGTCAGGGTCAACAGGGCCTATGATGCCGACAAGTTTATTGTTTACGCCTCCTCGGCGGTGAGCGAATCATTGATCAATGATGAATACCATAACCTGGCTGAACTTGAGGTTTTTATTGGCAAGCAAATTAAGATACAAACTGAGCCCATGTATAACCAGGAACAGTTTGATGTTGTTATGATGTAAAGTCAGGCAATATAAGCAAGTAAGTGCATACTATAGCTGTATGTACTCAGTATTTAAGGTGTAGTTGAAGTTAAATGAGTATTTCACGCGTATCAAATCGCTGGTTAAACCGGGTATACAAGAGCATGGCAATCATGCTGGTGTTGCTGGCGGTGTTTATCAGCGCACTGCGCCTGTTTTTACCCTATGCACATAACTACCGCCAGGAATTTCAAGACTATATTAACGACACTTACCAAAGCAATATCATTATCGGCAGCCTGAGTATGGGCTGGCAAAAAGATGGCCCGACTCTGGTAACAGAAAATGTCAGCCTGTTGCACACAGATACCACGGAAATCTTTATTGAAAAAATCGATTTACATCTCGATTTTTGGCGTAGTATCAAAGACAGGCGCCTGGTTACCAAAGACTTTACCATGGATGGCGCCAAGGTCTTGGTGGACAAAACAGAAGTTGCCCAGGGTAATGTTACTCCCAGGGATGCCTCCTTAATCGAAGGGATTTCTGATTTATTTTTGCAGCAAGTCGGTCGCTTTTCGCTCCGAGATAGCCAGGTTATTTTTCAAACCGAAGATAAACGCAGAACCGTGTTGATTGAGCGGCTGGCCTGGTTAAACAACGACAACAGACATCAGGCACAGGGAGATGTTATTTTTGATGGCTTATCTTCCAATAACCTCAAACTGTTAATGGACCTGGAAGGGGCTTCCATAAGCGAGATGCAAGGACAGGTTTATCTGCAGGCCAATAACCTGAATATTACGCCTTGGCTCGATAAGATTTTGGCCATTGAGGATGATAAAACCGCCTCCCAAATTAACTTTGATGCCTGGCTGACGATAGAAAATGGCCAAGCAGAGCAGTTTCAGCTGGAATTTGGCGAGAATGAAATTAGCTGGTTCCATCAGGGGAAACCTCAAAATATCCGTTTAAATACCGGCCAGTTGCTGGTGAATAGCATTGACGACTTTCGTCATTCTCAACTACAAAGTTCACCACTGATCTTTAGCATTAACCAGCAAGACCAGGAGCCTGTCCTGGTCCAGGCCAGTAAACGCAATAAGGTATTTTCCGGCTATGTTTCCTTGATAGACTTGGCGGGAACCGCAGAAATACTGCCGCTCTTTGTAAAAGATGATAAATTAACAAACCTAATCGAAGACCTTTCTCCCTCCGGAAAAATATCTGATGTCTTTATTCGAAAAAGCAATGGCGCATTAGAGATATCGGCAGATTTTTCCGAACTAAACAGCCAATTTGGCAGTGGCATTCCCGGCATTGAGCATGTCTCGGGTAGCCTGGTCGTGGTTAATAATCAAGTGCAAGTCGAGTTTGCGGCTGAAAATGGTGCTTTGGACTTTGACAAGCACTTTATCAGGCCCATTCCATATCATCATTTATCTAGCCGCCTGAATATTCAGTTTGACGAGCAAGGATGGCTGTTAAACGTTGATAAGCTTGAGTTGGCGTCAGAAGAGTTGCGATTATCTGGAGAAGTAGCCGTTTCTGCCCCTAAAGGTGGTGAAGCTGAAATGTCTTTAATGGCATCCGTATCCGGTGCCGATGCCAAGCTTGCTCGCTTTTACTATCCCCATTTATTAATGGGGGAGAACCTGGTTGATTACTTAAATGGCTCAATTCTGTCAGGAGAAATTGATCAGGCTCAGGTGCTTTATAATGGCCCATTGGCCCGTTTTCCCTTTAACGACCACGAAGGTATTTTTGTCGTAGATGCTGAGCTGAGCAACTCAGAATTTCAATTTGATCCTCAGTGGCCAGCAATCAAGAACTTTGCCGCCAACCTGAACTTTACCAATAACAGCATGTTGATAACGGGCCGTAGTGGTGAGCTTTCTGGGCTGGATGTCTCCGGGGTAACGGCGGCAATAGAGAGCCTATCAAAAGAGCAGGTGTTGGTGGTTAATGCCGATATCGACTCGACTCAAGCGCAAATCGTGGCAGGACTCATGCAGCAAAGCCCGCTGGCTGATTCTGTGGGTAAGGTGCTGGAGCAGGTTGCTATATCAGACGCCATTACCGGCGAGTTTAGCCTGACCTTACCCTTAAATGATACCGAGAGCGTCGTTGCCAAGGGCAAGGTGAACTTTACCGACAATGCTATTGCGTTGCAGGCGCCTGAAATGAACTTTACTCAGGTCAATGGTCAACTGAATTTTCGTAACGACATCATTACGGTTAATGATTTATCCCTATACTGGCGGGACTTGCCCCTGGAATTGACAGTGAAAGGGGCTGACAAAAGCGATTATTATGAGACAGGAATTCATATAGATGCCAATTGGCAGGATAGCCGTTGGCAGGAGCAAGTGCCTGACTTATTGAAAAAATATGGCAAGGGGGCGCTCGCCTGGCAGGGGAATTTAGCCCTATATAATCATAGAGATGGCGGTTTTTCTTATCAGCTTGACATGAGTTCCGAGCTTTATGGAGTCAACTTAGAACTGCCTTCTCCCTATCGAAAAGTCCCCTATGTGAACTTGCCGTTCAAGGCAGAGGTTACGGGGCAACTTAACCAGTCAACCATTAATGCCAGTTTGGGTGAGCAGCTTAGCTTTTACGGCGTACTGAATCATGAGGAGGTGCAGTTTTCCCGTGCTCACCTGGTATTGGGTGATGAGAAAATGCTGTTGCCCATGGATGGTTTCCACATCACGGCCAAGCTTGAACAGGCTGATTTTTCTCAGTGGCAGCCCTTTATCAAGGATATTATTGATACGGTTGAAACCGACCAGGCAATGGCTCAGCTGCCAAGCGCCAATACCCAGCATTTGATTGCCAGGCCCGAACGTATTCGCGGTACTTTGG
>Ga0213837_1001092_pt1 | contig 17081 bp, 7 predicted proteins | sample SWPATP12_FD_160572 | JGI IMG/M metagenome (GOLD analysis project Ga0213837, IMG submission 160572) | Coastal seawater microbial communities from Marineland, Florida, United States - SWPA TP1 #2 | ecosystem: Environmental > Aquatic > Marine > Coastal | place: USA: Florida | collected 2016-08-06
GCTCATTCCTTCAATAAAGTGATGAAGTGGAGCTTACCAATTGATTTAATGAGAAAAAGAAGAAGATTTCGGGATTCCGATCAGTGATTTCGGAAAAACGTCATTTTTGATCGGATAACTCCGAAATCAGTGATCGGATTGAACCGAAATGGGTGATCGGAATGGGCCGGAACATGCAATAATACCTTACGTAATTGCTCAGTGCTGAACAGTTGCTTACGCTGTGATGATCCACTTTTATATGGACTTAAGTCACGGTCCTCAAATGGACTTTGCTTAATGAATATTTCACCCACTTGAAAAGCATGAGTCCAAATTGACTTAAGGCGTGACAGATGAGCAGCAATGGTGCCATGAGCATATTCATCGCCAAGGTGTTCAACGTATGCCACAACAGATTTTTTATCGATGTCCTGAAGACCAATATCATTGACTCCCATAAAGGTGAGAAACCTTTTGAGGGATGAATTAATCTTTTGCTTTGTATCGTCTGACAGTGAGGTCTTACGGGCGAGCAGGCTGCTCAGAGCTTCTTTGATAGTGTAAGTATATGGATGATTTGTTTCACCATAAGCAACCTGTCTATATGCTGCGTGGGCAATTGGGGTTCGAGGGAAGAAGTCATCATAAAAGAGACCTGAATTAACATCCTTAATCCCCTCAGCGTATTCCTCAGCGACCTGTAGGTGTTTCTTAAAGGTTTCTCTTTCTGGACTCAATGCGGATTGCATTTGAATTGAAAGTTGGCCGTTGTATCTGTCTCGTTTTAATCTGGCTACTTTTATACAGCTCGTATTCAGACTGAAAGTAATATGTGTACCTTTATATAAATGTGCAAGTGCTTTTGGAACTCTGCGGTGATAAACGTAGGTGTCGTGATGTTTCTTAATGTGTTTGTTTAATTTAGTCTAATTAATCCCCTTATAAGTCTGTGTATAACGGAATGTGGAACGCCAAGTGGCTTACATCCCTCTAGTAGTCAGGGATTAAGGGAATTGTGGGTATTTGGGGTACTTTGATGTAAACATCCCCCAAGCTTAACGCTTAAAAGAAAGGCGCTGCTCATAGAGCAGCGCCTTTTTTGTTTGCCCAGCGAAGCTGGCAAACCCGTCAGGTTGAAAGAAACCTGAATCACCCTGACTGAGGGGAAGATAATCCGAATGGCAAGGGCGTGGTTGGCCAACGGCAGGGTCCGAAGGAAGCCATAGGAAGTTAGAGGTACACAACGCAAGTGAACCTGATTCGGCAAGACAGGGGGGTAAGCGTGCAAAATAGCGTGAAGCCCGATACTCGGTCAGTCCTGTTTTGTGCTTGAGGGTGGGATTTCTAACAGGGCGTCAGTGCAGTAACTGGGGAAGCCTGGCACCTAAACTTACTTAGAGTAAGTGGTTAACGTTCAAGGGGGGACTCAAGATGTTAATCGGTGTGAGGTGGCAGATGAAGCCGTAGTAGTGAGTAAAGTTCGGCCTGTGAAAGCCAGTAATGGTGTGGAGGGTAAAACCGAGCTGACCATCAGCATTGTGTTTGATGGCGTCACTATTAGCCAAAAGCTGATAGGGATGGCGAAGGGCGGAAGTACATAGTCAGTCTGTGATGAGCAGATGTTTTTTTTTAGTGGTACACGAATCGATTAGCTATCGACGTCTTCGTACTTGGTTTTTCGCTGAAGCGATGGACTGACTACGAAACGGTACATGGGAGTAACGTGGGGAACGTTGAGTAGATTGCCATTGGGCTAGCACGCTCTACCACCATGTGAAATAGACCAACGCGAAGAGAAAGTATCGGCCCCCACACAGCACACTATCTTCGAGAGGAAGTATGCGGGTTTATTATAGTTTGTACGGTCACCTGCTTAATAAAGCGAGGCTGTTCAAAGGGTTTAAAAAGGTATTCAAAGCGAAAGGTGCGGCCGGAATAGATGGGCAGAGCCTGAGCGCGTTTGCCTCAAATCTGGATAATGAACTATCGCAGCTTCTTCTTGAACTCAAAACCAAACGCTACCAACCGCAACCGGTAAGGCGGGTCATTATCCCGAAAGACGGGGGCGGTGAGCGTCTATTGGGTATCCCAACAGTCAGGGATAGAGTGGTTCAACAATGCTTGAATGACCTCCTTACCCCCATCTTCGAAGAGCAGTTCCATCCATCAAGCTTTGGTTATAGACCGAAGCGGAGCTGTCACGATGCCATCAATAAAGCCACGATGTTCATCCGTCGATACGGACGGCGACACGTGGTGGACATGGACCTGTCGAAGTGCTTCGATAAGCTGGACCATACGCTTATCATTAAGAGTATTAAAAGACGGGTTCGTGATGGTAGCGTGCTGAGTCTCATTGCTCAGTTCTTACAAAGTGGGGTGATGGTAGATGGACATTGGCAGCAGACAGAAACAGGCAGTCCGCAAGGCGGGGTAATAAGCCCGCTCATAGCGAACATCTATCTGGATGCGTTCGATGAGGAAATGAAACAACGTGGGCACCGCATAGTGCGCTATGCTGATGACATCCTTATCCTGTGTAGCAGTCGTGCAGCGGCAGAAAATGCCAAAGCGCAAGCCACACACATCTTAGAAGAAAAGCTAAAGCTAAGCGTAAACACGGAGAAAACACACATCACCCACAGTGATGTTGGTGTGAAGTTCCTCGGCGTTGAAATCGGGACGAAACATACCCGCATCCAGCCCAAGAAACTCACCGCGTTTAAGGCGAAGCTCAAGCAGATGACGAAACGCAATGGCGGAATGCCACTGCAATCAGTTATCAATGCACTAAACCCACTGCTAAGAGGGTTCAGTTATTACTTCAAGATAGCCAATGCGAGCAGGGTATTTAAGCAACTCGCGAGCTGGCTAAGACGGCGCTTGCGCAGCATCCAACTTAAGTTATGGAAGAAGGCGAGCCGCCTCCATCGCTGGCTACGACAGCATGGTTATAAAGGCAAGTTCGCTCACATCAACATGACGAGCTGGAGCAGTGCACGCAGTCCTTTAGCAAGCTACGCGATGCCAAACAGTTGGTTCGATGAACTTGGGCTAATGAACTTGGAGAATGTTGCAACGGGATATGTGTTTAGCAATTACGCTAAATAACTATGTACATGAGCCGTATACGAGGCCCGTATGTACGGTTCTGTGAGAGGGATGAGGCGGTGACGCCTCACCCTACTCGATGTTTGTATAGCAAATCTAGAGCGTAAGGCTATGCGCCCTGTTTTTCTGCAATATACTCGTCCACCAATTCTTCAAGAATGGCAAGTGGCACCGCACCGTTTTTAAGTACCACGTCATGGAAATCGCGTAAGTCGAACTTATCGCCTAATTCTTGTTTCGCTTTCTCACGAATTTCTAAAATCTTAATCATGCCCACTTTGTAAGAGGTGGCCTGACCCGGCATAACAATATAGCGCTCAATTTCAGATGTAACGTCGCTAAGCGCCATACCTGTGTTGCGTACCATATAGTCAATTGCCTCTTCACGGGTCCAACGTTTATCGTGAATACCCGTATCTACCACTAAGCGTACTGCTCTGAATAGTTCAGCTTGAAGGCGCCCCAAGTTATCTAGAGGTTTATCTTGAAAGCCCATCTCCCATGCTAAGTATTCTGAATATAAAGCCCAGCCCTCGGTGTAGGCAGTAAAAGGCGACATTTTGCGAATAAAGGGCATGCCTTCCAGTTCCATCGCCAAGGCTACCTGGAAATGATGGCCCGGAATGCCTTCGTGATAGGCCAATGTACGCATACTGTACTTAGGTGTTGCTTTAATATCATACAAGTTGGCATAAAATCGTCCCGGACGAGAGCCGTCAATAGCGGGTTGCTGGTAGTAGGCGCCAGGTGCAGTTTTCTCTTTAAACTCCGGAATACGTACCACTTCCATGCCGGCCTCAGGGCGAATTCTAAATACATCACTTATACCTGCATCAATCTCATCAAGTATGGTTTGGTAATCTTTTAGAATTTGCTCGCGGCCTTCATCACTGTCTTCGTAATAGTGAGAAGGATCGGCGGCCAACGCGTCCATCGCGCTAGAGAAGCCCTGAGTTACGTCGTAGCCTTCACCAGCAAGAATAGTCAACATTTCGCCCTGAATTCTTGCTACCTCTTTTAAGCCTAGGTTGTGAATTTCATCGGCAGTCATGTCGGTGGTAGTGAAAAAACGCAGCGCATTGGCGTACACTTTGTCGCCGTCAGGTAAATGCCAGTAGCCGTGGTCATTGCCAGCTTTGGCTTGAAGCGTGGTGAAGTAATCTATAAATATCTGGTAGGCGCGGTCAACGTCATCACCTATGACTGTTTGAGCTTCAGCTAAAAATGCGTCTTGCTGTTCCGCAGAGATTTCTTCAGCCTTAGACATCTTTTCTTTCAGTGAGCTGTAAAGAATATTCTCTTCTATTGGCGAAGATATAAAGCCATTCATTTCATCTAGTACGCGGTCTATCACGAAGCGCGGAGGGATAATGCCTTTTTCTTCACGAAGCTTAAGCCCTTCAAGTACTTGCGCAAATTTTTCATCAACAGCACGTAAACGACTTAAGTAATTTTCTACGTCAGTGGCATCATTAATTTGATGCTGACCTTCCATAAAGCTTGGGAAGCCGTTTTGTACACCGAAAAGTTGGTTTACTGGGTAGCCGTGATACTGAAACGCTTCGTTACTAATGAGGTAATCAAGCAAGTACAGGGTGATCTCTTTTGAAAGCTGCTCATCGTCGTTTAAATCTTCGTCGTCATACGCTAAAACCTTTTCCCGTATATCATGGGCTTTTACAAACAAGGCTTCATTTTTTTCTTGGCTAACGTCATCAAGCTCGGCGTTGTGGCCTTTAATGCCCATTGATTCTAAAAAACCGAGAGAGGTTAAGGTCTCAGGACTATCAAAAGCTACTTTCACCATTTCTCGGTTAAGTAGGTTATTAAAGTAAAAAGGTTTATCCGCATACCACTCGTGCGCAGCAAAAGTACCGCCTGCCAATACAATTACCAGTAAACCAGTACCAATCCATTTAAAAAATCGTTTCATCGTTATTATTGTCCGAATTTCATCCAACGTTTACGTTAACGGAAAAAGTTAATAAAAGTAAATGGTAATCATGAACCCGGTTTAAAAAGAAAGGAGCTGCTCATAGAGCAGCGCCTTTTTTGTTTGTGCTAACTCTTTTGGGAGTTAGTTTAACGGAGGAATGTCATCGGCATTCTGGTTAATTTTACCTACGCCCGAGTAGTTGATAACTCGCTGCTTAACCACGTCGGCATCATCTAGTACGTAGTCGTACGGCACTTCGTAGCTGGATGTAGGCGTGGCATCAGGTCCTGCTACAACGTCACCATCAGCTGGCGTTGTCCAGGTTACGCCTTCGCCAAACAGGTTGCCTGACGTGTTCCAATATCCAATAACGTCTGAGTAGAAAGAAACAATTGGGTTTTGCGTGTTCTCAAACACATTGTTTTCTACCTGTAGCTCTGCACCAATTCTTGAATTGATTGCCGTAGAGGATATTTGATTGTAATAGTTGTTATACAAGTGACCGTGACCGTAGCGGAATAACGGTAAACGTGACTCGATATTCTCAAAGCGGTTGTGGTGGAAGGTAATTAAACGCTCGGTATTATCACTGTCTACATCATTCTCAGTGTGGCCGTGTAACGAGGCTTTCCAATGATCATGAAGGTAGTTGTAAGAGATAGTGATGTTTTTCGCGCCGCGTTTACTATCTACTAACCCGTCGTAGAAATCCTTGTCCACAGACAATGTGCTATAAAGCTCATTGTGGTCAATCCAAATGTTGCTGGTGGTAGAGCCGTCGTTATCACCTTCAATAGAGATAGCGTCTTTACCATCAGTAAGCACGTGGTGGATTTTCAGGTTTTGAATAATCACGTTATTTGCGCGTCTGATTAAGATGCCAATACCGTCAAATTCGCCCCTGTCTGCAACCCCAATAATTGACACATCGTTCATGTCTTTTATTTCAATCGGTGAGCCCGTACCGCCATTGTTTGCGTCGGTAATGGTGCCATCAACATAAACCGTTACTGGGGTGTTGCTGTTCGCTGCGCTGTCTAGCGCCGCCTGCAGATCAGCACCGTTATCTACGGTTACTACCGTACCGCCAGCACCGCCGGTTAATGCATAGTTGTATTGCGCAAAACCGTACGCATCAAGCGTTGGAGCAGGTGCTACATTCGGTAAGTTAGGCTCGCTTGGCACCCAGCCTTCGCCGCTATTAAAGTGAGAGAATATTGCCGTTCTGCTGGTAAGTTCAGTCACTTCGCTGTCGGTGAGAATGTGGGCAAACTGACGGCTTGAAAGATCTAGCGGGTTACCCTGCATATCCATGCTGCCGTATTCACGCCATCCAGCTGCTGCGGTTGCAGGGCTAGGGTTTGGTGCAGGTTGGTCGCGTACTCCTTCGCCCGCCCAGCCGATAGTGGCAATGTGGGGGTCGAAACGGTTATTAATAAGCGTAATATTGTCGAAGTAGCTTGCGCTGCCGCCACTTCTTGCAATATACGTAGAGTCGTCGAGGACACCGTTACCAATAGGGCCTGGGCCATTAGTGAAGCTGCTGTTTAAGAAGATAAACCCTTTATAAGAAATATCAGGTACGCGAGCTTGTAGAATGTAGCCGCCCGCTGTGTCTTCGTCAGGGTTGCCATTTTTAGAGTCGCCAATGGTGCGAATTTCGCTGTTTTCAAACAGTGCGGTATTTACGTAACCCCAAATGAAATCAACGTTGCCGGCAATCAATGAGTTGTAGAACCAACTGAAGCCTTTTAACAGCAGCGTATCTTGTTCACTCACAAAGTTCATATCAACGGCAGTTAGACGACCTGAATCACTGTTGAAGTAAATCGTCTCGGCTTGGTTAGAGTAGTCGTTGCTTCTGATGTGTGAGTTTTTCAAAGTGAAGTTCGTTAGCGTCAGGTTATCTACGCCTTCCACTAAAAATACGCTTCTTCCGCCTGATGGCGTGCCCGCCGCAGGTGCTTCGCTCTTGCCGCTACCGCTGTTAAAGCTTTCAAAGTTATCGTAGTACACCACGGTATTGTCTCGGCTCTCGCCTTGAAGCGTGACATTGTTGTTACCGCGAAGGAACAGCATTTCTTGATATTCACCGTCACGAATCGTAATGCGAGATGGCGTATCGCTACTTACGTTTTGCATCACGTAATTAAGCGCACCTTGCACCGTGCGGAAATCCGCTTCGCCGTCATCATCTACGGTAACATTCGCGCCAGAAGGTGCAGCGGCTCTTGTTGCAAAGCGCCAGTTCGCACTCTTGCCAATACCACTAAAGCTTTCACCATTTAGCGTTGCGCCGGTTACCGCACCATCGCTAATGGCTACGTAATACGACTGACCATATTGAAGGGCATTTGTATGAGGCTTAATCACTAATTTGTTGCCTACAACTGATGCTGGGCGGTAAGCCACTTTGCGCTGTCTGTCTTGGCCTTCAAAGCCAATAAAGTCTTCATCAGCTGCAATATTGATAACGTCTACCAGGGTGTCGTCTGTCGCATTGTAAATGCGCACTTCACCGCTACTTCCTAAGGTGGGTTCGCTGTCGAAGGTTAACGAGAGTAGGGTATCGGGATACGCATTGTTATTGCCCGAATAAGGTGTGGTATCCGGGAATAAGTCGCCATAGGTGGCGGTAGGCATTGTGAAGCCTTCGCCAACATTAACGGCAATGTGTTTGCTTAACGTAGGGTCAGAGCCAGAAGTAAAAGTTACCATTGCGCTGCCGGCAGCGCGAGGGGTAATGGTAACTTGTGGACCTTGCTGCTCTACGCTGACCACACTCGCATCACTGCTGGTTACGGTAAACGTGTCTTCAGTTATACCGTCGTTTTGTACTGCGGTAACGTAAACGAATAACGGATCGCTACTGGTGGTGGTCTCCCACTCTGTTTCTTTGAAATCCAGAGTAAGTTGAACTGGTTTAACAGCGGGGTCACCTACTTTTAAATCGTCCAGCTCGAACGAGCGGTTATTAGTGAAAAGGCCAATCAGTCCCGCTGCGCTATAGGTTGTGTCTTCTGCTGTACCCATGTTCTCGCCGTCTAAATAAACGGTGAGTTTCTCGTTTTCCATTTCAAAACGTACGCGATACCACGTGCCGTCTGTTCCGTCTTTTTCACCCAGTACAATCGGTGACTTAGCTTGGACAGGGCGAGAAATACTGCCTTCGGTACTTACCGCTACTTCCACTTGTGTACTGCTCGATGAGTTTTGTACATTCAAACCTCCGCCGTACCAGTTTCCAGCGCTATCATAACGACCTAGAAGGAAGATCTGTTTGTTTCGCGTAGTGCTGTTTTGTCTTGGACGAATGCGCGCTTCAACAAAGTAATTTCCATTTTCTGGAAGGTTGCTTAGCGCCGACTCTTTAACCAAGAAAATTTCGCCACCTTCACCGCCAGCGGTGTAGCGCATCACTTTGTTGCCGTCATCTTCTACAACATCAAACGTGCCTTGTGGGCCGTTTGAGCCTGCGTCGTCTGAAATAAGCGTGAAGTTATCTAAAGAGCCCGATGCAAAGTCGTCACAGAAGTAAAGCTGTGGTTCATTTTCACAGCTAAACTTGCTGTCATCTGGCGCTTCACCCACATACGATATAACAAAGTTATCGATAACCACTTTGCCGCCACTTTCAGTACGAAGCTGTAGGAACGAGGTGGGTGTACCAATAAATCCATCGATAGTTAGGCGTTGTCCTGGCACAAGGTTATTAACCAGCTCGCTGTAGAATTTAGAGTCGCCACCATGTATCGATTTGCTGCTACTGCTGGTGTTGTTGTCTACATATATCTGGAAGTTGTTGTCGCCTTCACTGTCTTCAACGGCAATGATGTCCATACTAATGGTATATTCACGGCTTAAATCTAATATACCCGTCGTAGTAATGTCATCAGCGGTTGTGTCTGTATCTGGTGTACTGTTGCCCATGGTAAAGCGTGCACTGTCGATGACTAGTTGGCCTTCGGAGATCACTAAACCTGAGCCGCCGCCCGTTACGCTATAAAACGGTGTCGCACCACCATCGGTCGACTTGTATTCAGGGCTGAAGAAGGTGTCAGCGTCTGTTTCAAACGTCTCCTCTAACAGGGTGTTTTCATCAATATATTCAATGCGAATATTGTCGATGACCACAATAGAGCCACTTTCCGTTCTAAATTGAAGGTACGAGTTAGGCGTTGCTATCTGTCCTTCTACTGTCATAGTGGTTCCCGGTACTAAATCGAGCACAGGCTCATTAAAGAAACGAGAATCTGAACCTAGGTGTGAGTTGGCGCTGCCAGAAGTATTGTTATCCACGTAAATCTGGAATTTGTTGTCGCCTTCGGAATCTTCAGCAGAAATGACATCAAAGATAACATTGTAAGGACGGCTCAAATCCAGTGCACCGGTTGATGAGGTATCGTCAGATGAGCTTTGGGTATCTGGCTCAGTATTACCAAGCGTAAAGCGTCCGCCGTCAAGCTGAATACCAGTGTCAATTTGCGTTACCGAACCACCGGTAATGGTAAACATGGCGACTTGCTCACCCGCTGCATTTTCAATCGCGGCAAAGTTTGTCGAGAAAATATCCTCGCTTTCACCTGCAAAGGTATAGGAAAGCGGCAGCGGTATGCTGGGAATGACTTCGGGTTCTTCAGGTTCGGTAGGCTCAGGCTCAACCGGAGGCACTGGGTCAACTGCGTCAGCTACAGTCTCAATTTTTAAGTTATCGATAGTGATAGTGGCACTCGAATCTGTGCGCAATTGGAAGAAACTATTGGTTACCGAGCTATCGAGAATTTTCGCGTCAGGTGCACTAGGATCGCCGCCACTAATATCGTCACCTGGCTCATAGGTATAGGTAAATCGCGTGCCGGGTACCATTGTGCCGTCCGCTAACCTTTCGCTTACAAACTTAGAAGCAGCACCGTGTACAGAGTTATCTTGCCCTGTGGTGTTGTTATCTACATAAAGGCTAAATGTACCGCCGCCATTGTGAGAAATAACGTCGAAGCTGATGGTAAAACCTTCGCTAAGGTTATAAATACCCATGCCTACCGTATCTGATGCCGACGTATTGGCACCTGGGTTGGCTGCAGCATTACCTATGCTGAATCGATCGCCTTCAAGGGTAAGTTGACCTGTGGTGGCATCGACTAGTGGGCTGCCACCTGTTACATAATAAAGCGCGCCAGCGTCTGGCTCTTCACTTAAACGCTTGTACGACGATGAGAAAAACGTATCGGTGTCGGTATCAAAATTCTCTTCAAGCGCTGCCTGGATAGAATTCGCTGCTTCCTCTAACTTTGCCAGTTCAACATCTGCTTGTTCTTGGGTAAATGCAAACAGGTAGTTCTGTGGATCTTCGTTGGCAAGGCAATTTTCAACATGCAGCACTAGCGGCATAGACTGAGCGTTATCTGGGGATATCACGCACAGGCTGTATACCTTGTTAACCGTGTTGAAAGCACGGGAAATAAGATACTCAGTTTGCTCACCGTAGCTAAGGGCAATAACTTTTCGTCCAAAAGAGAATTCATAGCTACCTGTTGTGCTTTCCTCACCGTGCACTCTTACAAAAGTACCTGACAAGTTCGTTTCGTCGTCTGGCGTAAAGGTGTAAGTGGCTTGAGATACACTTCTGCCTTCCAGTGTTGGTGCGTAAATGTCGCCTGTGAAGCGGGTTACATCAAAGGTGTTAGGGAACAGCGTACCTAATTCGGCTTCAAGGTAATTTACGAAATGGCTGATAGCCTGTGCTTTATCCACAAGCGTAGCACTGGCTCCGCCAGCGGAACCCAGCCACACCTCTACATCGGCTGCAAAATCTGCATCAGATTGATTAAAGAAGTCTTCAATGGTTTGCCCTTCGTCTAGCGTAGCTACCGCCACATCGCCAGCACTGGCGCTTAGCGATATACCGTTACTTGGGTCGCCATCGGTATCGAGGGATTGTAAAAGTCGAAGCGTGTTTACGACCGACTGGTTAAAAGGGTTGTCAGATGCGAACAGGTCAAGAGGAGAAATAACGCTTGATGCCGGTGTTTCTGGAAACGTCAGCTGGCCAATGCTGAAAGCGAGCTGCTCGCCTCTGAAGTAAGAGTACTCACCCTGCGCATTGGTAGTGCCGTTTTCCACAGAAGCAGAGGAATAATTGATTCCTTCAACGGGGCTATCAACAAATACGCCAGTAAGTGCTGGGTCGGGGGGGAGGGTTACATTGGTAGAGCTTTTCTCGCCACAGGCGGCAACGAGAATAACGCCGCCCATAAGGGCAGCAATTTTCGTGAGTTTCATGGTACTCAATCTCCATATTTTACTGGGCGTACTACCGCACTACATGTCCGCTCCAGCTTTATTATGTGGAAAAGGCCGGGTTTCCCCGGCGCAGACAATTAGTAGAACTTAATGTTTACACCCAGCTGGTAGCTGCGGCCGTATTCTTCTTTTTGGTACAGAATGTTGCCGCCGCTTAACGCGTTACCTTGGAAGTAGCGAAGGTCAGACTCCTCGGTAAGGTTGATGGCGTCAAAGTACAATTGTGCGTACTCGGTAATGTCGTACTGAAGTTTTAAGTCTAAGCTTTTAACCGAATCTTGATATTGGTCGCCCCAAATCTTGCAGCCTTTCGGGTCGTTAAGATCGGCAGTAATTGGGCAAGAGCCAATTTGTTCAAGAACTTCAGAACGCACGTTACCAATTAAGCGAGCAGAGAACGTTTCGCTCTCCCAACCAAATACAAGGTTGAAGGTGGTATCAGCTTGGTCGGGCAGTGCTACCTTGCCTTGACGAATACTGCTATCTAGTGTGGCTTCACTATCGAGGATGGTGGCATTACTTTGAATGAATAGACCATTTTCAAAGTACTGGTTGTAGCTAAGCTCTAACCCGATAACCGAGGCTTTGTTGCCGTTAACGGTAATGTTTATCTCGTTGAGATATAAATCTTGCGGAATAACAAACTCAGTCACCTGGTTTACCGGAAGCGTTAGCGGCAGGTCATTAAGCGCCATGCCAATTCCGTTTACATCTACGATAAAGTTGTCGATGTCTTTATAGAAAACTGCCGCTTCCATAAAGAGGTTTTCGCTTGGATACCAGCCAATTGACGCATCGTAGTTAATAGATGTCATTGCAACGAGGTTAGGGTTACCCACATCTAGTGCATTATCAGAACCCAACACATACTGGCTTAACTGTTGAAGCGATGCGCCATCTTGACTGTCATCACAATCGTCAGAACCCGGAGGACAAAGCTCAATATCGCTGTCAAACACAGCAAATGCACGGGCTTGTTTAAACGACGGGCGAGTAAAACTCGTCCATGCTGCGGCACGCACTAGGAAGTTTTCACTCGGCTCCCATTTAATGTGTGCACTAGGGAAAAACTCACTGTATTTAATAGACGCTTCTGGAAGAGGGATAGCAATATCCAATGCACCAGCCCCTGCGCCATTAAACTCAAAGTCATCGTTTTCTAAAGACAAAAAGCCGGTAGAAGAGAACTCGGTTTGTGTCCAGCGAACGCCGGTTGTTAGTGTGGCATCTGCGCCTAATGGCAACTCTGCCATTGCGTATACAGCCTGCGTATCTTCGGTAATGCTGTAGTCGCCCTTAGTGCTTTCTATCGACACTTCGCCATTTGTGGCAGGCTCAACCGTTTGACGAGTGGCATCAACAATTTGGTCGACAACTGCGCGGCTTTCAAACGGCAGCTGGAATGCGCTATTTGAAGGTATTTGGGTGTCATAGTCGGCAAGGGTAGAATTCACTGCGGCAATACATGCATCGTCGCTACAGTCGCCGGCAGAAGGGTCGAAACTCCACCGGTCCTTGTCACGCACATGATCGCGCTCGCTCACTTGCACACCAAATTTAATGGTGTTTAACCAGTCATTAAAAATGTCGGTTCGCAAGTTAAGGTTCACTGTCTTAATTTCATCAATTCGCGTTCCGCCTTCTAAAAACAGGTTATCGAATTGATAATTTGAAAGGTCAGAACCATCGCCACTACCCGACGTTCCAAAAATACTGTTTTCCGGGTCGTAGGTTAGACCTGCGATTTCAGCAGCTTCCTGTGGGCTTAAAATGCGGGCGTTAATGTTGTCGCGACCGCCTTGACCATAAACAATCAGGTCTCGTTCACGGAATTGAACGCGGCGGTCACCAGTGGAGTCTTCTTCAGAGCGAGATTGAGCGTATTCGTAGTCAAACACGAAGCGTTCAGCAATACGGTTTTCGCCCCCTAAGCTGAACGTTATGGTTTTGTTCTTACTTTCTTGTAGGAAATGCTGGTGGAATACGTCTATATCGCTAAGAATAAACTCTTTCGTAGCGCCGTTTACGTATACAATTTCATCGTTTCCGACAGAGCCTGCATCTTGAAAATCGTAAAATTCTCGCTGTGCGCGATCATCATCTTCAAACTGAGTGAACGTGCCTTTGGCATAATAGTAGGCGTCTGCAGAGGGCTTGTATTCAAGGTTTAGTGCTGCTGCTTGACGAGTTCTTCCTGCAATTTCGCGACGAACTTCTAACTGAGAAGGCGCAAGAATTTCGTCACCCTGGGCAATTTCTTCTTCTGTTTTACCCAAGTCGGCGGTATAAAACTTCATTTCGTTGGTGCTGTGGTGGCGCGTTTCGTCTATCTGGGTTTTGCGGTCTTCGTGAGAGATGGCAAAGCCAATACCAAAGGTGTTGTCGAGGAAAAACTGGGTGCCGTCTAAGCTAAATTTCGGAGAGTGCTTTTCGCGCGCTTCTGAGTATGCGTCTTGAACACGCATTTTTAATGTATTTTTGCCGCGATCGAAAGCTGAAATTGCTTTAACGTTGACTGTACCGCCAATGGAATTTAGGTTTTGGTCTGGGGTGAGAGTTTTCAGCACTTCAATGGTACCGAGAAGGTCAGCAGGAAGTGCGTCTAATCCCACTTTCCGTTCTTCGCCTGCACCAGACATTTGTGCGCCGTTCATATTTATGGATACGAAGCCGGGCCCTAAGCCCCGTACGGTGACAAACTTACCTTCGCCTTCAGAGCGCTGTAGTGTAACACCCGGCAGTCGTCGAAGGGACTCCGCCACGTTCTGATCAACAAAATTGCCTAAATCATCGGTAGAAATAACAGAGCTAAAGCCGCTTTTCATGCGTTCTAAGTCACGCGCTTTAAGGTCTGCCTGTTTAACACCCTTTACTTCAACTACTTCAATTTCGCTAGGGGTCTCATTTGTTTCAGTTTGCTCGGTATTTTCCTGAGCGGGTGCTGTTTGCGCCATGCTGGAAAACGCCGTGGACACGGCTAGAGCGAGGGCTGTCCATTGAAACACTTTCATGTTTTGAACTCCTAAATTCCAAAATCGACATAGCTGTAGTATTTGTATTTTGCTATGCCACCGGTGGCAGTATTGATCTTGTCAGATAGGAATGCACTAACATTTAACGTTTATTTCACAAATTATTAATATATGAATATTTAGTGATCACAGTGTTGGGATTCCTGCGAGTACCCGCCATGAGTTTTCTTCATGAAAAGTAAAAGAGGGCGCGGGGTTGGCAGTAAAGTAGCTGCTGTAAATTGACCAGTCAACCACATCTAATTCACTATCAATTATCCCATATTTGCTTGTGTACTGATTGCTTTGTATTTGCTTAAGTATGCGCGAGTCTACAGGGTCTAGATCTTTACCTGTGCGGGTGAGATTAGCACCTACGTCTTGGTTTTCAATCAAGCTTGTCCATGTTTGCTGCGCAGTAAGTTGCGCATCGCCTAATTTATCTATTTCATTCTGATGAAAAGGCGACGTTGAAAGAGAACGAGTGATTACGTCTTTTTCTTTCTTTGAACCGGTTTTGGCGCTCTTAACATCTATGCCTTTACTGTTGTCCTCAGACATGTCGCTATAGCCCTTCATCACGTTTTCAGCAACATAAAGTCGAGTGAGTGATTCCTTATCGTCCCATAATTGGAAAAACCATAGCTTTTTCGTAGCGGGGCCTGGGGCATAAATATTCCCAACCAGATTTGCGGTGCCGTTTTCGCCGCCATAAGCTGAGTTTTTTTGCCAGTTGGCAATAACGTTATTTTTGATATCAACGAATTCTTGCTGCTGTGGGTAAGGCGGGTTCAGTCGCCATCCGTTAATGCGCGGGTTTCTACTGGTATGATTGGCCAATATATTGCGCAAAAAGCTAGCATTACTGCCACCCCAAATGCCGCCATAGCCATGGCTACCTTTGTGATGACCCGCGTTGTTTAAACTCTCTGATAGTATGCTGTATTGCAGTGTAAAGCGTTGGTTATTGTAGAAAGAGCCTACTTCGTCTTTTGACCAACTTAGCGAACAATGATCGATAATGACATCAGTGGTATTTCTAACGGTTACTGCATCGCCTTCTTCACTGTCTTTCCCCGGCCTAAAACGCATGTGACGAATAATAACCTGGTTAGCTTCAACGCTTGTTGATGCGCCAGAAATTACAATTCCGTGGGGAGATGTCTGTCCTGCAATGGTGACGTTGCCATGTTTTATTTCTAACTCCTTTTCTAGCGCGATCACGCCAGACACATTAAAGACAATCAGTCTGGGATAGTCTTGCGCAATAGCCCATCGCAATGTTCCCTCTTGTGGGCTTTTAGCATTATCAGACAAAGAGCTAACAACTAACACTTTTCCTTGGTTTCCACCTTGTGTGTATTTTCCGAACCCCAGCGCACCTTCAAACGCCAATGATTGTGCGTGACAGTTAGACAAGGCGAGAAACGCGACGAAAGCGACAATCAGTTGAATTGGAATATATTTCATTACTGCATGTCCTGCTCGTAAGGGTGGGCACCGGTGGTTGGTTGGCGGGCGATGTCTTTGAGTTTAGCGCTCCATGCTTGGAGTACCTTAACGTCGTGGATCATACCTTCTAACTCTATTGCTAAAATTGATACAAGCTCTCCATCTCGCATGAAGACTGGCACGGCAACAAGCGTTACGTTGCGCGGTGCGAAGTGGCTGACGGCATAGCCTCTGGTACACGTTGTTGCTCGTAATTTCGCGGCTTGTTGTTCATCAAAGTTTGCGGGGTGTGAGCTGTCGTTCATGTTTTGATACTTGGGATGGTAGGCCAACATGACATGACCCGCAGCAGATTCAAATAAGGGCAGTTTTGTCCCTGGCCTTATTGTTGTTATTTGCTTTTCTCTGGCATCTAAAACGTCAATAACAAACGCGCAGTAGTCGCCTAATGTACAGATAATTGCGCTAGCGTTGGTTGTAGCTATAAGTTTCGAAAGCGCAGGTGCAGTGATTCTCTGAACGTATCTGCTGCGCGAGTTAGCGGCGCTAATTTCGTAAATGCGTGTGCCATAGAAGTATTTTGTACCACGCTTTTCAACTACCCGTTCGCTGGTTAATGTTCTAAGTAACCTAAATACTGATGTGCGGGGAAGTTTAAGCGCTGACTCAATTTCAGAGGCGCTTAACCCCGAGCGAGACTCGGCGATGGCTTGACATAGCTGCAGCGCCTGCATAACACTGGGAATAACATACCTTTCCATCTTTTTGCGGTCCCGAAATCAAGATAATACTGCTCGATATTAACACGAATTAAACAAAATGCTACCGGTGGCATTTTAAATTATTGATGATTTTTAAATCAATTACATTGAGAAAAGAGAGAAAACTGTCGTGCAACTCATCGCATCTATAAGAAGGTTAACGCTTTATCAACCGCGTCCGGTAAGCGGTTTAATTTTGTATATTTAAAACAAAAAATTAACATGTGTAGGTGCTGTCGAGGTGCAAGTTGAAGACTCAGCGAGCGGAAAAGTGAATGAATGCGTGACATCTATGCTAAGGGCGACGATAAATCTGTGGAAGCAGAGTCTTACCTTTTGAATGTTAATAAAATAGTTATTTGTGTCTGGTGCTTTAATTACTAGGTCTTTTTAGCCCGTCGATAGGTGGCTTGTACTTGTCCTTATTTGAGATTACTCTGCCACGCCTGCTTTCTCATTCTCATTTGAAGCAGCGTTAAACTTAGAGCATTGTTCTTGTAAGGCATTACATTCTATATGGCACCACGT
>Ga0213837_1001097_pt1 | contig 16929 bp, 15 predicted proteins | sample SWPATP12_FD_160572 | JGI IMG/M metagenome (GOLD analysis project Ga0213837, IMG submission 160572) | Coastal seawater microbial communities from Marineland, Florida, United States - SWPA TP1 #2 | ecosystem: Environmental > Aquatic > Marine > Coastal | place: USA: Florida | collected 2016-08-06
TTTCGCCGGCCAGTTTCGGCGTCTGGCCAAAGCCGGGCAGATCCACCGCGATGACTTCGCGCCGCGTCGCGAGATCAGCCAGAATCGGATTCCAGCTCTGCCAATGGCCGCCCAGGCCATGAATCAGTAGCAAAGGCTTGCCGGTGCCGCAACGAATGTGATGCATGATCGATTCTCCTATCGCACAGGCGTGCGTATGCTGCAAGCCTACCGTAGCGGGCACAAGGACTGCGTTCGTTAGGAATTCTTGCGGGGGGGGTGAGGATCCGGAAATGGACCGGGCACAAAGTACTGCGGAACCCACAAACAAAAACGCCCACTTGCATGAGTGGGCGTTGCTTGAACGATGTTTGGTGGCCCGGGGCGGAATCGAACCTCCGACACAAGGATTTCAAGCATCCTCTCGCTTTCGTGCGTGCGCAAATAACCTCGTAGGAGTCGCCTCGTTTTGCAAACTATATATGTTCTACAGCGCGCATTTTAGTGACTGTGGCCTAGATACGGCGGTGGCTGTCGCTGCAGGCCGCCCATCGATGCCCCTTAGAGCTGGTTGAAAGGCTGGAAATCATGGCGCGCTGCCTCGACCTCAAGTTGGATGCTTTGGTAACTGGCTAATCAATGGAGCGTGGTTGCTGCGCCCGCGCTAACAGGATCTTATTGTCTTCTTCCGACGGCCGCATTTCGACTTTGCGATGGCAGTTGGGGCAGAGCGCCACGAGATTCTCGACACCTTCTGGTCCGCTAGAGCTTATTGGAAAGATATGATGGATCTCGAGGTACGGCTTGCCGTCCAATCCGAGAAAGGGAGCGGGCGAACCGCAAAGTTCGCAAAAGCCGTTCGAACGTGCGAGCACAGAGGCCCTTGCCTGAAGATTCATGCGGCGTCCTCGTCCAATCATCTGCAACCTTAGAGGCTTGAAGATCTCGATGTCTTCCTTGCTCACTTGTTTCCCCAGTAGCTCAAAAATTTTCTCACCTAATTCAGGAGAAATATTTTTCCTGTTGGCTCTGACGGCCGAGATAAAGCTGCGGGTAACACCGAGCAAGCGCGCAAGCGCCGCGTCACTCTTGAGAGATTCTTTTTCCTTCAACTGATCAAGGAGCGGACTCCAACCGCTCCCATCATGCTCGACAAACATCATTTTGCGTTCCAAATGGTTGACACTCGACCTATCGTAAGTTATTGTACACCGATTGGTGTCCTACTTAGTAATCCTTACAAGGAGCGTTGATGAATTCGACAAGCACGGTGCACTTGTGTCCACTATCTGTGAGGGACTTTCATCCCAATCGCGGATGGATCTGTACGCTATTGAATATTCCAGGCGCTAGGATCACCGAATTGCGAATGGGAGGTGTAACGATTCCGCTCGAACGGTTGAGTGTCTCTGCTCCATATATACGCTTTATCATGCCCCCAGAACATGGCGTGCAAGCAGCAGACGTTGCTGTCGCTGTTCCCTCGATGTGCACTCGAGGTTTATCCGTTCCGGTTACCGTTGCCCTGATTACATTATTGGGAGTTGTTTTTGCATCCGTCATGGATTACGCACGGGGTTCATCACCAAAGCTGCCGCAAGAACAAAGCTTGGCAAATTGCCGTGGACCCTTACCCGTACAGCACGACGCCGCACTCAGTAAGGAGTTACATAATCTTTCCGCTCGGCCTAACCGTATTCCTTGAAGAGGAAATTGTAGATACGACGATGGAAATTTCGGAATGAACTGACCAGGGGGGCTGCATCCCTATCCCAAGTAGAGACTGGGAAGTTCAATCGTACTTGAATTCCGGAAATAATTCGGAGACGAGCACTGCGAATTCTTGATGCAACAACGCCAGTTGCATGGGCGCGCGTTAACGATGTTGTTGAGTCTGCCCGGCAAACGCCGTACCTGAAATGGACCGGACTCAACAGATACGGCCGGTGAAAACAAAAAAAGCCACCCGAAGGTGGCTTCAATTTGTTCTTGGTGGCCCGGGGCGGAATCGAACCACCGACACAAGGATTTTCAAGACGAGCGTCCTGCGCTTGCCTGCTCGGCGATTTCTGTCGATCAAGGATCGCTTATGCACTAAGGACGTTGATATTGTTTCGGATTGAAGATCGCTCAGGAAATTGAGCTTGCCCTTTGGCGGGCTGATGTCCCGGCATCCAAGTAGTCTGATCCTTGCACTTATTGGAGATGGGAAGCGTCGTATTTTGCACGCGGGACCGGTATCAGACCGGGAGCTTTCCTGCCTCTCAAAAAATTTCATGAAGGACTTAGCTGGAGCACAGGTTTTGATGTGCTCGATGAATACAACGTCTTCACCCAAAAAGACCGGGTAAAGACCGGGGCATAAACTTGGACGTTGTGAGGCTGATGCTGCTGTTGGTCTAACTTATTGGAGGACTGAACTGCCGAATAGATGTGCGGGCTGCATCTTGAGGGGGGAGAGCGGGAATGAATCGACCCAATCGACAAATCGTCCGGGCCGTATGTCTCTAGTGAGCGGCAAGTCCCAGCGATTGCTGGAGCTTGCCTAGGTGATGGTTTTATGCCTGAGTTGCCTTGAGCTGCGAGTGGTAGTCGTCAATGTAGTTCAACATGGAGTAGCCCATCTGGGACGGGATGACACCTGCACAGCGGACGGGGGAGGTCGGAACTGCTGGCGCGCTATTGACCTCACCAATGTCTTCGTAGTCGAGCGCCTCTTTCGCATACTGTCGCAGGCTGTCGAAGCTAAAGGGGGTGAAGCGGTGGAACGGCTTCACCATGACAGGAACGATGATGCCTTGTCCGTTCAGGACAATATCCTTGTACAGAATGCCCTCGATTGCCGCCGCTGCCATCACTTTGTCTTCCGTGGCCCAATACACGTTATCGTTCATGGAAAACTCGACTTCCGTTCCGTGAACAAACGGCAGGTACAGATAGACGATCTGAATCGCCACGAGTTTCCTAGACACTCGCGAGCCGCTGGAAATACTGCTTTTCATACTCGACTGGCGATAAGTCATTGCTGAAGCTATGCCGGCGCTTCGGATTGTAAAACATCTCGATGTAATCGAAGACATCCTGCTTTGCCTCTTCCCGGGTGCCGTATGTCTTGCGCCTGATTCGCTCCCGTTTCAGGAGTTGAAAGAAGCTCTCGGCGACGGCATTATCGTGGCAGTTCCCACGCCGGCTCATGCTCTGCTGCAGGTTATGCTCGTCCAGAAAGTCTCGCCAGTCGTAGCTGCTGAACTGGCTGCCCTGATCCGAATGCACCATCACCGTATTCTTGGGCTGTCGGCGCCAGACGGCCATTAAGAGCGCATTCATCGCCAGCTCGCGGTCGATTCGAGAACTCATTGACCAGCCGACCACCTGACGCGAAAACAGATCCAGTACAACGGCCAGATAGAGCCAGCCTTCGTAAGTGCGGATGTACGTGATATCTGTTACCCAGACGCGATTCGGCTCCTGCACGTCGAACTGGCGCTGCAGATGATTGGGCGCTACCAGCGAAGGGGCACCGCCGCGTTTGTATTTGCGCTTGGCGTAACCGGTTTGCGAACGAATCCCGGCCGACCGCATAAGGCGGTGGACGCGATTTATACCGCATTGTTCACCGAGCTCGCGCAAGTCGTCGCTGACTTTGCGGTAGCCGTACACGCTACCGCTTTCGAGCCACGATTCCTTGATGGGAACCAGGAGGCGCTTGTCTTCCCTGGCGCGGCGGCTTTCAGGATTGAGCCGCCAGGCATAGAAGCCACTCGGATGCACCTCGAGCACTTTGCAGAGCCGGCGCACCGGGAATTGGTCCTGTAACTCAGCAATTAAGGTGTACCTTACCCGGACGTCTTGGCAAAGTACACCGCGGCCTTTTTCAATATGTCACGCTCCTCCGTGACGCGCTTGAGTTCGGCCTTCAGGCGCCGCAGCTCGTCAGACTGGGCATCGACAGCCTTGCGCTTCACCTCGGGCACGCCATAGCGCTTCGTCCAGGCGTACAGGCTATGGATGCTGACCCCGAGCCGCTCCGCCACTTCGCTCGCTGGATGACCACGCTGGGCCACCTGCTTGACTGCTGCAATCTTGAATTCGTCTGTGTACCGCTTGCCACTCATACGTTCTCCTTGTGCCTATATTATGGCTCAGGAGTGTCTACGATAGTCGTGGCGATTCACAGCCCTATCCATTACGGTTAGAAGACCACGTTGAACTTCCCTTTGTATTGAGGGTCGCTCGCCAGCGATTTGCGCATGGCCGAATTGATGATCATCTGAGCGAAGCCCTCCGGCGTGAACTTGATACCACTTTTTGCTTCTCCGGGGCTGACGAACATAATTACCTCGGTTGTCTTCGACGATGGCTCAACATCGAAGGTTGCGTAGCCCTTTTCTGTCTTGAAACCGTCATTGGCTTCGTAGTTGAAGGTGCACACCGTGCGTCCGTTGGCGGTGCGCACGCCTTTGGTGGCGGCGTCGGTGAAGCGAAACGAGAGCTTCTTGCTGATCGAATCCGGCAAGACGTAGGTATCGAGCTTCACGATCGGGCGACCCCACATTGGATCGACCGCGTTTCCGAATTCATCCAGGCTTACGTTCTTCATCGCACGCGTTCCAACGGCAGCCAGATAACTAGCCAGCTGCTTGTTGATAGCTGGGATATAGGCGCCGCAGTTCTGCGCCGCAAGTACTTGGTTCGACATCGAAGCGAGCAGAATGCCTATGGGCGCAATGCTGATTTTCAGGCGCGTCATGCGCTGGGAGTCGGTTGTGTGGCGAAACCTTTTGTCGGACCATTGCCCAATTGGGTTGGGCGTCATGTTCATCATTGAAGGTGTTCCTTTGCTGTGTATTCATAAATAAGAATGCCGAGACCTGTTAAGGCCGGGCATTGGTCGGAGACAACCATCAAAATCATATATGCAGGAAACTGCGGCAGATTCGCAAGGCTGAGCAAATCTGGGAACTCCGAGCTACATAAAACTGAAGTAACTGAGATTTCCCCATGAAGAAGATGGTTCCTACTTGGCGTTTGCAAATTGCCAGGTCGAGGCGGCAGCCCGCGCGTAGCCAATTTGGTGACCTAGCGCGACATTTCTAGGTACCTTTCCACTGTTTAGCTTCGAGCCCCTCTGCCTGTCGACTACAGGGACGCTCTGACACAACTAATGCTGGTCAGAAAGACAAAAACGCAGTACATTTGCAGCACATTTGGTATCAGGATGCTTTTATGAAACGTCTTAAAGACGAAACTCTCTCGATTCGAACTTCGGCGGAGGTCAAACAACTTCTGCGAATCGCAGCAGAAAAGGAGCGCCGCTCGATTGCATCGATGGTTGAGGTCCTGATCCTGACGTACGCACACGAGCATGGCCTGGTCGTCGGATCTGAGGAACAGAAGAAACAAAAGGTGGGCAATGGAACTCATTGACAACATCAGTCGCCTCCTCGGTGATGACCTGAAGAAAAACCTCAAGGAGGGGGCGCGCTTGAAGATCGCCGCATCCTGCTTCTCCATGTACGCATTCGAAGCCCTGAAGGCGGAATTGGAGAAGATCGAAGAGATGCAATTCATCTTTACATCGCCCACCTTTATTGCCAATGAAGTAACCGACAAAATTCGCAAGGAGCGTCGAGAATTCCACATACCAAAGATCGACCGTGAACGCAGTCTTTACGGTAGTGAGTTCGAAATCCAGCTGCGAAATCAGCTGACCCAGCGTGCGATCGCTAAAGAGTGTGCTGACTGGATGCGACGGAAGGCTCGTTTCAAGAGCAACCGGACTAGAGCTCCTATGCAGCAATTCGCCTGTGTTCAGACACCCAGTGACATTACGGGCAAGAGCAGTGACATTACGGGCAAGAGCAGTGGCACGGCCTACATGCCGCTGCACGGTTTCACGGCGGTTGATTTGGGTTATCAGCCGGGTAACGCAGTGTCGAACCTCGTCAATAAGATGGACGAGCCGGCCTTTGCGGCCACGTACCTTAGTTTGTTCGAGCAGATTTGGAGCGATCCTGAAAAGCTGGAGGACGTCACGCAGGAAATTTGCGACCATATCGCCTCGGTCTACCAAGAAAATTCCCCGGAGGGCATCTACTTCCTGATGCTGTACAACATCTTCAGTGAGTTCCTTGGTGATATTGACGAAGACGTATTGCCCAATGATCGCACTGGCTACCAAGATACGTTGATTTGGCAAAAGCTCTTCAACTACCAGAAGGATGCAGCCACCGGCATTATCAACAAGCTAGAGACGTACAGCGGCTGCATCCTCGCCGATAGTGTAGGCTTGGGCAAGACCTTCACCGCGCTGGCAGTGATTAAGTATTATGAGCTGCGGAACCGTTCCGTCCTGGTCCTCTGTCCCAAGAAATTAGCGGACAACTGGCTCAACTACAACCGCAACCTTAAGACTAACATCTTCGCCAAAGATCGGTTCAATTACGACGTTCTGTGCCACACGGATCTCAATCGTACCGGCGGTGAATCATTTGGCACACCGTTAAACCGTATCAACTGGGGTAACTACGATCTAGTAGTCATCGACGAATCGCACAACTTCCGCAACAACGATGCCTACAAAGACAAGGAGACGCGCTACCAGAAGTTGATGAATAAGGTCATCAAGGAGGGAGTGAAGACAAAAGTGCTGATGCTCTCCGCCACTCCGGTCAACAACCGCTTTGCCGATCTTCGCAATCAGCTTGCCTTGGCCTACGAGGGTGACTCCGAACGCCTTAGCAAGAAGCTCAAGACCAGCAAGAGTGTGGAAGAAATCTTTCGCGGTGCACAGGCCGCTTTCACCCTGTGGTCGAAGTTACCGCCAGAGGAACGCACTGCTCGTGCCATTTTGGATTCGCTCGACTTCGATTTCTTCGAGCTACTGGACAGCGTGACCATTGCACGCTCCCGGAAGCACATTCAAACCTTTTACGACACGAAGGACATTGGGCGTTTTCCAGACCGCCGCAAGCCAATCTCTTTCCATTCCCCGCTGACGCAGCGCTCGGACGTACTTGGCTTCAACGAGATATTCGAGCAGCTTTCCCTGCTGAAGTTGTGCGTCTACACGCCTGTAGCCTACATCCTTCAAAGCCGATTAAAGAAGTACATCGACCTCCACAACGCACAATCGGGTGACCAGAAGGAGAATCTCAGCCTATATGGTCGTGAGAAGGGCCTGCAAGCGCTGATGACCACGAACCTGCTCAAACGCCTGGAGAGCTCTATAGAGTCCTTCCGGCTGACCTTGCATGCGCTGCGCGGGAATCACGTCAACACGCTGGCGACCATCCACCGCTTCAATGAAGGCGGTGGTGGACTAGACGTTTCCGATCTTTCCGAAATACTGGAAAACCTTGACGCTGAAGATGATGATTTTTCGATGCTGAACGGAGGTGAGATCGGCGGCAAGGTCAAGATCAGCCTGGCCGATATGGACCTACCATCTTGGGAGCACGACCTTAGAATCGATCTAGAGATTATTGATGGCTTGCTGGCTTCGATGAACAGGGTCACACCGGAGGACGACGCCAAGCTTCAGCACCTTAAGGCCCACGTGCTTGCAAAGATCGTCAACCCGATCAATCCGGGCAATAAAAAAATCATCATCTTCACGGCCTTCGCTGACACCGCCGATTACCTCTACGCCAATCTTGCGCCGGAGTTGCTAGCACAGCAGCAACTCCATAGCGCCAAGGTTACCGGCACGGGGTCACCTAAATCCACGCTTAAGAAAAACTACGACTTCCAAGAGTTGCTGACGTTGTTTTCGCCGCGCTCCAAGTCGAAGGCGCAGGTGCTGCCGCAAGAGTCCGCTGAGATCGATCTGCTGATCGGTACAGACTGCATATCTGAAGGCCAGAACCTCCAGGACTGCGACTACCTCATCAACTATGACATTCACTGGAACCCGGTCCGCATCATTCAGCGATTCGGGCGCGTGGACCGGATTGGCTCGCCCAACGCCAGCATACAGTTAGTGAACTACTGGCCTGATATTTCGCTCGATGAGTACATCAACCTGAAAGAGCGAGTCGAGAGCCGCATGATGATTGCCGACGTCACAGCCACCGGCGATGATAACGTGCTATCTGCGCAAGCCAATGATGTTACCTACCGTAAGGAGCAGCTGCGCCGCTTGCAAGAAGAAGTTATCGAACTGGAAGACCTGAAAACAGGAGTGTCGATCACTGACCTGGGGCTTAATGATTTCCGTATGGACTTACTCAACTACGTAAAGACAAATGGTGAGCCCAGCCATGCACCCAACGGTATGCATGCCGTGGTGCCAGCCAACTCCAGCTCAGGCTTGGAGCCAGGTGTGATCTTCACCCTGCGCAATCGTAACCCTGATGTCAACGTCAATCAGCACAACCGGTTGCACCCGTATTACCTAGTTTACATTGGGCAAAGCGGCGAGGTCATCAGCGATCATACCGAAGTCAAGCGCCTGCTGGACCTCGTGCGTAGCGGCTGCAAGGGGCACGCAGAGCCAATCTCAATCGCATGCCAATTCTTCAACAAGAAGACGAACGACGGTAGAAACATGCAGCATTACTCCGAACTGCTGAGCAAGACCATTCGCTCAATGATCGAGGTGAAAGAAGAAAAAGACCTGGACAGCCTGTTCAGCGGTGGCAAGACCACGGCACTGACTAGCACGATCTCCGGACTAGATGACTTCGAGCTCATCACTTTCCTCGTGATTCAGGAGGCTGAATGAGCACAGTAGCGACCTCAGCCAAGCAACCGACGCTGATCAACTACCCTAGGCAAGCGAAGTTCGGGCGCGTTCTACCAAAAAGCAAGATTTACGAGCATAGCGGCGTCAACACACGCCTGAAAGACCTGTTTGTTGAACAAGTCGAACAGATGGTGTGGCAGTATAAGCTTGCACCGGAAACCATCAACCTGTCCTCCAAGCCAGGCGTGCCGGAAATACAGATTTTCCGGATCGCGCTGAAGGCCGCCGAGCTATCCGTCGATGTGCTGAAGTGTATCGACGGTGCAGTGCAGTTCCCCATCATCTTCGAGCTTGAGTACGAGAACAAGATTAGAGTCACCGCAGCTCACAAGCGCCCCAGTGAAACGGACGCTACCAAATGGGTCACCAGCGACTACTTCTCGACTGCGTGGATGTTTGCCGACGATGAACGAAGCGACATGCCTGTGGTACTGGATCTGGGCGGACTCTACGAAGCCTTATTGCAACGCCTGATCCCCCTTGCACCGCGTACTCATGAATCCGTCGCAGCCTTGGTCGAGCGCATGGAGAGCGTCAATGCCAAGCAGCGAGAAATCGAGAAAGTCCGCGCCAAGCTGGCGAAGGAAAAACAATTTAATCGAAAAGTGGAAATCAACGCCACTTTGCGTCAACTGAACATCGAACTTGAGGATTTAGGCCACTGAAGCCAGTGGTTGAGGAAAAGAATATGGAAAAAATGAAAATGCACTCTCAAAATCTTGCGCAAGACAACATCGCGCGCATTCGCGAACTGTTTCCAGGCTGCGTGACCGAGATTAACGGCGTGGACGGAAAGGTAACGCTGGCGGTGGACTTTGACCAGTTACGGCAAGAATTAGCTGAGTCGATTGTCGAGGGGCCACAGGAGCGCTATCACTTGAATTGGCCGGGAAAGCGTGAAGCATTGCTGACGGCTAATGCACCGATTGCTAAGACGCTGCGCCCCCGCCGGGATGAAAGTGTCGACTTCGACACGACGAAGAATATTTTTATCGAGGGAGACAACCTTGATGCGCTCAAACTGTTGCAGGAAACCTATCTCGGCAAGGTCAAGATGATATACATCGACCCGCCGTATAATACGGGCAATGATTTCATATATGCAGATGATTTTTCTGAAGATGTTGGAAGCTTCCTACTACGGTCAAACCAAAAAGATGAGTTGGGAAATAAATTAATCGCCAATACGGTTTCGAATGGTAGATTCCACTCTGATTGGCTCTCGATGATTTTTCCAAGGTTGAAGCTTGCAAGAAATCTTCTTTCCGAAGACGGTCTTATTTTCATCAGCATTGATGAAAATGAAGTTGCAAATTTGAAAGAGCTTTGTGATGAAGTATTCGGCGTAGAAAACTGTAAAGGGATTGTGTCAAGGCCAACGGGTACGCCGAGCGGTCAAGGTTACAACATCTTGGTGAATGAAATTGATTACATCCTCGTGTATTCAAAGACAGCCAGTGGTGAGCTCCTTGGTCTTCCCTTCTCGGGGGAGGATGAAAAAATTTATGATCAACAAGATAAATTTGGAAAATACCTTACCAGGACGCTTAGGAAAACAGGCGGCGAAGATAGGCGGGAAGATCGTCCTACAATGTACTTCGGAGTCGAAGCTCCAGACGGGTCTTTAATCTTTCCCGTAGGCCCTACGGGATACGAAAGTCGGTGGCGATGCGGAGAAGAGACATATAAAGACCTTCTTAAACAAAACAGAATCGAGTGGAAAAACGGCGCCGATGGCTGGAAGCCCTATCAAAAATTCTATCTTGAGGGGCGTCTAAAGCAACCATCAAATCTTTGGCAAGGATTGGAGGGGAACAAAAAAGCCAGTTTAACGATCAAGGAATTATTTAACGGCAAGGTTTTTGACACGCCAAAGCCAGTAGGGTTGATAGAGCACTGCCTGAAAATATCCACCCAGGATGGGGATCTGGTTCTTGATTTCTTTGCTGGTTCGTCGACTACGGCTCACGCAGTTCTTTCGCTTAACGCCCAGGATGGTGGTCATCGCCGATTCATCATGGTCCAACTCCCGGAAAAATGCGATGAGTCGTCAGAGGCCTATAAGACTGGTTACAAGACTATTTCTGACATTGGTAAAGACCGTATTCGAAAGGCCGGTAGGCAAATAATTCAGGGAAAAAGTTCCGAGAACTGGAACAAAGATATTGGCTTCCGTGTATTGGGGATAGATTCATCGAACATGGCAGATGTCTATTACGCACCGGACGAGATTAATAAAGGGCAAATTGATATGCTAATAGATAACATTCAGCCCGACCGAACGGCCGAAGATCTCCTGTTCCAAGTTATGCTGGACTGGGGTACCGATCTGGCTTTGCCTATCTCAAAGCAAGCCATCCAAGGCAAAGAAGTCTTCTTCGTTGATAGCAATGCTTTGGTTGCTTGCTTCGATGCGCATAGCGGCATCGACGAAGACTTTGTCAAAGAACTGGCGAAGCGTCAACCGCTGCGTGCTGTGTTCCGGGATGCTGGCTTTAAGGACAGCGCAGTCAAGATCAATGTCGAACAGATTTTCAAATTGCTCTCTCCTTCCACTGAAGTGAAATGTATCTAAAGGGCAGGCGATGAAATTGAAATTCAAGACCCAGTCCTACCAAACCGCTGCCGTTCAGGCAGTGGTGGACTGCTTCAAGGGGCAAACGCCACAGCATGGCGGGGTTCGCTATCGCCTTGACCCGGGCGTGAAGAAGGCCGCTTCTGCCAGCCCTCAGTCCGCCTTTGATCTAGAGATGGACACGGTCGCAGACCAGGAGGCCGCTTTCCGTAACGCCGATGTGACCTTGTCCGAATCCACCCTGCTCGACAACATTCAGCAGGTGCAGCGTTTACAGAATTTGCCAGTGTCTGCTGAATTGGTCAAAACCAAGGTCAGCAGGATTCATCTTGATATCGAGATGGAAACCGGCACTGGTAAGACTTACTGCTATATCAAGACGATCTTCGAGCTGAACAAGCAGTATGGTTGGAGCAAGTTTATCATCGTGGTTCCCAGCATTGCCATCCGTGAAGGCGTTGCCAAGTCGTTGGAAATCACGGCAGATCACTTTCTGGAGACGTATCAGAAGAAGGCTCGCTTCTTTATCTACAACTCCAAGGCGCTGCACCATTTGGAGAGCTTCTCGTCAGACGCAGGCATCAATGTGATGGTGATTAACGTTCAGGCCTTCAATGCCAAGGGGGCGGATGCCCGTCGCATTTATGGGACGCCTCGAATTAATGCAAAAGGCCGAACGGAAATGGTCGGTCTAGATGACTTTCAGTCGCGCAAGCCAATCGATGTGATTAGTGCCAATCATCCAATCCTTATTTTGGATGAGCCTCAAAAAATGGAGGGAGCGAAGACGTTGGACTCATTGGCTGACTTCAGGCCATTGATGGTGTTACGTTACTCGGCAACGCACAAGACAACACACAATAAAATTCACCGTCTGGACGCGCTGGACGCCTATAACCAGAAACTGGTTAAGAAAATTGCGGTGCGCGGCATTTCGGTTAAGGGCTTGGCGGGCACTAACGCCTACCTCTACCTGCAAGGGATCGATGTTTCGACCAGGAAGCCACCCGAAGCGCGTGTCGAGTTCGAGCAGAAGCTCGCTAGTGGTCAGATCAAGCGGGTGGTACGTAAGCTGTCCAAGGGAGATAACCTCTTCGTGGCATCAAACGAACTGGATCAGTACCGGGGCTACGTGGTGTCGGACATCAACGCTATCACCGATACTCTGAGTCTGACCAACGGTGTAGAGCTTTTTGTGGGTGAAGTGGTCGGCGACGTAAACGAGGCCGCGCTGCGCCGCATCCAGATCCGGGAGGCTATCAAGGCGCATTTCGACAAGGAAGATGCTTTGTTTCAGCAAGGCATAAAAGTGCTGACCCTGTTTTTCATCGACGAGGTTGCCAAGTACCGCGACTACAGCGCGGGCGATGAAAAGGGCGAATATGCGCGCGTGTTCGAAGAGGAATACCAGCTTTACCTGAACGAAGTGCTAGACCTAGATGAAACCCCTTACATCAAGCACCTCAAGAGAATTGCCGTCGAGAGAACCCACTGTGGCTACTTCTCGATCGACAAGAAGACCAAGAAGCTGGTTGATCCAGAAATGGGCAAGAAGGCCTCCGAGGCCGACGATGTGGACGCCTATGACCTGATCCTGAAGGATAAGGAGCGCTTGCTATCCCTGGACGAGCCGGTGCGCTTCATCTTCTCGCATTCGGCCCTCCGGGAAGGCTGGGATAACCCGAACGTATTTGTCATCTGTGCTCTCAAGCACAGCGACAACACGGTCTCTCGCCGGCAAGAGGTTGGCCGTGGACTTCGCCTTTCGGTGAATCAGCTTGGCGACAGGATGGATCACCCTTCTACGGTTCACGACATCAACGTCTTGACCGTTGTCGCGAGCGAAAGCTACAAGGATTTTGTGGTGGCTCTGCAAAGAGACATCAGCGAATCGTTGTCGGCGCGCCCACGAGTGGCGGATAAGGCTTATTTCACCGGCAAGGTGCTCAACACTAAGGAGGGACCGGTTGCGGTTTCTGATGAGCTGGCTACGGACATCGAGTTTTATTTGATCCAGAATGGTTATGTTGATAAGAAGCGTAACATAACCGAGAAATACCATCAGGCGAAGAAGTCCGCTACTCTGGAAGAGTTGCCAGAAGAGCTGCAGCCCCATGCCGAGCAGGTTTTTTTGTTAATCGACAGCGTATTTAGCGAAACTCAGATCGTGCAACCGGAAGATGGTCGCAAGGCGAAGAAGTTGGAGCCAAACGCAAACTTTGAGAAGCAAGAATTCAAAGAGCTTTGGTCTCGGATCAATCGTAAAGCAGCCTACAGCGTGCAGTTCGACTCAGAAGAGCTTGTCACCAAGGCAGTAAAGGCATTGGATGAGCATTTACGTGTGACGCCTTTGCAATACACTATCCAACGCGGAGCACAATCCTCGCAAGTGACGTATGACGCACTCCAAGGCGGAACCGCGTTCGTGCTTCAGGATTCGGTCGTAGAAACAAATAGTAATTCCATCCATTCAGCGGTGAAGTATGATTTAATCGGGAAGTTGGCCGAAGGTACACAACTGACGCGGCGAACCGTGGCAGGCATCCTACGCGGAATAAACGTGGCTGTTTTTGCGCAGTTCAAGACCAATCCTGAGAATTTCATTGCAGAAGCGAATCGCCTAATCAATGAGCAGAAAGCTACGGTGATTATTGAGCACCTTGCCTACGATCCGGCGGAAGATAAGTATGACCTGGATATCTTCACCTCCGGACAGACCAAGCAGGACTTTAGCAAGGCCGGAAATAAGCTTCAGCGCCACATTTATGACTATGTGTTGACAGACTCCAACATCGAACGTGATTTCGTTAAGGAACTTGACACCTGCACTGATGTGATCGTTTATGCCAAGTTACCTCGTGGCTTCCTGATTCCTACGCCTGTAGGCGACTACAATCCTGACTGGGCTATTTCGTTCAGGGAAGGTACAGTCAAACACGTCTACTTTGTGGCTGAAACTAAGGGCTCCATGTCATCGATGAGCCTCACGCCTATCGAGCAAACGAAAATCGACTGTGCCCGGAAATTCTTTGCCGAGATCAACAAACGGTATGCACCTCAGAATGTGAGGTACGACGTGGTGAATAACTTCGGAAAACTGATGGAGCTGGTGAAGTAAGGCAGAAATAGTGTCTTGGTTCAGACCGGATCTGAAACGAAAGGGCTTACGCGGAAATTTGCGTAAGCCATTGTTTTATTGATCGTGCTCCTACGTGTGGAACCTTGCCAGATGAAGGTCAATTTGACGATTTGGTCGAGTCTAGTGGACCTACGCGGCCATTGGTTGGATCGTTATTTGGTATTTCTCCTTCAGGAACAAGGCATCCGGCGCATTTACGACCACAGGAAGCATTTCAATGTCATTTAGAATCGCATAATGAAACCGATGACATCCCTGTGGGATTGTAAGTTTGGCAGTATTGTTAAGCAGGCCCCACGGAGGGCTCAGCTTACCATCATTAGAGACATGAACTTTTAGGCGTTCCCATTTTACGCCTCTCACATTTTCTAATATTTCATCTTTATTAAGGAAGACTCTTGCTGCGTTGATGGTTTGCGGCAAGCTCAGCAATGGCAGAAAGGCGATAAACGCTCCGTTAGGAAAAATATTGTCAAAATCAATATTTTCTGGATGGTCAGGGCCATGAATCTTAAATTGTGAGAATGTTAGATCCCAGTTCATAGTGAGTCGTCCTTGTTCAAATTTTAAGGTGAAACGGTAAAGTGTTAGATTAGCTTAGCCGTTGTTGCAATGACGTAGACTTGGTTTGTATGGGATTCCCGAGTGAACTCCTAATCCGGACCAACGAGATAGAATCAGAGAATGGTCGTCTGGACGATTTGGTCGGTTGTAATTTGCTCTGCGATGCGTTGAGCGCGCCCGGATATTTGGCAAATATGATCGATACTGGGGCGTGGAGAGGCAGGAGCCGGGAATGGACAGGAGAACTGCGTGAGCATGAGGATGGAACGAAAAACGCCGACCAGCATGGGTCGGCGTTTTCACTTTTTATTCTTGGTGGCCCGGGGCGGAATCGAACGACCGACAAAGGGTTTTCAATCATAGGAGGCGGAATGATCTTAGTTATCGTCGTCTTCGTCTTCGTCGTCGTGAGGGTTGTACTCAATAAGGTTCAATTCGCTTGCCAATTCATTAATGTAAGTGTTGGCTTGAGTGAGTTCTTTCTTTAGGCCCGCGATCTCTTTTCTGTAACCAACTTCTTTGACCCAGTTGGCCACGGTGCCCTGAGAGCAACCCATGACGCCAGCAACGGCAGCTTGGGTGGCGCCATAGTTATTTACTAATGCAAATGCAGCGATCATGCATTTCTCACGCGGTTGTCCACCTTTATTACTGTACTTCATCATTTCACTCCAGGCTGTTTATGAATTATTAGATTATATCTAATAATTTCAGCTGTCAATTGTAGTGTCACTACTCAACAACGATGGCTTCACGTAGAAGGGCGTGGGAGTCGGCGGTAGCATAGGGCGACGCTGGACATGACGAAGCAGCTGGTATCTCCGAGAAGCGAAGCCATCAAGCATGCTGCGCCGGACGGATGGACGATTTGGTCGATTGCTGACGTGGAGGATGGTCGGCCGGAAATAGACCGGACGCGAGGACTTCTTACGCTGGAAACAAAAACGCCGATCTGCATGGATCGGCGTTTCGTCAAAACTGTTCTTGGTGGCCCGGGGCGGAATCGAACCACCGACACAAGGATTTTCAATCCTCTGCTCTACCAACTGAGCTACCAGGCCAAGGCGGCGATTTTAGCATGAAGTGCCGACTCGTCCATAATTTTTGAGAGCGGAAGCACAGCCTGCAGCGGCATGACGCCGGTCTGGCAAGTGGGGGCAGCGCGCACTATCCTGAAAGTCTCGATCCTGTAGATGGAGGATGACACCATGGACAACACTACGCAATCGGGCCCGGCCGCGTCCCCCGGGCGGGGTACTGCGCAACCGGACTATGCCGCGATCAAGGCGCGCCAGCAGGCGGCCTGGGCCACTGGCGACTTCGCCGTTGTCGGCGTGACCTTGCAGATCGTCGGCGAGACGCTGGCCGAGGCGGCCGATATCCGCGCCGGCGAGAGCGTCATCGATGTCGCGGCCGGCAACGGCAACGCGTCGCTGGCCGCCGCGCACCGCCTGGCGCGGGTGACCTCGACCGACTACGTGCCGGCCCTGCTGGAGAAGGGCCGTGCACGCGCCGCCGCCGAGGGACTCGACATCGAATTCCGGGAGGCCGACGCCGAGAACCTGCCCTTCAGGGACGGCAGCTTCGACGTGGCGCTGTCGACCTTCGGCGTGATGTTCACCCCCGACCACGCACGCTGTGCTTCGGAACTGCTGCGCGTGGTGCGCCAGGGCGGACGCATCGGCCTGGCGAGCTGGACGCCCGACAGCTTCATCGGCCAGCTGTTCAAGGTGATCGGCAAGGCAGTGCCGCCGCCGGCTGGCCTGATGTCGCCGTCGCTGTGGGGAACCGAAGCCTACCTGGGCGAACTGTTCGGCGACGCCGCCGCCGACATCCGCAGCGAGCGGCGCAACTACCATTTCCGCTACGCGTCGCCCAGCCACTGGCTGCAGGTGTTCCGTGATTTCTATGGCCCCGTGAACAAGG
>Ga0213837_1001100_pt1 | contig 16795 bp, 7 predicted proteins | sample SWPATP12_FD_160572 | JGI IMG/M metagenome (GOLD analysis project Ga0213837, IMG submission 160572) | Coastal seawater microbial communities from Marineland, Florida, United States - SWPA TP1 #2 | ecosystem: Environmental > Aquatic > Marine > Coastal | place: USA: Florida | collected 2016-08-06
GGCGGCCAGTGCCTGCTCGTCGAGCTCGCCGGTGAGGCGCACCGCGAGGGAGATGTTGTAGTCGGCCGAGCCCGGGTCCAGCTGGTTGAGGAACCACATCCGGGACTGGGCGAAGGAGAGGTCCAGGCGGGCGGGCCGGACGGACTCCGCGCCGGCCAGCCACTCCGTGAGGGAGACCGGCTCCGCCGCGGATTCCTGCTCCGCGGCCTCCGTGCCGGGCCCCGGATCCGCCGCGGACCCGGCGGATGCTGTGTTGCCCGTCTGCCGGTGGACCGCTGCGAGCAGCCCGGCAGGAGTGGGCTCATCGAAGAGCATGCGCAGCGGCAGTTCGGTGCCGAAGGCTTCGCGGATGCCGCCCATCATCGAGACCGCGAGCAGGGAATGCCCGCCCAGGACAAAGAAGTCATCGCCCATCGAGACGTCGTCCACGCCCAGGACGTCGGCGAAGATCCCGCACATGGTCCGCTCGTCCCCGGTCGCCGGAGCGGCACCCCGGCCGGCGCCGGTGCCGGCGGACGGAGCCGGAAGGGCCTTCCGGTCCAGCTTGCCGTGGGGCGTCAGGGGGATGGCGGGCAGTTGCACCAGAACAGCCGGGACCATGTAGTCGGGCAGCGTGACGGCGGCCAGGGCGCGCAGCTCCTCGGGGCCGGCGGTGCCCGTGTAGTAGGCCACCACGCGGTGGGCCGGATCGCCGTCGGCCACGGCCACGGCACGGTCAACCTGCGGATGGGAGGACAGGGCGGTCTCGATCTCGCCGAGTTCGATCCGGAAACCTCGGACCTTGACCTGCTCGTCCGTTCGGGACAGGAACTCCAGCGAGCCGTCCTGCAGCCGGCGGACCAGGTCGCCGGTGCGGTACATCCGGCTGCCGTCGGCGGCGAAGGGGTTGGCCACGAAGCGTGAGGCCGTCTCGGCGGGGCGCCGGTCGTAGCCGCGTGCCATGCCGGGACCGGCCAGGTACAGCTCGCCCGGGACGCCTGCCGGGGTGAGCGCCAGGTACTGGTCCAGGACGAACGTGTCCGTGTTGGCGATGCCGCGGCCGATGGCCGGTGTTCCTCCGCTGATCTCGGTGGTCACCGAGTCCACGGTGAACTCGGTGGGGCCGTAGAAGTTGTGTGCCGAGACCTCCGGCGCCTCATCCAGTTGCGTCCACAGCCCCGCGCTCACAGCCTCGCCGCCGAGGGCCAGGAGCAGCGGCTGTTCCCGTGCCGCGTCGAGCAGGCCGCTCTGCAGCAGCTGGGCGGCGTAGGACGGCGTCGTTTCCAGCACGTCGATGCCGTGGCTGCGGCAGTAGCCGGCAAGCGACTCTGCGTCGCCCCGGACCTCGTCGGCCACGATGTGGAGCTCCGCTCCGGCGACCAGCCAGAGCATCGGATCCCAGGCGGCGTCGAAGCCGAGGCCGGCGATGTGCGCCACGGACACGGTTACGTCCGGCCCGGCGGCCTCGAAACGCGGGGCGTACAGGGTGCGGTGGTGGTGCCGGTACAGGTTGGCGAGGGCGCCGTGCGGCACGGCCACACCCTTGGGCCGCCCGGTGGAACCGGACGTGTAGAGCACGTAGGCCAGGTCCTCGGCTGCGGGGCGGCGGTCCGCCAAGGCCGCGTCGGACACGCCCGTACCGGCGGCCAGCAGCGCATCGACATCCAGGGTCCGCGGCCCCTCGGCGCCGTGACCACCCGCGGCCGGAGCGCTGGAGATCACGACGGCGGGAGCGCCGTCCTCGAGGATGACCCGGATCCGCTCCTCCGGGTAGGAAAGGTCCACGGGAATGTAGACCGCGCCCGCGGCCAGCACCGCCAGTGCGGCAGCAACGACGTCGGCCGTGCGCGGCAGGGCCACGGCGACCCGGTCGCCCGGCGCCACGCCGGAGGCCACCAGGCCCTTGGCGAGGGCCTGGACCCGGCCGTGGAGCCGGCCGAAGCTGGCGGCGGCGTCCACACCGGCGGCGTCGACTAGGGCCGACGCGTCGGGGGTGCGGGCCACTGTGGCCCGGAAGGCGTCGACGACGGTTTCCGTGCCGTCCCCGGCCGGCGCGGGGTCTCCGGCGTGAAGGCTCTGCTCCAAGGCGAGCCGGTGCTGCTCCGGGGACTGGATCCGGAGCCGGTCCAGGGTGATCCCGGGATCCGCGGCGAACTGATCGATCACGGCCAGGAAGCCGGCCACGAGCTGCTCGACGGTGGCCCGGGTGAACAGTGCCGGGTTGTAGGCCAGCGATCCGCGGATACCTCCGCTGGCGTCATCTTCAGCAAGGTCCAGCAGCAGGTCGAACTTGGCGCCGCCCGGTTCCTGGCTGAGGTCCGCGGTGGCTTCGAGACCGTCCATGGAGAGCCCGGCCGCTGCCGTGTTCTGCAGGGTGAGCATGACCTGGAAGAGCGGGTGGCGGTGCTGGGACCGGGCCGGATTGAGCTCCTCGACGATGCGCTCAAAGGGCGCGTCCTGGTTGGCGTAGGCGTGCAGGTTGGTGTACCTGACGCTCTCCACGAGCTCCGCGGCGGTGGGGTTTCCCGAGGTGTTGGTCCGCAGCACCAGGGTGTTGACGAAGAAGCCCACCAGCTCGTTGAGTTGGGTGTCCGTGCGGCCGGCCACCGGCGTGCCGAGCGGGATGTCCTCGCCCGCGCCGGACTTGGTGAGCAGGGCCGCGAGCGCGGCCTGCAGCACCATAAAGAGGCTGGCATTGTGTTCCCGCGCCAGCGTGTTGAGCCGGGCGCCGGCTGCCGGGCTGATGGTGAGGGGAACGGACGACGCCGGTCCGGCGGCGCTCTGCGCGCCCCGGCTGAAATCGAACGGCAGCCGCAGCTCCTCGGGGGCGCCGCGCAGTTCGCGGGTCCAGAACTCGAGCTGGCGGGAGATGGCGCTCGCCGGGTCATCCTCGCTGCCCAGTTCGTCGCGCTGCCACAGCGTGTAGTCGGCGTACTGCACCGGAAGCGGCGCCAAGGGGGTGTCCGTGCCGGCCGCCAGGGCGTTGTAGGCGAGTGAGAGATCCTGCGCGAGCGGGGCCAGGGACCAGCCGTCGGCGGCAATGTGGTGCAGCGTAATCGCCAGCACATGGTGGTCCGGGGCCAGCTGGAACAGGACGGCGCGCAGCGGCAGTTCCCGGGTGACGTCGAAGCCGCGCCGGGTTTCAGCCGCGAGGGCGCCGGGCAGCGCCTCGGCGGTGCACTGGACGGCCAGCAGCTCCACCGGGTGCTCGGACAGGATCCGCTGCGCGGGTTCGCCGTCGACCAGCGGGAAAACCGTCCGCAGGGACTCGTGGCGGCCCGCCACCTGGTTGAGCGCACCATGCAGCGCCGGGACGTCCAGTGCGCCCTTAAGCTCCAGCACCACGGGGATGTTGTAGGCGCCGGACCCGGGGTCGAAGCGGTTCAGGAACCAGAGCCGGCGCTGGGCGAAGGAGAGCGGGATGACGGCCGGGCGTTCCACCGGCCCCAGCGGGTTCGCGGTCCCGGCTCCCAGCTCGAGGGTTTCGGCGAGGGCCGCCACGGTGGCCTGTTCAAACACGGTGCGCAGGGCCGGGGCGACGCCGGTCCGGTCCCGCAGCAGGGCCACGAGCCGGGTTGCCAGCAGGGAGTGGCCGCCGAGGTCGAAGAAGTCGTCGTCCAGTCCCACGGCGTCGAGCCCCAGGACTTCCTGGAAGGCCTCGGCCACGATCCGTTCCCGTTCGTTGCGGGGCGCGGCGACAGCGGACTCCTTCTCCGGGGCGGGAAGCGCGCGCGTGTCCAGTTTGCCGTTGGCGGTCAGCGGGATGGCCGGGATCTGCTGCACGGCGGCGGGCACCATGTAATCGGGCAGCTGCCGGCGGAGGAGCTGACGGAGCTCCGCAGTGTCCAGCTCCGCAGTGTCCAGCTCCGCACCGTCCGGCCGGGCGGCGGTGACATAGCCGAGGAGCTGGTCGTAGCCGGCGCGGTTCTTGGTGACGGCGACGGCGGCGTGCTCCACACCGTCGAGGCCGCGGAGGACCTCTTCGATTTCGGCGAGTTCGATCCGGAAGCCCCGGATCTTGACCTGGGCGTCCATCCGCCCGCGGAACTCGAGCGTCCCGTCCGGAAGGCGCCGGACGACGTCGCCCGTCCGGTACATGCGGGAGCCGTCCGGGACGAACGGGTCGGCGACGAAGCGTTCGGCGCTGAGCCCGGGCTGGTCCAGGTAGCCGCGGGCCAGGTTGATGCCGGCGACGTAGAGCTCGCCGATGGCGTTGACGGGGACCGGGTTCAGGCCGGAGTCCAGGATGTAATGGCGGCTGTTGGCCACGGAGTCGCCGAGCGTCGGTTCGGTGCCGGGGTGCATCACGGCGGTGAGGGAATCGACCGTTGTCTCGGTGGGCCCGTAGAAGTTGTAGGCCACCAGCCCGTCCTTCTCCGCGAGGGCGCTCCACAGCGGAGGATCCACGGCTTCGCCGCCGAGGGCCACCACGGACGGGTGGGTGTCCTGGTCGAACAGGCCGCCGGCGAGGAGCACCTTGGCGAAGGACGGGGTGGTTTCGATCGAGTCGATGCCCGTGCCGGCCAAGTAGCTGCTCAGCGCTTCCGGGTCGCGGCGGGTCTGGTTGTCCACGAGGTGGAGTTCATGGCCGGCGATGAGCCAGAGGATGGGGTCCCAGGAGGCGTCGAAGGAGAGCCCGGCGGTGTGCGCGACCCTGAGCTTCCGGCCGAGCCGATCCTCCGCGGGCCGGAAAATGCTGTCCCGGTGCGAGGTGTAGAGGTTCAGCAGGGCGAGGTGCTCGACGCCGACGCCCTTGGGTCGGCCGGTGGAGCCGGAGGTGAAGATGACGTATGCGAGATCCTGTTGCCCGGCCGGGCATTCCAGCGCCGACCCGTCCTTGCCTTCCAGGCAGGACACCATCAGCGCGGCATCCAGCACGGTGACCGGGACATCCGTGGCGATCCCGGCATGGCCGGCGTCCCCGCCGGTGAACGCGGCGGACGTCAGCAGGCGGACCGGGGCAGCGTCTTCGAGCATGCCCTCGACCCTGCCCGCGGGGTAGTCCGGGTCCAGCGGCAGGTACGCTGCCCCGGATTTCAGGATCGCCAGGATCGCGACGGGCAGCAGGACGCTGCGGTCCAGCCGGACGGCAACGGTCCGCCCGGGCCCCGCCCCGTGGCTACTGAGGAACCTGGCCAGCTGGTTTGATCGGGTTTCCAGCTCGTCGAACGTGAGTTCGCCGTCGGGCGCGACGACGGCGGTCCGGGAGCCGGACTTCCGGGCGCTGAGGCGGAATTCCTCCACGATGGTGTGCCGGGGGAGGGCCGTGTCGCCGGCGTCTCCGGCGGCCAGCAGGGAGCGTTCCTCGACGGCGGTGGTCACCGACAGGGCGGCGAGGAGGGATTCGGGCCGGGTGGCGACCTCCGAGAGCAGCCGGACGAAACGGTCCAGGTGCTCCTCGAGCTGCGGCGTGCTGTAGAGGGCGGCGTTGGCTTCGAACTGGACGGTGGGTCCGGGTTTTGGGCGTGCCCGTCCTGTGCTGTCGGCTGCGCCGTCGGGTCCGGCGTCGAGTCCGTGGATGATGATCGAAAGGTCGTCGATGGGGCCGGTGGACAGGATGTTCATGGTGCCGCTGGCGGGGCCGAAGCTGATGTCGTCCAGGGCGGGCAGGATGTTGACCGAGGGACCCCGGTAGCCGCTGTGGGCGTTGAGGTCCTCGAAGCGGCCGCGCTGGTGGATCACGGCTCCGCGGAGGGTGGCGCCCATGGCGCTGACGGTGTCGCGGACTGTCGCGCCGGGGTCGACGGCCATCCGGATCGGCACGATGTTGGAGAGCATTGACGGCGTGGATTTCGCCAGTTTTCCGCGGCGTGCGGTGACGGGCAGGGCCACGGAGACGTCGCGCTCGCCGGTGATCCGGTGCAGGTACAGCGCGGCCGTGGTCAGGACCAGTGCCGGCGCGGAGCCGGCGGCGGACTGGAGGGCGGCGGCGGCCGCGTCCGGCAACGTCCTGGCGGCGCGGACCAGCGAACTGGCCGCGCCCGCAGGCCGGCCGGCGAGTCCTGCCGCGGCCGGGGCGTCCCGCAGCTGGCCTTCCCAATAGGCCCGGTCGGCGTCGGCGGTGTCGGAGCCGGCATAGTCGTTCTCGGCGGCCAGGAGTTCGGCCAGGGCGCCGAAGGCCAGGGCGCCTCCGGGTTGTGTGGTTCCGGCGGAAGCGCCGGGTTCGGGGCTGTCCGGCAGCCCGCGATAGAGCTCCGCCACGCGCTGGAGCACCAGCACGGCCGAGTAGCCGTCCAGCATGAGGTGGTGGACCCGCTGGTAGAAGAAATGCCGTTCGTCGGAGAGCTTGATGAGTTCGGTGTGGAGCAGTTCATCCGTGACGACGTTGCGGGCGAGGCCCAGGTCCGCGTCCATCAGCACCCGGGCTTCAGCCTCGGAGTCCTTGGCGCCGCTCAGGTCCGTGACCTCCAGCCCGGCCGGGTTGGGCCGGGGGAACTGGAACGGACCCGCGTGGTCCTCCCCGAAAGCCATGTTGAGGGCATCTGTCCCGGCCACGGCCCGCGCGACGGCGTCGGCCAGGGCCGGCACGTCGAGCGGCCCCTCGATTTCGACGAACTGTCCGATCTGGTACATCGGGTTCTCCGGCGCCAGCTGCTGCGCATACCAGATGCCTCGCTGGGCGGGGCTCAGGTCGAGCCGGCCGGCGGAGTTGTCGGGCTGGGCATTCAGGGGTTTCGGGGGCATGTTCCTTCTCGGGTATCTCGAGGGGCAGGGTGGGCGCATGCAGGGCATGCGAAGGGGACCCGCGCTGTGGGCTCAGACAGAGTGATCCCCGGCAGCCCGGCCGGTGCGGCCGGGTTGCCGGGGATCAGGGGAGTGCGGGGAGGGTTACTGGAACTGCCCGAACTGGAAAGGCCCGGTCCCGCCGGTGTTCACGAGGGGGCCGTCCACGAGGGGACCGTTGATGAGTCCGCCGTCGACCAGCGGGCCAAAGGTGAACTCATTGTTCGACGCAGGGTCGCTGCTCACCGCTGTGGTATCCGGGACGGTTGCGGCGTGGGCCGGCATCGACGTGACGGCGAAGGCAGAGAATGCCAGTGCTGATCCTGCAGCGATCCGGGTGGCGGTCTTGAGGGTCTTTTTCACGTTCATCTCCAGTTAGGTAGCCGTACAGTTTCCACGCACCAAAAAGGTGTCATAGGACTATTCGGACCTGTGTGGAACGCGGATGGGTCGGCCACGCGTCCGCCAGGCAACGCCTTGTGACCCCGCGTTGCCGTCAAGTGGGGGTCAGTGTCAGTGGGCGTGCCGGGCCCGCAGGACCAGCTTGAACAGTTCGCCGAGGACCAGCAGCGCGACGGCCGGGATGAGGCAGGCCAGCCACTGCTCGCCGTTAAGCGCCACGGTGCCGAACAGATCCTGCATCACGCGCATCTGGGTGATCAGCATGGAGCCGATGAAGGCCCACGCGAACGCCCAGAGCAGCTTCGGATTGGAGATCGTTGAGGGCCCGAAGGCGCTCTCGGTGGGGTAGCGGAGGTTGAGGGCGACGGCGATGTTCATCAGCCCCAGACCCACAATGGCCATGCTCTGGCCGATTTCGAGGGAGCCGTAGGAGGTCTTGCCGACCTGCACGAGGACCAGCGTCGCGGCCGCCATGAACAGCCCGACGACGAACAGGCGCACCATCATCGACCGGACGATGATCGGCTCGTTGAACGGCCGGGGCTTGCGGTCCATGATGCCCGGCGTCGCGAGGTCCAGGCCCATCACGGCACCGATCGGAGCGACGATCGCCATGTGGATCCACAGCACCTGGGCGGGGCTGAGCAGCGCCGTGCCGGCGATCGCGAAGGCCGAGGACCCGATGAAAGCGAGGATGAACATAAACAGGTTGGCGACCTGGATCCGGATGAACTTCTGCAGGTTGTCGTACACCAGCCGGCCCTGCTCGACGGCGGTCACGATGGTGGCGAAGTTGTCGTCCGCCAGGATCATCTTGGCCGCGCCCTTCGCGACGTCGGTGCCCGTGATGCCCATCGCGATCCCGATGTCGGCCGCGGCGATGGCGGGCGCGTCGTTCACGCCGTCGCCGGTCATTGCGACGATGTGGCCCTTGCGCTTGAGGACCTCAACCAGCCGGACCTTGTGCTCGGGGGCCACCCGGGCGATCACGCCGATCCCGTCCACCTGGCTGTCGGCCTCGTTGTCACTCATTGCCGCGAATTCGGCCCCGGTGACCGCGCGGCCGCGGATGCCCAGCTCGTCGGCGATCGCGGCCGCGGTGATGGCGTGGTCGCCGGTGATCATCCGGACCCGGATGCCGGCATGTTTGGCTTTGGCGATGGCGGCCACGGCCTCGGCCCGCGGCGGGTCCACCTCGCCGATCAGTGCACAAATTTCCAGGTCCTGCATCAGCTCCATGAGGTCGCCCGAGGGCTGGAACGTCGCCGGGTCGAACTCGCGCTGCGCCAGGGCGAGTACCCGCCGGCCCTGGCTGGCGATGCGCTCGTTCGCGGCGAGCACTTTCGCCCGCATCTCCTCGGTGAGCAGCTCAGCCCGGCCGCCCGGGAACCGTCCGGACGACGATCTGTTGAGCACGACGTCGGGCGCGCCCTTCACGTAGGCGCGGATCACGGGTTTGCCGTCAGCCCCCGGCATCCGGTGGAAGGTGGCCATGAATTTGTAGTCGGAGTCGAAGGGTACCGACGCCACCCGCGGGTTGTTCCGGCGGAACTCCCTGACGTCCACACCGCCTTTCTGCGCGAGCACGTACAGCGCCGCCTCGGTGGGGTCCCCGATGACCTCGCCGTCCTGGATATCGGAGTCGTTGCACAGCGCGCAAGGGAACATCACGTAGTCGAGGTCATGCTCGGCGTCGCCGGTGGTCCGCTGGACCTGCCCGTCGAAGCTGTAGCCCTCGCCGCTGACCGTGTAATGGTGCTGCACGGTCACGAACTCGCGCACCGTCATCTGGTTCAGGGTGAGGGTGCCCGTCTTGTCCGAGTTGATGGCCGACGTGGAGCCCAGGGTCTCGACGGCGGGAAGGACCTTCATGATGGCGTTCTTCTTGGCCATGTTGACCGAGCCCACGGACAGGATCGTGGTGACGACGGCGGGCAGCGCATCCGGGATGGAGCCGACGGCCAGCGCCACACCGATCCCGAAGAGCACCGCGAAGGACTCGCCCTGGGCCAGCCCCATCACCACGATGGCGACAAAGGCGAAGAGGGCGGCGACGATGATAAAAATCGTGAGCCGGTCCACCTGCTTGGTGAGCGGGGTCTTCTCCACTTTCTGCCCGGACAGCATGTGGGCGATGTGGCCGACCTCCGAGCCCATACCGGTGGTGGTGACGAGGATCTCGCCGTGGCCCCGCGTCACGTTGGTGTTCATGAACGCCATGTTGAGGCGGTCCCCGATGCCGACGTCGTGCCGGCCGATGACGGCGATGTCCTTCTCGACCGCGACGCTCTCGCCGGTCAGGGCGCCCTCTTCGATCTGAAGGGTCGCCGCCAGGATGACCCTGCCGTCGGCGGGGACGCGGTCACCGGCGTCGACCACCACAATGTCGCCGGGCACGATCTGCTCGGCGGGGATCTCCGCCATGTCGCCGTCGCGCCGCACTTTGGCCATCGACTTCATCATCTGCCCCAGGGAGGCTGCGGCCGCTTCGGCCTTGCCTTCCTGGTGATAGCCCAGCCAGGCGTTGAACAGCGTCAGGATGGCGAGTCCGATCGCGGTGCCGTATTCCTCGATCAGCAGGCTGACCAGCGCGGCGACCACGAGCACGATCTGCATGTAGTCCTTGTAGTGCATAAAGAACCGTTTCCAGACCGGCTCCTGCTTCGCGGCGGCCAGGGCGTTCGGTCCATACTCCTGCAGCCTCTGTTGCGCCTCGGCCGTGCTTAACCCGCGGGCCGGATCAACGCCAAGCCGGCCCGCGACCTCCCCGGGCGGGAGCGTGTACCACTTCGCGTCCGCGTCGGCTTCGGCCACCTGGGCTGCTGCACCGGACTTGTCGTTCATGACTTCCTCCTCATCGCGGGCGCTGCTCAGAACGGAGTCGGGATGTGCCGCACCGCCAGTGACGGTTCGCTGTAGTCCCCGGCCTTCTGGCGCTTCGGCAGTTCGACGTCGAGCCCCGGGAACGGCTCGTAAGGCACCTGGCTGAGAATATGGCTGATGATGTTGAGCCGGCCGCGCTTCTTGACTTCGTTGTTCGCGACGTACCAGGGTGCCCAGGCGGTATCGGTTGCCGCGAACATGGCGTCCCTGGCCCGGGAGTAGTCGTACCAGCGCGTGTAGGACTTCAGGTCCATCGGTGACAGCTTCCACGTCTTGCGCGGATCGTCCATGCGGCTCGTGAGCCGCCGGGTCTGTTCGTCCGCGCTGACTTCAAGCCAGTACTTGAGCAGGATGATGCCGGAGTCCACCATCGCCTTCTCCACCAGAGGAGCCATGTTAAGGAACCGCTGGGTCTGCTCCGGCGTGCAGAAACCCATCACAGGCTCGACGCCGGCCCGGTTGTACCAGCTGCGGTCGAAGATGACCACCTCGCCGGCCGCCGGGAAATGCGCCATGTAGCGCTGGAGGTACATCTGGGATTTTTCCCGGTCCGTCGGCGTGGGGAGCGCAACCACCCGGAACACCCGGGGGCTCACCCGCTCGACGATGCGCTTGATGGTGCCGCCCTTGCCGGCCGTGTCGCGGCCCTCGAACACGATGCAGATCTTGGCGCCCGTGGACTTCACCCATTCCTGCAGCGCGACCAGTTCGCCCTGCAGCTTGGCCATCTCCGCCTCGTACTCCTTGCGGCGCATTTTTGTCCCGAGCTCCCCGTCGGCGCTCTTTTTCTTTTTCTTGCCCACGATCGGCCTCCTGGACTGGTACTTCCTAGGGCGAATCAGGCAACCGCATCGCGACACCGACGGGACCGGCACCTTCGTCCGCGGAACGGGCGGAAGGGCGCGGGTACCCTTCACGGGCACTCTTGAGCAGCGTGCTGCCACTCCCAGTGTTGACCGGGGCCGGGGGCCGGGTCTACGGCACTAAGACCCTAATGGGGATCAGCGCGGCTGCCGGGCGCTTAGCCGCTGCACGGCCAGCGCGAGCCACAGCTGCACACGGTCCGAGGTCTGGGCCGGGTCGTAGCCGGTGAGCTCGGTGATCTGGGCGAGGCGGTAGCGGACCGTGTTCCGGTGCAGTGTGAGCTCTTCGGCCACGGCGGCCACGGAGCCGTTGTTGTTCAGGTAGCTCTCCAGGGTGGTCATCAGTTCGGCGCCGTGGGTGGCATCGAAGCTCCGGAGCGGGTTGAGCGACTCGTTTGCCATGTCCGCCAGCGGCACGTCCTCGCTGGCCAGCAGCAGCGACGTCAGGCTCAGCCGCTCCGGTTCGTTCACGGGCAGGCCATGGCTTGCCGCATCGCGGGCCTCAAAGTAGCTCCAGCGCAGCCCGTTGGGCTTGGTATACGCTCCGCCGATCCCGATCGTGGCGTGGATCCCGGCCTCCGCCAGGTGGTCGCTGAGGCTCCTGGCCAGAGCGCTGGCGCCGCTACCGTCGTCGGGGACCACCGCCACCAGGTCCTTGCCGACGACGGCGCTCACCGCTTTCTCCAGCGGCTGAGGCAGGGACGACGTCCCGAGCTGTTTGAAGTGCGCGGCGGACTCGGCCAGCAGGACCACGTTCCTGCGCGTGCTGTTGACGCCGATGCCGGCGAGCCGCCGGGTGGCTTCGCTGGGGTCAAGGGTCCCGTGGATCACATCCTCCAGGACCTGCCCGGCCAGGGCGCGCTGGGACTGGCGCTGCTTGACCATGTTGTTGAGTTCGACGCTGATCAGGTTCTGGGCGTAGCCCACAATCCCCGAGTCCTCGAACGGCTGCTTCACCCAGAGCGTGCACGCGTCGCGGCGGCCGGTGGGGATGGGGAAGGACGACCAGCCGTCGGCGCTCGGCGCGGGATGGCCCGTCGCGCTGTTGTAGAGCTGGGCGGTGAACTGGGTCAGCACGATCTCTGTCCGCAGCATGGAGCCAAGGTGCTTGAGGAGCTCGGTCAGCCCGCCGCCGGTGAGTAGGGCCCGGGCCAGGATCTGGTGCCCGGCGATGAGCCGCTCCAGTTTGGTGAAGTGGTCCGCAGACTGGGCGTCCGCGACGAGCTTGCCGACCGCGATGAACGGCGTATCGTACGGGACTTCGACCACCGGCAGCCCCCAGCGGTTGGCCTCGGCGATCAGGGCAGGGGGCACGGCGTCGTGCGTCAGGCCAATGCCGAAACCGATCCCCACCGCGCCGGCGCGCTGGACCTGGCGGACGAAGCGGCGCTGTTCCGGGGCGCTCTTGAGCCGCATGCCGGTGGTGAGGACCAGTTCGCCGCCGTTGAGGAACCGCTGCGGGTCCTCCTGTTCCGTGACGGCCACCCAGACAATGTCCTGGTGCCAGGTGGTCTCGGCAAGGCCTGCCTTGGCGAGTTTGAGGGAGGGAACCCCCAGCAGGGCAGCAAGTGAAATGGCCATGGATTCAGGATAGCCGGGGGCTGGTCAAGCGCACTAAAATATGGCGGCAACGGTGTGCAGGTGACTATTCCCCGGGGTTGACCGGCTGGCATAGGCTCGGAGCAGTCTCATTGGGTCCTTTTCAGCGTGAAAGAGGTTGTACACCGTGGTTCAAACCTTGCAGAACTTCATCAACGGCGAGTTCGTCACCCCCGCCGGAACCGGGGTGCTGGACATCGTCAATCCCACCAACGGCGAGGTTGTCGCCACCTCTCCGATCTCGGTCGCGGCCGACGTCGACGCCGCCATGACGGCCGCGCAGGACGCCTTCAAGACCTGGAAGCACACGACGCCGGGGCAGCGCCAGCTGATGCTGCTCAAGCTCGCCGACGCCGTCGAGGCCAACAGCGACGAGCTCGTCGAGGCCCAGCACCGCAACACCGGCCAGGTCCGCTCCCTGATCGCTTCCGAGGAGGTTGCCGCCGGCGCGGACCAGCTGCGCTTCTTCGCGGGCGCCGCCCGCATCATGGAGGGCAAGTCCGCCGGGGAATACTTCGAGGGCCACACCTCCTATGTCCGGCGCGAACCGATCGGCGTCGTCGCGCAGGTCGCACCCTGGAACTACCCGTTCCTCATGGCCATCTGGAAGATCGGCCCCGCACTCGCCGCGGGCAACACCGTCGTGCTCAAGCCCTCGGACACCACCCCGGAATCAACCCTCGTCCTGGCCCGCCTCGCCGGGGAGATTTTCCCGGCCGGCGTGCTCAACGTCGTCCTGGGCACCGGCGAGACCGGCGCCCTGATGGTGGAGCACAAGGTCCCCGGCCTCGTCTCCATCACCGGCTCCGTCCGAGCCGGCATCGCGGTCGCATCCGGGGCCGCGAAGGGCCTCAAACGTGCCCACCTGGAGCTCGGCGGCAAGGCCCCCGCCATCGTCTTCAAGGACGCGGACATCAAGAAGAGCGCCGCGGCCATCGCCGAATTCGCGTTCTTCAACGCCGGCCAGGACTGCACCGCGATCACCCGCGTCCTGGTCCAGGACGAAGTCCACGACGACGTCGTCGCAGCCATGGTGGAACACACCAAAACCCTGCACACCGGTTCGCAGAACGACGAGGACAACTACTTCGGTCCGCTCAACAACGTGAACCACTTCAATGCCGTGACCTCGGTGGTGGAGCACCTCCCGGAGAACTGCAGGATCGAAACCGGCGGCCACCGCGCCGGGGAGAAGGGGTTCTTCTTCGAACCCACCATCATCACCGGTGCCAAGCAGAGCGACGACATCGTGCAGAAGGAAACCTTCGGGCCCGTCATCACGGTGCAGAAGTTCAGCACCGAGGACGAGGCCGTGGAACTGGCCAACGACGTCGACTACGCCCTCGCCTCCAGCGTCTGGACCACCGACCACGGTACGGCCATGCGCGTCAGCCGCGACCTGGACTTCGGCGCCGTATGGATCAACACCCACATCCTCCTCACCGCCGAGATGCCGCACGGAGGCTTCAAGCAGTCCGGCTACGGCAAGGACCTCTCCATGTACGGCGTCGAGGACTACACCCGCATCAAGCACGTCATGAGTGCGCTGGACGCCTAGGTCAGTTGCACGACTCAGAGCACAGCCCCGCCGCACCACCAGCTCGCCAGAAAGGCTTTCCCATGACCACCACCGCCCATGACATCACCTACCGTCTTGAGCAGAAGCGCCGCGTCCAGGCCGACTTCCCGGGCCCCAAGTCCGTCGCCCTGACCGAACGCCGCAAGGCTGTCGTCGCCGCCGGCGTCGCGTCCACCGTCCCCGTGTACGTCGCCGATGCCGACGGCGGGATCATCCACGACGTCGACGGCAACTCCTTCATCGACCTCGGCTCCGGCATTGCCGTGACCAGCGTCGGCGCCTCCGACCCGGCCGTCGTCGGCGCCGTCAAGGAAGCCGTGGAGCACTTCACCCACACCTGCTTCATGGTCACGCCCTACGAGGGCTACGTCGCCGTCGCCGAGCAGCTGAACCGGCTCACGCCGGGCGACCACGAAAAGCGCACCGTGCTGTTCAACTCCGGTGCCGAGGCCGTGGAGAACGCCGTCAAGGTGGCCCGCCTGGCCACCGGCCGGGACGCCGTCGTCGCCTTCGACCACGCCTACCACGGCCGCACCAACCTCACCATGGCGCTGACCGCCAAGGCCATGCCCTACAAGACCAACTTCGGCCCGTTCGCGCCCGAGGTCTACCGCATGCCGATGAGCTACCCCTACCGCGAGGAAAACCCGGAGATCACCGGTGCCGAGGCCGCCAAGCGCGCCATCACCATGATCGAGAAGCAGCTCGGCGGCGACCAGGTGGCCGCGATCATCATCGAGCCCATCCAGGGCGAGGGCGGCTTCATCGTCCCCGCCGACGGGTTCCTTCCGGCGCTGGCAGCCTGGGCCAAGGACAAGGGCGTCGTCTTCATCGCCGACGAGGTCCAGTCCGGTTTCTGCCGCACGGGTGAATGGTTCGCCGTGAACCACGAGGGCGTCGTCCCGGACATCATCACCATGGCCAAGGGCATCGCCGGCGGCATGCCGCTCTCCGCCATCACCGGCCGCGCCGACCTGCTCGACGCCGTCCACCCGGGCGGCCTCGGCGGCACCTACGGCGGCAACCCGGTCGCGTGCGCCGCGGCCCTGGCATCCATCGGTTCGATGGAGCAGTACGGACTCAACGCCCGCGCCAAGCACATCGAGGAGCTCGCCCTTGGCAAGCTGCGCGGCCTGGCCGCTGAGCAGCCCGTGATCGGCGACGTCCGCGGCCGCGGGGCGATGCTGGCGATCGAGCTGGTCCAGGCCGGTTCGAAGGAACCGAACCCGGAGCTGACCAAGGCCGTTGCCGCAGCCTGCCTCAAGGAGGGTGTCATCATCCTCACGTGCGGCACCTACGGCAACGTCATCCGGCTGCTGCCGCCGCTGGTCATCAGCGACGAACTGCTGCTGGACGGCCTCCAGGTCCTGGCCGCGGCCATCAAGGCCAACGCCTGAGCTGACCGCACACCGGGGATTCCGGACTCGGTGAATACGGAAACAGGAGAGCCGCGGAAGCATGTTCCGCGGCTCTTCCGCGTTAGGGAACGCCGGTTCGCGACGGTCACGGACGATTCCAGCGATTTCCGGGCCCCGCTGGGCTAGAGTCGTTCGTACCACTGGAGGAACGCAGACCGGCCGACGTCGCCCGGAATCCCCGGAGCAAAGCTGGCTTCTGCCACAGACCCATAAGGGGTTCATACATGCGATACGTAGTTGGCTATACTCCCGGCGACCGCGGCGCCGACGCTGTTGCCCTGGCCTCCGCCATGGCCCGCGCCCAGGGCGCGCACCTCGACCTGGTCTACGTGGTGGACCGGCGCACCCCCTACGTCGCGATGAACCCGGAGGGAAGCCGTGTCAGCGCCGCGGAGCAGAAGGTGCTCACCGCGGAACGGGAGGGCCTGGCCCTTGTCCCCAAGGACATCGAGGCACGGTTCCACGTCCGCCAGGCCGACTCGCACGCCGCCGGACTCATCGATGCGGCCCAGGAATACAAGGCCGGCCTGATCGTGGTGGGCGCCGCCAGCGCCGGGCTGTTCAAGCGCTACACCATCGGCAGCGCGGCCAACGCCCTGCTTCACGCCTCGCCCGTTCCGGTGGCGCTTGCCCCCCGGGGCTACCACCGTACGGAGCCGATCACGCGGCTGACCCTCGCCGTGGGCCAGCGCACCGGCGCCGAGGCGGCGATCGACGTCGCCATCGAATCCGCTGAACGCCGCGGGGTCCCGCTGCGGCTGGTTTCACTGGTGGAACTCGACGCCGAGGGGGACAGCGGCGAAAACATCAACGCCGCGCACATCCACGCCAACACCGTCCTCACCGCGGCCGCCCACCGGCTCCCGGCCGGGCACCAGGTCAGCGTTGAAGTTGCCCACGGGCGCAGCATTGAGGAAGCGATCGACGACCTCGAGTGGGACGAGGGCGAGATCATGATCGTGGGCTCCTCGCGGCTCGCGGAAAAGAACAAACTGTTCATCGGCAGCACGGCCCACAAGGTGCTACTGGCCCTGCCGGTGCCCATGGTGGTGGTCCCGCGCGATTACGAACGGGTCAACACAAGCCCCGAGGACTGACGGAGCAGGTCCCCGCACGCGCCGCCGCCCGAGCCGGCCTCAGGCGGCGGCGCGCGCCAGTTTGCGGGTGACCGAGTTCTTCCTCGCGGTCCGCAGCATGTCCACGGTGAGCACCAGCAAGGCCAGCCAGACGACGCCGAAACCGATCCAGCGGTCAGCTGTCATGGGCTCGTGGAACACCGCCAGCGCCACGATGAACTGCAGCACGGGGGCAAAGTACTGCAGCAGGCCGATCGTTGTCATTGGCAGCCG
>Ga0213837_1001101_pt1 | contig 16790 bp, 10 predicted proteins | sample SWPATP12_FD_160572 | JGI IMG/M metagenome (GOLD analysis project Ga0213837, IMG submission 160572) | Coastal seawater microbial communities from Marineland, Florida, United States - SWPA TP1 #2 | ecosystem: Environmental > Aquatic > Marine > Coastal | place: USA: Florida | collected 2016-08-06
TTACACACGTACAATCCATCTCGCTGCTCGTCTAGCAATACTCCAGTGAAAGGTCGCTCAGTACCCGCTTCGCGGCATACATAATATTCCTCGTCAGTGAGCTCAGTTTTCCAGTCTTTTTTAGCTATTGATGCGTTTGCTTTTTCATCTGTCGACATAACTTACCTCTTTAAACAAAAAAGGTGTATTTGAAAACAAATACACCTTTTAATAGTTTACGCTCAGTTATGAGCGCGTGTAACACTATTTAGTTCATACTATTTTTTGATAGCCGTTTGCGGACGTGCAGGATCACTCCACTCGATGTGATACTTTTTACCTGCTGGCTTATCCACACGCTGATAAGTATGTGCGCCAAAATAATCGCGCTGGCCTTGCAGCAAATTAGCAGGTAGCACGGCTGTGCGATACGAATCATAATAGCTAAGAGCCGACATCATTGCAGGGCAAGGCACGCCAGCCAGTGTCGCCTGTGCAATTGACTCACGCCAGTCAGCTTGATACTGCGTAATTTGTTCCGCAAAGAACGGGTCCAATAGCAAGTTGGCTAAGTCTTCGTTATTCTCGTAAGCCTGAGAAATAGACTGAAGAAATACGGCGCGAATAATACAGCCTGCACGCCATATTTTCGCTATTTCACCAAACTCCAGTGTCCAGCCGTGTTCTTTGCCTGCCATAGCCATTAACTGGAAGCCCTGTGCGTACGCACAGATCTTAGAGCAATAAAGCGCTTGCTCTAGCTTGTTGATGATCGACATTTTCTCATCATCGCTGAACGATGGCGCATCAGGGCCTGAAAGGACCTTACTCGCAGCTACACGCTCGTCTTTCAAACTAGAGATACTGCGCGCGAATACCGCAGAAGTGATGGTCTGTGCCGGACTACCTACTTGTAATGCGCTTACTGCAGTCCAAAGGCCTGTACCTTTTTGACCTGCTCTATCTAAGATCACATCAACCAACGGCTGCTGTGTTTCTGGATCCATTTGCTCAAGAACTTCAGCACTAATTTCCATCAGGTAGCTATTCAGCTTGCCTTCGTTCCAGCGACGAAACACCTCTGCTATTTCAGCTGGCGCCATATGTAGCGCTTCGCGCATAACATGGTAAGTTTCGCAGATAAGCTGCATGTCGGCGTATTCGATACCGTTGTGCACCATTTTTACATAGTGCCCGGCTCCAACCGGACCGATGTAGGTCGCACATGGTTCGCCTTCTAACACTGGTTGACCTGGCGTATGGCTTTCTAATGGTTTACCTGTTTCTGGGTCAACCTTTGCAGCAATAGCTTTAAGAACAGGCTCAATGCGTGTCCATGCATAAGGGTTGCCTGAAGGCATAAGAGATGGCCCGAAACGAGCGCCTACTTCACCACCTGACACGGCGGTAGAGAAGAAGATAAATTTACCTTTGTACTGCTCTTCACGTGCTACAGAGTCTGTCCACAAACTGTTGCCAGTATCAACCACGATATCGTCAGCGTGAATTCCGGCGTCAATAAGATGATTGCAAACGTGGTCAACAGGATCGCCAGCAGGCACAGAGATAATAATAAGATGCGGGGCTTTTAACTTGCTTAAAAGCTCGGTGTAAGAACTGCAGCCTTCAACACGAGGCTCAGTATTTTCAGCTCTTTCGCTTGCGTCTTTGGCAAGAATAGACTCAACTTTGTTTTGGTCTAAATCGAAACACGCTACACGATAGCCATGGTCCACTAGGTTCATGGTTAGGTTACTACCCATCACCCCTAAACCGATAAAACCAATATCACACGACTTGTCTTCGTGCGAATTACCACCTTTCTTTTGCATAGGAACACCCTCACATTTCAGATGGCTGCGCATGATACCACCTGAAAGAATAAAGAACAGTCTAAGCTAACAATTTAGTGCGCAGTGGTGTAATTGTCACCAGCGGTAAACATTAACGGGTTTTGTAAGCAAGTTTAGCCGAGACTTTGGCACGCATTCAGCACCTGCGTTATGCGCTTTTACCCATGCTGTATGAAATTCACACAAAGGTAAAGACTCTGTTTCCTATTCAGCTAAAGTGCACTGGGTAAAGTGCCGTTTAGCGGCACTCTGAAATTCGTTAACGGCACTCTTAACCAAGTATAAGGTCGTATTGTAAGCCATTATTCTATCCAGAGAACTGAGAGAAACTGAACAAGGTTAGCGATTTGCTGGCCTGTAAAAACACCTTCTGAATGCAAATTGAAGGCTGTTCTTCAAGAGAGCTGTAGCGCGTATCCAGGTGCATGGTCCACCCTCCCCTGGGTATGACAGAAGGTAGGTGAAAACGCACGTCGCTTTCACTTGCATTAACACACAAGAACCAATGCTCTGGCTTCTGTTCGCCCGTTACGCAACCTTTTATTTCCACACCAAACGCTTTGTTATGATGCGCATTCCAGTCTTCAGACGCTTTGTCAGAACCATCGGGCTTATACCAATTTATTTCTTTTACATTTCGTGAGAGCGTAAAAGTATCATCATGCAGCTTTAGTTCGCTTAACAGTGAAGAGGACTGACGCAAGCGGATCACATATTGGCAGAAGCTAAGAAAATCTTGCTTGCGCTTGTTTAATTCCCAATTCATCCAGCTAATAGGATTATCCTGACAATAGGCATTATTATTGCCATTTTGGGTGCGGCTTAATTCATCGCCACCAAGAATATGCGGTGTACCTTGCGAGAAGATCAGCGTTGCAAAGAGATTGCGCTTTTGACGTTCACGCATAACGAGTATCTGCTCGTCATTCGTTTCCCCCTCAATACCATAATTGGCAGACAGGTTGTGTCCATGGCCATCTCGATTTTCTTCTAAGTTATCGAGATTGTGACGCTCGGCGTAGGTCACCATATCGTGCAGCGTGAACCCATCGTGATATGTCACGTTATTTACCGACGTACTGATATGTCGATGGCCTTTGTGAAATATATCCCGTGAGCCCATTAAGCGGGTAGCAAAGTCCGCGGTAACGCCATCGTCTCCACGCCAGAAGGCGCGCACCGTATCGCGGTATTTATCATTCACCTCCAACCACGGAGACGGGAAGTTACCCACTTGGTAGCCTCCAGGCCCAATATCCCAGGGTTCGGCAAGCAATACTTTCTCTTTTAAGACAGTATCGCTATTAATGGCTCTCAATAGCCCAGATTTTTTACTATATTCTTGTGGCTCTCTTCCCAAGCATACTGCTAAATCGAAACGAAAGCCGTCAACGCCAATTACGGATACCCAGTGGCGCATGGCATCTAAAATAAGTCCCATCATAAATGGCTGCGCGGTATTTACCGTGTTACCGCAGCCTGAGTGGTTGGAATAAACCAATTCTCCGTTTTTCGTTTGCTCTAATAAGTACGCTTGGTAAGGGCAAAACCCCTTATAAGAAAGAATAGGACCGCCATTGCCTGCCTCTGCTGTATGGTTAAATACCACATCAACAATGACCTCAAGTCCGGCTGTATGATAAGCATCAACCATAGACTTCAGTTCAGCAAGCGCGTCTGACACACCGTAGCGTGGTTCAGGCGCAAAGAAGTTAACCGGGTTGTATCCCCAATAATTAGTTAAGCCTTTCTCTGTTATAAATGGTTCAGGCATGAATGAGCACAACGGCATAAATTGCACCGTGGTTATGCCTAATGCTTTGAGATGCTTGATGACACTCGGATGGGCAGCACCGATGAATTTGCCACGATGTTCTTTAGGTACATCGGGGTGGAGTTTTGTGAGCCCTTTAATATGTGCTTCGTAAACTACTCGCTTGTGTTTCGGGATAACAGGCGCGCTAACATGACTGGGCGCATAGTCATTTTGATCAATTACTATGCACTTGGGGATCATAAACTGAGAGTCATGTTTGTATTGCCTAGCGTCCCATTTTATTGCGCGACTAATTTTCTTGGCATAAGGGTCGATCAGCAGTTTGTCGGTGGGTACTGCATGCAACCCTCCCTCACCGCGTTCTACGCGATAACCATAGTATTGTCCTGCGCTAACGCCGCTGTAACGACCGTGCCAAACATCACCAGTTTTCTCAGGCAAAGGATGCTCACTCACCGCCTCTTCTGTGTCACTATTGAAAAAACACAACACGACCGCCTTCGCATCGGGCGCGTATACGGCAAAATTACAACCATCTTGTGTAACTGTTGCGCCAAGTGGATATGCCTTCCCCATTCCACTTTCTACAATTAGTGCGGTGTCTCGAATTTCGTTCACTTCGTTCTCAATTTATCTCTTCACTAGGGCGTGTCGCCCTAGTCGGATTAATCCACATTGGCAACATAAAATACCGTGGCTAGCGGCGGTAACGTGATTTCTGCAGAGTGAGTACGCTCATTCCAAGGTATGGTTTGCGTATTAACAGTAGAAGCAACGTCGTAGCCACTACCCCAATATGCACCATCATCAGTGTTTAGTGCTAGCGTTAGCGTGCATGCATCATCTACGCCTATTCTGAAGTTCTGACGTGGCACAGGCGTAAAATTAGATACCACATATACTTTTTGCTTCGCATCTTTTGACATGCGAACAAATGAAACCACGCTTTGGTCTGCATTATTGTGGTCCAGCCAAGCAAAGCCCCCTGGTTCGTGGTCTTGCTCGTAAAGCGCTGGCGTAGACGTATAGAGGTGGTTGAGCGCCTTATAAAGCGCTTGAATGCCTTTGTGTTTTTCGTAATCGAGCAAGTGCCAGTCTAAACTACTGTCATGGTTCCATTCTCGTGCCTGCGCAAGCTCGTTCCCCATAAAGTTAAGCTTCTTGCCGGGGTGACCGTACATAAAGCCCGCGTAACAACGCAGGTTAGCAGCTTGCTGCCATTCATCGCCAGGCATTTTATGCAGCATACTGCCTTTGCCGTGTACCACTTCATCGTGCGAGATAGGCAGCACAAAGTTTTCGTCAAACGCGTAAACCATGCTGAAGGTAATATCGCCATGGTGATAGTTGCGATAGGCGGGGTCTTTAGCGATGTAGTGTAATGAGTCGTGCATCCATCCCATGTTCCACTTAAAGCCAAAGCCCAAACCACCATCAAATACTGGGCGAGAAACCTTGGGAAACGACGTTGATTCTTCGGCAATTGTCATGGCGTCTGGGAAGTGCTTGTACACTTCTTCATTCATCCATTTCAGTAAGCTGATGGCTTCGTAGTTTTCGTTGCCACCATCCACATTCGGGATCCACTCTCCGTCATTGCGTGAATAGTCGAGATAAAGCATGGATGCCACTGCATCAACCCTGAGTCCATCAACGTGAAATTTGTCTAGCCAAAACAGTGCGTTTGCAACTAAAAACTGACGAACTGTGTCTTTGCCGAAATCGTAAATGCAAGAATTCCAATCCGGATGCCAACCTTTCCTCGGATCTTCATATTCATAAACACAAGAACCATCAAATCGCGCCAAGCCATGGCCGTCTTCCGGGAAATGTGCAGGTACCCAGTCGATAATTACGCCTATACCTGCTTGGTGAGCCTTATCAACAAAGTATTTAAATTCATCTGGGTTTCCAAATCTACTCGTTGGTGCGAACATTCCCACGGGCTGATAGCCCCACGAACCGTCGAAAGGAAACTCGGAAATAGGCAGCAATTCAACGTGAGTGTAACCCATATCGCTGACGTAGCTTATTAAGTCATCGGCCAGCGCTTTATAAGTAAGATAGCGCGCATCAGTTTCAATACCCGGGCGCTTCCAAGAGCCAAGGTGCACTTCATAAATGCTCATTGGGCTGTTGTATTTGTTCCCCTTTCGCTTTTCCATCCATGCACTATCATTCCACTCATAGTTATTGTGGTTGTAAACTTTCGAAGCATGAGAAGGATACTGCTCTGCACTGAAGCCAAGTGGGTCAGCCTTGTGCGGTAGGTCGTGGCCGTGTGCATCTTTAATGTGGTACTTGTAGCGCTCTCCCTCTGCGAGTTCTGGCACAAACAGTACCCAGTATCCCATAGAGGTCTTTTCCATAGGATGCGTGCGGCCATCCCACTGATTGAAATCGCCAATGAGCGACACCGTGCTTGCATTGGGCGCGAAAACGCAGAACCTGACACCTTTTATCGCATCGCCTTTTGAAGAAGCGAGTGTTAAAAGTTGCGCGCCCGCTTGCTCATACAAGTTTGAAGGCTTGCTATCGATGTAGTGTACCGCATGATACGCCTGCTCGGAGAATTGATAAGGATCGATATAGCCCTTATCGTCATTCAAGCCTTCGGCGATAACGCGATAAACCTCACCCTGATATTCTTTAGGCAGTGGTGTTTCAAAAAGACCATTTTTGGAGGTAACGGTTACATTTGCTAGCGCTGCATTCTCCCATTCAATCGTTATCTTGCTGACATTAGGACGCCAAACGCGAAGTACCGACTTCTGCTGATTTTTAACTACACCTAAATGGGAAAACGGCTGAGAACATAATACCTGTTCAAACTGCTGCGCTAATTGCATTCGCTACTCCTAGTAAAAACCCGCATGGCAGCGGGTTGAATTGTGAGCTTAAATGCGTTGTATACATTTAAGCTCTTTCAAGTACCGTCTTGGTACTTTATCTTACTCGTTTAAGTTACCTAGGCAACCGCCTATTATCATTTCTTTGATAATGGCAATTAACCCTGACTTGCTTGCTTTCTGGCATGAGTAAGTTTAGACGCCAACTCATTTATATCATGTCTATCGAACATCGACTCGATATTCTCTGTGAGTTTTCGTCGCCAGTTTGGATACTCGTCAAAAGTACCAGGAATATTGACCGGCTTATCCATTTCTAACCAGTCTTCCAATTGCAGGCTCAATAAAGCGCTCGAGCCACCTGCCATATGCACCTGCATACCGTTATTCAGTTCGCGATTCATACCCGTATGATTAACATCGCGGCCTACATTGTCGCCAATTGAACCGTGGCCGTGCAACGTATCAAGTATTGCCTGTTTATTTTCATGACGATCCGCATAAAGCGTTTGAAGGATTTCTTCTGTTGGATAAAGCCCTATTTCTTTGCCTAGCTCTAAATCTAAACAGTGCCAGTAACCAATCAGCGTTGGCATATCGTGAGTAGTCAACGTTGACATAGACTGAACAGGGTAATGGCTAGGTGAGAAGAAACCGCCGTCTTCCGCTTGTTCGAAGAAAAATACGCGGTATGAGTACACGCCATTATCAGCAAGCTTGCTGCGAATTTCTTCTGGTACAGTACCCAAGTCTTCACCGATAACCAGGCTCTGATTGCGGTGACTTTCTAACGCTAGAATACCGAGTAAATCGTCTACAGGATAATAAACATAGCCGCCATCTTTTGCGTTATCGCCTTTCACAACCCACCATAAACGCAGCAACGCCATGACGTGATCGATACGCAATGAGCCTGACGACGCCATGTTAGACGCAAACAGGTCAATAATGGGCTGGTAACCCTGTTCATACAGCTTACGAGGATCCATAGGCGGCAGCCCCCAGTTCTGGCCTAGTGGGCCCAAGATATCCGGTGGAGCACCTACACTTGCGCCTGTGCAGTATAGGTCTTTGTTACCCCAAATTTCCGCACTTCCTTCACTAACGCCTACCGCCAAGTCGCGATAAAGACCAATGGTCATGCCTGCATCAGTAGCTTTGTTGCTTGCAAGCTCAAGCTGTTGGGCGGCAATCCACTGTAGGAACAAGTAAAATTTGACGTCTTGTTCGTTTGCACTCTTAAACTTAGCCACGGCTGGGTTGTAATAGTCTTTGTAATCTTGTGGGAATACCGGCCATCCCCAGCTGTCTTTACCTTCAGCTTTTAGGTGCGATTGCAAGGCGTCGTACACCGCTAACATATCTAAGCTTTCACCGCCCGCTTCTACGAAGGCTTTAAACGCTTTATTTTGCTTTGTGCTTTTACGAAGGTATTTGGCATCGTAAACATCAAATACTGCTTTAAGCGCAGCCAGTTTCACATGGGCGACTGCCTCGTAGTCTACATGTTCTACGTTACGAGCATGTTCAAGCGTGGCTTTAAACTCATCACTGCTCACTACCGCTTGTACTGATGCATCGTCATAGCCGTCAATGGCAGTCACATCGATATACAAATAATTAAGCCAGCGACGTGAGCTTGGCCCATAAGGCGAGCACGCGTTGGGATTTGCAGGGTAAAGCGCATGAATAGGATTAAGTCCGATAAAGTCTGCGCCCACACCAGCGGCTTTTTCAATAAGCAGAGCTAAATCAGAAAAATCACCAATCCCCCAGTTCTTTTCACTGCGAACGCAGTAAAGTTGAACGCTTAAGCCCCATATTTTTTTGCCTTCTTTAATTTCGTTTGGCGTGTAGCACGCTTCTGGAGCCACAATTAAGCGAGAACGCGCAAACTCATCGTCATCAGCGCTTAAGGCTACATCGTGATAACCAAGGGGCAAATCTAAAGGCAGTGTTACTACGTATTCATGAAACTCTACATCGTCGATATGCGCCATCGTCGTCATTTCTTGGTCAACTGGCGTAAATTGATGAGTGAGCACGTCACCATTTTCACAGGTGACCGTGAGCGTGTGATCATCGTTCACTAACTCGATAGGCAAACGAACAGCTAGATTAATTTCTTGGGTATTGCGAACCACTTGAACAGGATTTAACGGCGACAACCATACCGACTTTATATCTTGTGTAATTTGTGACTGAATTTTTTCATCACTGCTGGTGTCATAGCCAAGTGTGTTAAGCAGTTTTGCTTTACTTGATTCTGCGATGGTTGCTGGCTTTCCCCATGCGTCGACGTATTGGGTTTCAATTCCCCGCATTTCAACCAGTTGTTGCAGAAGTTGTTGTGTCATGGTGTGTCATTCCTGTTATTCGGTAAAAGACGCAAAGCAAATTAAGCATAGTGCGTCTACAAACAAATTTTTAACATTATTCTAGAAACAAGGGCTTGGCGATATCTGAATACGATTGCAATAGCACTTATTCGTAATTTTGCAACACTTTGGCTTTTTATTTTGCTAATTATGACATTTTGATCCATACTTTACGTAATTTATTTTCATTTTATTTAAATAATCGGGGTACGTTATGACAATTCGCATCGGTATCAATGGTTTTGGCCGTATTGGACGCCTAGTAATGCGCGCAGCAGCAGAGCGCAACGACATCGAAGTTGTTGCAATAAACGACTTACTAGACACGGACTACATTGCTTATCTATTGAAATACGACTCGACTCACGGTTTATTCGACGGTGAAGTTACAGTAGATAACAATAGCCTAGTTGTAAACGGCAAAACTATCCGCATTACATCTGAAAGAGATCCAGCTGCACTTAAGTGGGATGAAGTAGACGTTGACGTGGTTGTTGAATCAACAGGTCTGTTCCTGACTAAAGAAACTGCCGCGAAGCACATCGAAGCTGGCGCGAAGAAAGTTGTTATGTCTGCACCTTCTAAAGATGACACGCCTATGTTCGTTATGGGTGTAAACCAAGAAAGCTACGCTGGCGAAACTATTGTTTCAAACGCGTCTTGCACAACTAACTGTCTTGCTCCTCTTGCCAAAGTGCTTAACGATAAATTTGGTATTGTAGACGGTTTGATGACAACGGTTCACGCAACAACTGCAACACAGAAAACGGTAGACGGTCCTTCAATGAAAGACTGGCGTGGTGGTCGTGGTGCTGGTCAGAACATCATTCCATCATCAACCGGTGCAGCAAAAGCAGTAGGTAAAGTTATCCCTGAGCTTAACGGCAAGTTAACAGGTATGGCTTTCCGTGTACCTACACCAAACGTTTCAGTAGTAGACCTTACTGTAAACCTTGCGAAGCCTGCTAGCTACGATGAAATTTGTGCAGCAATGAAAGAAGCTTCAGAAGGCGAGCTTAAAGGTATCATGGGTTACACAGAAGATGCGGTTGTGTCTAACGACTTCCTTGGCGACGCTCGCACATCGGTATTTGACGCCACAGCAGGTATCGCACTTACTGATACATTCGTTAAACTCGTTTCTTGGTACGACAACGAATGGGGCTACTCAAACAAGGTTCTAGACCTTGTGGCTCATATTTCTAAGTAATTAACGGTATTAAGCGAAAATAGTTAAACTATTCACGCTAAAGTTGAGTTAATCTAAAGGTGTAAACACGGCGTTTGCACCTTTTTTGTTTTTCGTGGTCGTAAACACGCATAATAACGATATTCCAGCGACATACGCTTTCCCGTCGCTTACCCTTTGTTGTTTTCTTATTAGTCCAAGGAGGGCTTATGCCACCTGTGAGTTCAGTTACCGTTAGTGAGTCTAATGGACTTACCTTTTTAGACGTAGATAATGCGTTTGCCTCTGCGCGTATTAGCCTATTTGGCGGTCATATCTTGTCATATGTGCCTAAAAGCGATGGCAGAGAGCGTCTTTGGGTAAGCCCCCATGCTTACTTGAACGGAGAGCGACCTATTCGCGGTGGTATTCCGGTGTGCTGGCCTTGGTTTAGCGATGATCACGGTCGAGAAAAAGGTGCCCTCCCCGCTCACGGCTTTTTGAGAACACAAGTGTGGAAGCTGATTCATTCAGAAGATACAGAAAGCGGAACAACGATTACGCTTTCGCCAAGCTTTACCCGAGCTGAAGGGTTTGAGAACGATTGTAACGTGACCATGGTAATTACAGTTGGTGAGACGATGGACGTCGCGCTAACTACAGAAAATACGGGTGTTGTACCATTCGAATTTAACTGTGCGCTACATACATATTTCCACGTTGATCACATTCAACATACCCAAATAACTGGAATTGAAGGTCAATATAAAGACAAACTTGACGACTGGGGACTTAAGACGACACCGAGTCCTTACACCATCACAGGCGAAACGGATCGCATTCATGTTGCGCCGATTAAAACGGCAGAAATTGAAGTCGAAGGCAACGCGTTTACGGAAGTGGTATCCGACGGCAATGACTCTTTGGTAGTGTGGAACCCGTGGTTAGGCGCAGCGTCTATTTCAGACATGGACCCATTTGGCTATAAGCATATGTTGTGCGTAGAAACATCGCTAACTCAGGGAAAGACACTGTCCCCCGGTGCTAGCCACACACTGAAACAAACTATTGTTCCGAAGTAAATTATTTGAAGTGCAAGCGCAATTTCGCTGACACTTTAGAAGGTAGACAGTCGCAGTTCACGATCAAGAGATAAAAAAAAACCTGCCAATGAGCAGGTTTTTTCATTTAAAGGTTCAGCAAATTACTGTTTAGCACCCGCAACAGCTTCTTTTGCTAGCTGCGTAATACGCGCCCAGTCACCTGATTCAATTGCGTCGTCAGGGGCAAGCCACGAACCACCTACACATTTAACGTTGTTAAGCGCTAAATAGTCATTGTAGTTGTTTGGACCAATGCCACCCGTTGGGCAAAACGTCACATCAGGGAAAGGACCACTGATTGACTTAATGGCTTTAACGCCACCTGAAGCCTCTGCTGGGAAGAATTTCATGTGGGTATAACCCGCATCTTTACCCTTCATCAAATCAGAAGTTGAAGAGATACCAGGGATAAGTGGAATTTCTGAGTCCATACCCGCTTTTAGCAAATCAGCCGTCATACCTGGGCTAATTGCGAACTTAGCGCCAGCTTCAACTACCGCTTTAAGCTGCTGGGCGTTAGTCACGGTTCCAGCACCAATTAGCGAGTCAGGTACTTCTTGTGCAATTCGCTTAATCACGTCAATAGCAGCAGGGGTACGTAGCGTAACTTCTAGTACTTTAATACCACCTTCCATCAGCGCTTTTGCCAGAGGAACCGCTTTTTCTACGTCATTGATTACCAAAACAGGTACAACTGGACCGGCCGCAAAAATTTCCTCTGGAGAGTATTTCCATTTCGTTGTCATAATTTAGCTCGCTGTATTTTGATTCAGATATGCAGCCGCACCCAATAAACCGTGATCAGGTTCTGCAATTAAATAGGTGGGAATGTCTTTCACGTAGTGCTTCATTTGCCCTTTCGCTTCAAAACGCGCTCTAAAATCGCTATTTTGAATAAATTCAGGGAAACGGTTAGCAATGCCACCACCAATGAAGATGCCGCCCGTGGTCGCCATGTTAAGCGCTAAATTACCCGCAAAGCTTCCCATAATTCGGCAGAATTGGGTAAGCGTCGCTTCAGCAATTTTACAGGTACCGTTCAGCGCAGCGTCAGTGATTTGAGCCGGCTCGGTAAATACAACTGGTGCTGATGCGTGGTTTGCTAGCGCGGTGTAAATATTATGCAGGCCGCGTCCAGACATTACTTCTTCAGCAGAAGCACGTCCTAAGGTCGATTGAAGGTGACGCCATACGACAACATCGGTTTCATCTACCGGTGCAAAGTCTACATGACCACCTTCACCGTCCAGCGTCTGCCAGCCCGTTGAGGTCATTGTAATATGCTCAACACCCAATCCTGTACCAGGTCCAAAAACAGCGATATTGCCATTTTCTTTCGCAGTGCCTTCGCCAATTTGTACCACTTGCTCTTCGCCCAATACAGGCAAAGAGTGCGCTACGGCAGTGAAGTCATTGATAACGAACAACGCGTCTAGTTTAAGCTGAGAGCGAAGTGCATTTTGAGAAAATGCCCAGCTGTGATTCGTCATCTCGACTTGATCGCCCAATACTGGACATGCAATTGCAATACAACCTTGCGAAAAGCTGTATTCCGGCATGTCGCTAAAGTATTGTGCAATAGCAAGGTCTATGCTGGCGAAATCATTACACATGTATTTTTTGATGTCGGCTACACCTGACTCGGTTACCCTTGCAACACGAATATTCGTACCGCCAACATCAGCCACAAACTTCTGGCTCATTATGCTTGCTCCTGCGTGTAAAACAGTGAACATGCACCCTCTTCTGCACCCGTCAGAATAGCGCGCATACCCGCAAACATTTCACGTCCCATTCCAACGTGATGCTTAGCTAAGTTCGCTGGCGCTGCTTCACGTGCAGCCAGTGTTTCATCGTCCACATGCAGTGTTAATGCACCAGTTTGTGTGTTTAGCTCAATAATGTCGCCCTCTTGCACTTTAGCAAGTAAACCGCCTTTATAAGCTTCTGGAGTCACGTGGATAGCTGCAGGAACTTTACCTGATGCACCAGACATACGACCGTCAGTAACTAGCGCCACTTTAAAGCCGCGATCTTGAAGCACCCCAAGAGGTGGCGTTAAGCGGTGAAGTTCTGGCATACCAATTGCTGAAGGACCTTGGAAGCGAACAACTACAATGCAGTCTTTGTCTAACTTGCCAGACTTAAACGCGTCATCGAGTTCAAACTGGTCTTCAAACACAACCGCTGGTGCTTTGATATTACAGTGAGGCGTGCGAAGTGCTGAGGTTTTAATAACACCACGACCAAGATTGCCGTCAAGTACACTCAAACCACCATCTGGCTTAAACGGTGCGTCAACAGTTGCTAGCACTTCTTTATCAAGGGATTCAGTCGGGCCGTCTCGCCATTCTAATTCGCCGTCTTTAAGCACAGGCTCTTTAGTGTAGAAGTCTAAGCCTTCACCACAAATGGTCTTAACATCGTTATGTAGTAGACCCGCATCAAGCAACTGTCTAATTAGCAATGACATACCACCTGCTGCAACAAAGTGGTTAATGTCAGCTGAGCCATTCGGGTAAATGCGAGTAAGAAGAGGCACAGCATTAGAGATATCTGAGAAGTCGTCCCAATTTACGATGTAACCTGCAGCGCGAGCTACCGCAATAAGGTGCATGGTGTGGTTAGTAGAACCACCCGTAGCAAGAAGACCTACAAGGCCGTTCACAATGGCTTTTGCATCTACAATGTGACCAATTGGCGTATAGTTGTCGCCAAGGTCAGTTAAGCGTGTTGCTTGAACCGCAGCCGCTTTAGTTAACGCGTCGCGCAAAGGTGTGCCCGGATTAACAAACGACGAACCCGGAAGGTGCAAGCCCATCATTTCAACCACTAGCTGATTCGAGTTTGCCGTTCCATAGAACGTACAGGTACCCGCAGAGTGGTAAGATTGAGATTCAGCTTCAAGCAACGCGTCACGCCCTACTTTACCTTCGGCAAATTCTTGACGAACACGGGCTTTTTCTTTGTTTGGAAGACCCGATGGCATTGGACCAGCTGGCACAAAAACGGTTGGCAAATGACCGAACGTTAGTGCGCCCATTAATAGCCCAGGAACGATTTTGTCGCAGATACCTAGCATCAGTGCGCTATCGAACATGTTGTGAGAAAGCGCAATGGCAGCCCCCTGAGCAATGTTATCACGGCTCATTAGGCTTAAGTCCATGCCAGACTGGCCTTGTGTAACACCATCACACATAGCAGGTACGCCACCTGCGAACTGGGCTACGCTGCCTACTTCTTTCACTGCATCCTTAATGAGCGCAGGATACGTCTCGTAAGGCTGGTGCGCTGAAAGCATATCGTTATACGCAGACACAATTGCCACGTTGGCTTTGGTCATTGAACGAAGATCTGATTTTTCGCTTGTTCCACATGCTGCAAAGCCGTGAGCAAGGTTACCGCATGACAACACACCACGGTGTGGTCCTTGACGTCGTGCACTCTCAATTTTTTCTAGATACGCCTTACGCGTTTCTTTACTACGCTCGATAATTCGTTGCGTAACTTCAGCAATTTTTGGATTCATGTTTGTCTCCTATGGCGCCCACATCAAAGTAACCGGCGCGCGGTTAACTACGGCGGTGATGGGCTTTTGCGCTTCGGTGGCATTTTCAATAGCATCAAGTAAGACTTGTTTTTTCTTCTCGCCTGTTAAATGCAAAAAGATATTACGGCTATTGAGTAACGCTGGTAGCGTTAATGAAATACGTTGATGAGGTGCTGTTGTAGGTTGAACAGCGATGCAGGTTCTGCCGCTGCTCATATCTAAGCCGTCAAGTACTTGTTCAGAGCAAGGGAAAAGCGATGCAGTGTGACCATCTTCCCCCATGCCAAGAATCAATGCATCAAAAGGTTGTGACATGCTAGCCAGATTTGACTCTGCGGCATTTACGCCTTCGTTTGCATCATCAGCATCGCTTTTCAATTCGATAAAACGAGCTGCTGCGGCTTTATTTTGAATTAGATTATTTTTGACTAGGCTGGTGTTGCTGGCCTCGTGGTCCTCTTCAACCCAGCGCTCGTCGGCAAGGGTGATATCAACCTTATCCCACTCAAGTTCGGTTTCACTTAGTTGTTTAAAAAGCGCCAGCGGTGTACGACCACCACTAACGACAAGCGAAGCTCGACCGCGAGTTTTAATACCTGTTTTTAAAATGCTGACTAAGTCTTGCGCAAATGCATCAGTCAGCGCATCAGGTGTTTCAAATGATAGAGTTGTTAACGCCATATTACTTTTTCTTCCCTGTTTTGCTCTCGTACCAGCTGCGATTTTCGCGAGCAAGAAGACCTATAGAGTCTACCGGCCCCCACGTACCTGCTTGATACGGTTCTGGCGGCTCGCTCGATTGCTTCCACGCTTCAAGAATTGAGTCTACCCACGTCCAAGCTTGCTCAATTTCGTCACGACGAACGAATAGCGCCTGATTACCCAACATAACTTCAAGAAGGAGTTTTTCGTATGCGTCAGGAATACGCTCATCGGCAAACGCTTCAGAGAAACTTAGGTTTAACTTGGATTTTTGTAGATCCATAGAGCCTGAGCTGGTTAAGCCAGGTACTTTATTCATTACGGTGATTTCTACACCTTCGTCTGGCTGTAGACGAATAACGAGCTTATTGGGTGGGAGATTCTTGAAGCTGTCACCGAACAAGTTGTGTGGCTGACGCTTGAAGTAAATAACAACTTCACTCACCTTAGTTGGCATGCGCTTACCTGTGCGTAGGTAGAACGGCACACCAGCCCAACGCCAGTTATCAATTTCCGCTTTTATTGCAATAAAGGTTTCAGTTTTACTCTGTGTATTGGCACCTTCTTCTTCAAGGTAACCAGGTACTTCTTCACCTTTAACAAAACCTGATGTGTATTGTCCGCGAACTGTACTTTCGTTAATGTTAAACGAATTAATTGGGCGCAATGCCTTAAGGACTTTGAGCTTTTCATCACGGATGCTGTCGGCATCAAGGGTTGTAGGCGGCTCCATCGCAACCAAACTTAGAATTTGTAGCAAGTGGTTTTGCACCATGTCTCGCATTTGACCAGCGTCGTCAAAGTAACCCCAACGCCCTTCAATACCTACTGACTCGGCAACCGATATCTGTACGTGATCGATACAGTTGTGATCCCAGTTGGTCGCAAATATTGAATTTGCAAATCGCAATGCAACAAGGTTAAGTACAGTTTCTTTACCTAAATAATGGTCTATGCGATAGATTTGCTTTTCATCGAAATATTCAGCTACCTGTTCATTGATAACTTTCGATGACGCCAAATCGTGACCGATTGGCTTTTCAAGCACTACACGAACACTTGAGTCGATAATTTTGCAGCTATGTAGGCCGCGACAAATGTCGCCATAAATAGCAGGCGGTGTAGCTAAGTAACACACCATGGTGCGAGTTGGGTCAACGTGGTCGTCTAAAACGCAGTAACTTTCCACATCTTTCATGTCTACGCATGCGTAGTGCAAACGCGCTTTCATTTTTTCCCAAGTGGCTTCACACAAGTTCTTCTCGCCAAACTTGATTAGGTTGGCATGAACTTCTTCAATATAAGCATCCAGCTCCATTTCTTGACGCGCAACACCCACAATAGTGGTGTCTGGGTGCATCAAGTTTGCTTTTTCAAGCTGATATAAAGAAGGCAACAACTTGCGTCGTGAAAGATCTCCCAGTGTACCGA
>Ga0213837_1001102_pt1 | contig 16770 bp, 12 predicted proteins | sample SWPATP12_FD_160572 | JGI IMG/M metagenome (GOLD analysis project Ga0213837, IMG submission 160572) | Coastal seawater microbial communities from Marineland, Florida, United States - SWPA TP1 #2 | ecosystem: Environmental > Aquatic > Marine > Coastal | place: USA: Florida | collected 2016-08-06
CATTATTTGATTTTAATAAGCGCATGAAAACCAAGCCCGAGAACGACACCGAACTGCACGACAAGATCAACCGCGAGACCGGCCGCATCGAATGGAGCGAGCTGGAACGCCATTTCGCGCAGGGCAATGTCATCTATGTGAGCGAAGAACTCGACCTGATCGACGTCGCCGTGCGCGTTTCGCACGACGACAAGGACAGCATCGCGCGCTGGATGGGCGCCGGCCAGGTCGCGCAAGTCAGCGACCTGCAAGCCCAGACCTGGAGCGCCGCCGGCGCCGCGCTGTGGGCGGCGGTGGTGCATCCCTTCATTCTTGTCCAGCCTGATAAGAAGCAATTGCACTAAGGTACCCCGCCCGAGCTGACATGGCACGCCCGGCGATCCTGTGTTCCGGTTAAGGCGCGCGGAGCCCCACCATATTCGCCCCGGCGCGCAGCGATGCCCCCGTCTCTGCCAAGGCCGAGGGCTACCAGCGCAGCGCGGAAGGAACAGCGGGACAGTAACCACTGCCAGAGCTGCTGCCTATTCCGACGGCGATGTTCGACAACCACTGTGCCCAGCCGCTGATGGCGGCCGTCATCTTGGCCTCCGGGCCCTGCTGGCGAATCACCCGCGGCGCTTCGCGCTCGTGGCGTGTGACAGTGTCGAAATCTGCACCTACGCGGTTGCTTCCGCCAACGCAATTGAGCAGACGGTAGCGATAATAGCGCAACGTGCTGCGATCACGAGCAAGGCCGCTGCCAAGGCCAGTGTGGCGCCCCTGCCACCTTCATTGCGCTCCGCTTGCGTGAGACCCTGGAAGCGGCTGGAAGCGTCCCACTGCGCGGCAACACCAGTTGCAAACCCTTACGCTTCCATATCGCTTTCGCATACCTGCCTGCTCGCGGAAGCGGTTGGCCCCATGCGCAAAATCCTGCAAAACCATGCGGCCGTTCTGACGCTGCCGCTGGTCGTAGCCGTCAGCGCAGTACGAGTACGCGATGGAAAACAAGGGGACTAACTGCTCGAGTCAAACCGCGTGCACGATCCGCTGGAGCAACCGCCTCGAAACTATCGCCGAGCCGCCTATGGGTGTGGCGCGGAACCTGACCCGACCGTGGGCTTTCGCGCACGCTGATGTAGCGCTGCCCCCGTATCGCCTCTCGTTCACCCATTTCCGTAGCGTGATTCAAGCGTGGATGTACGCCTTGGTGCGGTACCTCGGAGGTAAGTCCGCTGATCAGAAAGGTTGGCAACTAGAAGGCAGATCTAGAGCCACTGGGTGATTCACGACTTACCGAGGTGGGGACGGCCACGCCCTCTGACAACGATTGCATACTGCACTAGTCCTTGAGTATCGTCATCACAACAGCATGCTCCGGCGCAGTTATATGAACGTACATTCTCCGAATGGGGCACTCTACGGGAAGAAATTCTGCGCGTTTGTTTTAGACGCTACTTAGCTGTAAAAATCTCTTCTGATCGAAATCATTAAATAACGTTCTCTGTGGCACATCAATACGCCATTCGAGTGACCGCTCTTGCTGAAATACCGATTTAATCTACATCAGCAAAAAATCCTCGCATCCCTATCGCTTGCATTTTATAGCCCATCAGTATCCGGCTAACACAGCTCAGTGACGAACAGAGAGCATCCATGAGGCCCACAGCAACGTGGCTCACAACTGTTGATTAAAAGCACGTCCATGAAACATCGTTATTGCCACCAAGAATCTTTAAAGGTAATCTTAAGTGGCGTTGGTGCTCTTAACTTAAGGAGAAACAAATGAAAAAATCTATCGAAGTGTGTGATCTGGATACCGTTGTCCTTCCTGCTGGCGCAGAGGGATCTACGAAGTTGGGGACAGCAGCAGCTGTTATTGCGATTATTGGATATGTGCTTTACAAAAAGAGCAAGTAAGGCTCGGCACTAGAAATTACTAACTACCCAACTTAGCAATCTCGATGCGCCAACGCGACTTCCTATGAATAATTTTTCTGACTACGTTAAAGAATTTCCAATTTTTAGCAACCTCATAAACAAGGCAAGGGAATTAGTGCAGACGAAGAAATCATTGTCATATGCGGATTCCGACTTAAGAGATCTACTTAACAGCAGTGAATTAACTAACCTAATTAAAAAATGTGTTTCCGAAATTTTCGATAGCAGTTCGAGTGAACCTATATTCCTACACCAGGATCAAATTTTGCTCTGCAACGATTTTGGCGGACTTGTTGTCGCAATTGGCCAAACGAAGGCCGGCGAGGCAAGCGACCCGTTATATTCCTCCCCTGGCGAATCGTTAATTGGTGCCATATCTTCAGGAGGATTCCAATATCAATTTCAAGAAATCGGTGAGAACTGGAACCGTGAGGTTTTTTCTCCTGATGTGACACTAGGGGACTTACGAACTTACGATTGCTCACCTGGCCGCACGGTGCTGGTACCGACCTCAAAAATCTTTGACTATCTTTCAAGCGGCAATGTCATCATCAAAATCGCTGCACCGGTTGAGGTGGGATTGACTTGGGAATTTAATCGACGCACCGGCATAGCTGAGCGCGTTCACGCTTCAACAGTAGAGGCAACAACGCTTTCATACATAATCAAATTTCTATCCGTCCACGGGAACGAAGACAGTCTCCACGCAATCAAAAATCTAATACGCCACCGATTCCACTACATACGCTGGGATGTTGTCAAAGCAGTTGGAAAAGTCGATCCAGAGAATTTATACAAAATTCTAAAAGAAATGACAGTAGACCCACATCCAGATGTAAGTAACGCGTCTATAAAAATGCTATCTCAACTTGGAGTCTATTAATGGCAATCACCACTTTCTGCAAAACTAGTCGGTCTATCGATGTTGACGAGTTCATTGATTATGTAGAGTCAGAGATTGATCTTAACGAAGATGACAGCATCATATCCGCAGCAACTATGTTGCAAGCATTGGCAAACAATCAAAAAATACTTATCGATACTTTTAACCGCGACCTACTTAAATACAACATTGAAGCGGGAGCATCATATTCCCAGTCTTCTAGTATTTTAGGAGTTGGAAAAAACAAGAGTTTTGTAGTGCGGGCCAACATGTGGCCGTCCGTAGCCCCAACCAAACTGAAAACAATTGAGAACACCCTGTTCTCATACGAACTTCCCCACAATCATAATTTCAGTTTTTTGACAGCAAACTATTTTGGCCCTGGTTACGAAACGGATATCTGGGAGTGCGCGGAACCAAAAAACCTACGAGGAACAATCGGCGAAAAAGTAACAATCAGATTTCTAGAACGCACAAAGCTTGATCCGGGAAAACAAATGTTTTTCCGCCGCCAAAAAGATATTCATGTGCAACTCCCCCCTGAAGAGTTTTCCATGTCTCTCAATCTACTCGCAATGACAGAACAGGATCAAATAACAGATCAGTTCGAATTCAACATAAAGAACAATTGCATAACCGGCTTTCCTGGCGGAACCATGTGTTCAAAACGAGTTTTTTTGATGAATATAGCCGGCAAAATCGGTGACGAAGAAACGGTAGATATCTTATTAAGAATTGCAGCAGATCACCCCTGTCAACGTACGCGGGGGGCCGCACTTGCGAGCGCTATTAATATCTCTCCGATAATCGCAAACAGAATAGGAAAAAATATTAAAGACGATGAGTCCCCATTCATTCAAGAAGTTTTAAAATCAGGAACATAATTATGCAGATGTGGAAACCGAAAATGACTTGGAAGCGATTGATCGCGCTAATCAGCCTAGCTCTGCTTTTTATTAAAACCATTACTTCGTGGTTCTTACCCGATCTCGTTATCTCGCAGAAACTATCCGTAGTCGCTATAACGATTGTGGTCATACAGCTATTGTCCGAACTGCCATCGACATTAAGACTATACTCAAGAAATCGACGTGAGGGGATCACTCTAACCAAGCAATTATGCGCATTATTTCCAAAAAGTTTAGTTGCACTATTTCGCCTTGAATGCGGTCAACAACGCGCTTTTTTATCTTGGATTCTTCGAAAGAGAATTATTATAAAAGCAATAGATGGCGAAATTTTTTTATATAACCAAAAAAGCCAATACGGTACATTTTTGACAATATTGTGTTTATTGTGCATGACAGACATTCCTGTCAGCACGCTAATGCTCAGTTTAGCCGTAGACGATTCTTTGGTCAGAATTTATCTCCATGTTTTTGTAATTGTTACTACTCTGTACACCGTTACATGGCTAATCGCTGACCGACATGCCGTGAGCTCTACGTATCATATAGCAGGAACAAATTCACTGCATCTTCGAGTAGGAGAAAGATTTTACGCCCAGATTCCTTGGATCGCTTGCGAACGTGCTCTTCCACTTGTGCAAAATAAAGAGCTTAAAGACTCAAAGAATGATTGGCTCCGGAAACAAGGATTCTCCGCAGCAGAAACGATTTTTTGCACACCTTATGATCAACCTAACGTTGCCCTGTTTATTACAGAGTCGAACTCAACCTATATTGAAAAATACAAATTTGAAAGGACCAAAGTTAGGTATATTTTAGTGTACGTTGACGAGCCAAGCAAATTCATTCACTCTATACACAGACATATCCAAAATTTAAAATCAGAGTATTTGCTTAGCCAACTTCCTACCGAGAGTACTCACTAGGTTTATCGCTTCTAATCAAAGGCATGTAGTTTTCGACAATCGTGGGTCACACACCTCGCCATAGGTTTCTCCCTCGTCAAGGTGAGGAACGTTTTGCGCACGCTGTTCCAGCCTGATCTTTTATCAGTGGCGCAAATACCCAAGCCCTGCACAGCCAAGCGTTTAACAACCACCTGAGCCACCAGGAAATCAGGGATTTCAATTTATCGCCAGCCGAACCGGCAAGCCTTTACAACGTCACTCAATGCACCATGCGGAGGTGGTAGATCCGAGATAACTGCAAGGAGAAAACGCAGCGTGCGGACACGATGTACACGATGCTCTCGCCAGAGCAGGAATTAATGACTATAGAACTACGCAAGACGCTGAGGCTGCCTACGGACGACCAGCAGGCTGTCATGCATGAACTCATAATCTAGCCGTGTCGCGTGCCAATTCGAGGCGCTGCTTAATTCGTCGTAGCATCTTCGACTTGCTTGACGTAGCGGGGCAGGAAAGCGGTACGCCTACCAGAAGAAGACCTTCAACGATTACAAGCGGACTATAGTCACATCGCTTATTAGGTATTTTCCGAAGATGCGGGACGAGACTGCAAAGGCGCAACCTGTTCGCTACCGTCAACCGCGCTAAGCATGAGTGTTCATCGGATCAAACTGAGAGAAATCATAACTTTTTGGCGAGGTACGTGATGCCTGTCTTGTCAAGATAACTAAACTGCAATCGGGCAACGGACGCCAGTTCAGCGTCGAGTGCAGAATAAAAGGACACCCGGGTTGGATCGCCTTATCGCGCCACGTTACCCGAAAAACAAGAGGTGGTTGAATGCGTCAATTGCCGCATCAGCAAAATGGTTAAGCAGACACGGTTTTATTCGGGTGCTGAATTGGAATCTCTAAGGACAGTTATGTCAGTATCTACAGCCACAACATTCTGCAGCGAGAACTACCAGAAGCCGACACAGGAACTCGAAAAATGGCAAAAAACGTCTCGAATTGTTCCCAAAAATTGTTTACGACCATCGGTCTCTAATTCTATGTTAGGCAGATTGCTGTAAAGCACGGCCTGATTAATTTGAAGCTGCCATATGACTCGACTACAACGAATTCTTATACTCGTTTATTCAAGTTCTTGTCACCAACTCGCTGACGTCCAGCGAGATCCCAATCCAAATTTTATTCGATTTTTTTAACGCACCAGATAACCTATTAATTCCACGACACTTAATCCAGGCAGTGCGGAACGAGTAGTATCCAGCCAGGATACCGGTCCTGGCAATAGCGTTCAACAGGACAGATTCGCCGACGTTGCGCACGCCGATTTTGCCGCCTTTAAGACAAATTGAAGATTGCAGGGGGAAAATTATTTCAATCTTGTTTTGTCCCTCCTTTCAAGTAATCACTGAAAAGTGGGTTAGACGGAATGCCGCCTACGCTGCGATTCCCGCGCCTTGCCAGATGAGGAGAACGGACAGTGTTACTTGAATCGGCCTTACTCGCTACAGTCTGGCTTGGCAATAAATCCGCGAATTCGTCGTGCAGGCGCTTGCTCTCGTCCATCGCCTGTCTCATTCGTGGCTACAGGTGTCGTGGTTCAGGCTGTAGGACGCAAAGTAGTTGCGGTCAGTCAGCTTTCGGACCGGCAATTGTTCAAAAAACGCGGACTCGGCGCGACTGTACGCACGTTGTCTAGCCAGGAAAGGTTCGGCCTGCGGGCGCCACAGCGCAAAAGCAGCACCTTATCGAGCGACCTCGGCAAAACCTGATTGCTTGAGTTCGGTTACAGCGGGAGCGCGCCCTGCTGCTTATGCTAGTCTGCTAGATGCTCTGTGCATACGGCAGTGCCGCATTGCAATCGATGCTGCCGCTGTCTAATAATGACTGGGCAGCTCCCCATGGTTGTGGCGAACCGGCCTCATCAATATGGGCAGGCACGAAGCTAGCAGAAAAGGCGCCAGGTTGTCACAAGTGAGCGGTAAGAACTGAGTCTTTAAACTGTCGAACCATTCTGGTAGCCAGCTTGCCTAGCTTCTGCGGTCGCCGATCACTACGCGCACCGTTAGACACACGAACATGTCGTGCAAGGCGACGTTGTGCTGCGCCGCGGCGGCAAAGCCCTTCATTTCAGCTTACTGTCGCTTAGTTCGGTAAGCATCCGCTGGCTTTGCACGGTGAGCGGGTGTAGGCAGTGAGACGGTTAGCTGACGATCCTTTCGTGGCCGCACATGGCCGCTCCCAGCAGATCCCGCACTGGATCGTCGATATGTTCTTTTGACCGTTCCGTGTAGTTAGCGCTGTCCACTGTAGAGCTCACCCAAGTGGGCAGAGTCACTGACGGCGTCCCGCTGGCAAGCAGGGGCAATGCGCCACACGCCTAACGACGTGCCGATCAGGGTGCCTTCCTGGGCCGCGCGCCCGGCAATCAGTCGCTGAACACCCATTGGTCGAGCGAGCCGAAGATTCATCGCTTTGGACCGCACGCCGCCGCGGGACAACAGCGGCGTTGCGAGCGCGCAGAGCATGCGCTCGCATCTGAGCGAAGGCAAGCGCCCCAGCGTGGCAAGTCAAGACACTTATCCGAGAAATTTCTAAGGAAGTGTGCTTGCATCGGCACAGAATTGACTGTGCTCAAATCAACCATCTATATGGTAAAAATTTCGTTGTGGCAATAGCTGAGTATGGGTAGTATTTGAATGCCTAAACTCAGTTGCCATCCGTAAAGGAGCTTACATGGCTACCCAAGCGTTTTTCGATATCGCTAACGTCTTCTTGGACCCCGCACCCACGTTTGCTCGCTTGAAGGTAAATACAAATGCATGGCTGCCCCTGCTCGTCTCAATCCTGCTGAGCCTAGGCATCATGGTCTGGTGGGTTAACACCCTCGACTTCCACTGGCTGCGCGAACACATGCTGGCGACGCAACCGACCGCCGAGCCGGAGGTGCGCGAAGCGATAACAAACGCGCTTACGCCGAAATTAATGATGTGGAGTTCGGGGATTACCTCCGTAGTCGGCAATCTTCTGCTTTTCGCGGTAACAGCCATTTACTACCTGTTGAGTGGCAAGGTAATCGGTGCCTCCATTAGCTATGGCAAATGGTTCGGCTTCTCCGTGTGGACCAGCATACCCCGCCTCCTTGTCGTGCCGCTGTCGATCCTGCAGATCCTCACCTCGCATGGCCAACTGGCGCCGGAAGATCTGAATATGGTCTCTCTCAACTACTTGCTGTTCCACCTGCCCACGTCGAATTCTTGGGCTGGCTTGGCAGGTAACATAGACCTGACCACTTTCTGGAGCATGGTCCTAGGTACGATCGGGCTGAAGGCCTGGACCGGCCGTTCGACCGCGATCTGCGTGACGGTCGCCGTGCTGCCCTACGTGATCATCTACGTCTTATGGGTCGCGAAGATAGTTTTCCTCGGATAAACACATGCGCAGAAAACTTATTATGGCGGCCATCGCAGCCGCCGTCATCGCCATTCCGGTGGCAGTGAAATTCGGCAGCAGCAAGCCAGGCCGCGAAGCCGACCTAGCCACTGTGCAGAACCTGCAGATCCACCCCTCTATCCTCGCGACCGGCAGCCTGGTGTTCCGCCAAGAGGTGCAGCTGTCGTCCGAGGTTATCGGAAAGGTGGCGGCGGTGCTGGTGAAGGAAGGCGATCGTGTCACGCATGGGCAACCCCTGCTGCGTCTGGATCCGACCGTGTACCTAGCCGAGGTTGCGCAGCAGGAAGCCAATCGCCGCAACGCAGCGATTGCAATCGAACGCGCACAGATCAATGTGACCAATCATGAGCGTACGCTAGACCGCACCGCGCGGCTATACAAGGACAAGTACATCGGCGTTTCACAATACGACGATGCGGCGCACCAGCTTGACCTCGCCAGGGTTGAGCTACGCGCTAGCCGGGAGACGCTCGGGCAGGCAAGTGCGCTGCTATCGCAGGCACGCGAGCATTTGGCCAAGACGGAGGTGCGCGCGCCGATCGATGGCATTGCCACCGCGGTACCGATCAAGGTAGGCGAAACCGCCGTAGCAAGCGCGACCGGCATCGCCGGCTCCTCGCTGGTGACGATCGCGGACATCGGTTCCATCATGGCCGAAGTGTACGTCGACGAAGCTGACATTGCGCGGGTGTCGATCGGCCAGCAAGCCAGGGTGTTCCCGGCTGCATACCCGGACCAGCCGGTCGTCGGCAAGGTGGAGAGCGTGGCGATGGCGCCTAAGAGCGCGATACCCGGCGCGCAGAATCAGGGCCGCAGCTATGTCGTAAAGCTGCGCTTGGACAATCTCATATTGGCAGTGCGTTCCGGGATGACCTGCCGCGTCGAGATCTTGGTCGGCAGCAGCGTCGCAAGGCCGGCGGTGCCGATTCAGGCTGTAATGAGCGAGGAAATCGCCAAAGACAGAGACAAGTACAAGGACAAGGATAATATAAGAAACGTCAGCTACGTGTTTGTGGTGCAGGACCGAAAGGTGAAAAAGACGGCGGTCGAACTGGGCCTATCCGACGATGCCAACCAGGAGGTGACGAAGGGGATTGCGGCCGGCCAGACGATCGCGGTGGGCCCTGCTCGCCTGTTGCATGAGCTGTACGATGGCGACCTGGTGACGGACAGAAAGGCTGAGCAGAACCGGGAGCACAAATCCATCAAAATGAGTCCGTCCGGCGCCAAGGCCTCACCGTGATGATCCGTTTGCATGCTGTCATGAAACAGTACCAGATGGGCGACCAGACCGTGCACGCGCTGCAGGGCATCGACCTGCAGATCGAGCGCAACGAATTGATCGCGTTCATTGGAGCGTCAGGCTCCGGCAAGTCTACCCTGATGAACATCGTGGGCTGCCTGGACCGTCCCAGCAGCGGCGAGTACTGGCTCAACGGTTGCGAGGTGGCGGCCATGTCAGGCGATGACCTGGCGCGCGTGCGCAATCAGGAGATCGGATTCATCTTCCAGAGCTTTCACTTGTTGCCGCGCGCGAGCGCCCTCGACAACGTCGCGCAACCGCTGATCTACCGTGGAGTGCCGCTGCGCGAACGCCTGGCGCTAGCCGGGCAGGCGTTACAGCGGGTCGGCCTGGGTTCACGCGTCCACCATCGTCCGAATGAACTGTCGGGCGGCCAGCGGCAACGGGTGGCGATCGCGCGGGCCCTGGTCGGTAATCCGTCGATCCTGCTTGCGGATGAACCCACCGGCAACCTCGATTCGTCCACCAGCGCGGAAATCATGGAACTCATCCTCGCTGTGCACGCTGGCGGCCAGACCGTGGTGATGGTGACCCACGAACCAGAGATCGCCGAGCAATGCCAGCGCGCGGTGCGCCTACGCGACGGGCACGTGGTTTCGGACACGCGCACGGCAGGGGGCGCCATATGAACCTGCTTCTGGAAAGTGTGCGCTCGGCCCTCGCATCGATCCGCGCGCACAGGCTACGCAGCTTCCTGACCTCCCTCGGCATTGTGATCGGGGTCGCTTCGGTAATCACGGTGGTCTCGCTGATCCAAGGCCTGACTAAGAGCGTCGGTGATCAGTTTATAGGACTTGGCAGCAACGGCCTGACGGTGCAGCCGCACATCGAGTTTAAGGACGCCATGCGAGGCAAGATCAACTACCTGCGCTTCGAGGACGTCGAGCAGCTGCGTCTGCGCGTCGACGGCATCAAGGACCTTAGCCCGGTATTCTCGCCCGGCTTTTCCGAGGTGCGCTTCACCGGCATGTCCGCCACCCCGCAAGTGATCGCCACCGTGGCCAGCTACCAGAAGGTGAACCAGCGCTATGCCAAAAAAGGGCGTTTCATCAGCGATTCCGACAATGCTGGCTCACGTAGAGTGGCCGTAATCGGCGAAAAACTGGTCGAGGACCTACACCTTCCATTGAATCCGGTCGGGCAATTTATCCTGTATGCAAACGAATGGTTCAGGATCATCGGTGTGATGGAAAAGCGCGGCGAAGTGTTCGGGATGTCCCAGGACAGCGTGTTGATCATCCCCTTCAAGACAGGACAAAGCATCATCGGCAACAACACGCGGCCGCAATTGTCGATCACAGTAGCGGTGCGTGACCTGACCCGGATGGACGAGACGCGCAATCACATCCGCGCCGTGATGCGGCAGGCGCATCGGCTGAAGGTAGATGAGCGCGACGACTTCGAGATCGAATCGGCGGACCAAGTAGCGAAGACCTTCGACAAGATCAGTACCACCGTCACACTGGTGATGGGTGGCGTGGTCGGCATCGCCCTTCTGGTGGGTGGGATCGGCATCATGAACATCATGCTCGTGTCGGTAAAGGAGCGCACCCGCGAGATCGGCATCTGCAAGGCGATCGGTGCCCGCAGCCGCGACGTATTGCTGCAGTTCCTGATCGAAGCCGTGACACTGTCTTTGCTTGGCGGTCTGCTCGGGCTGGCCATCGGCTACGGCTTGGGCGTGGCGATTGCCGGCATGATCCCAGACTTCCCGCCGGCGGTCGTTCCGTGGTGGGCAGTCGCACTGTCCGTGCTTTTTTCGGGAACCGTGGGGGTGGTGTTCGGAGTGGTGCCGGCCAGTCAAGCGGCGGGATTGGATCCGATCGATGCACTAAGGTATGAATAAGAATCTATCCCAGTAGTTGGGGGAACAGATGCAATGGGTGGCAGGCGCGGGCACGATGAGCCACAGGTATCCGCACTGCGCTTCTAGAAATGCAGCACCCGCTTGTCTGACGTGCTAGCAGCGACTTCGGGCTGCTAGGATAGCTGGCAAGAGCTCATACTAGTAAACCGGAGTTCCCGCACCAACTGTAACAAGGTCATCATCCGATGTTGGAAATTTGCCGCACGGCATCATATTGCCGCACATCACTGTTATACTCTCCTGATCAGATTACGCGACGCGCGCCGGCGCCCCAGCCGGTCGCATCGATCACCGGCGGCCACGTCCCGCTCACTCATCAGGAATTCAACGTGAAGAACCTCAAGATCGGTGTCCGCCTGGGCATCGCATTCGCTATCGTCCTGGCGCTGCTGCTGGCAGTCACCCTCACCGCCCTGGCGCGCATGCAGGAAGCCGGCGACATGACCAGCCGCCTGGTGAATACCAGCATCAAGAACCAGCGCTCCGTCGCCGAATGGGGCAAGCTGATCGAACTCAACAGCGCAATGCTGCAGACCGCCTACGTGACCGACGACAGCGCCGTGATCGACAAGGTCGAGGCGCGCATGAAAGCGCTCTCGGCGCGCTCGGACGAACTGCAGAACACCATCGATGCCTCGCTGCGCAACGAAGCCGTGAAGGCGCAGTTCGCGGCCGTGGTGGCGAAACGCGAACCTTATCGCGCCGCCCGCGCCGCGCTGTTCGCGGCCAAGCGCGCCGGCGACGTCGCCGGCGCCGACAAGATCTATGACGAGCAGCTGATGCCCAGCAGCAGCGCCTACCTGGCCGAGATGACCAAGCTGGCCACGATGCAGATCGACGCCGCCGATCGCGTTGCATCGAGCATCCTCGCCTCCTACGCCAGCACCCGCGTCATCCTGGTCACGCTGGGCATCGCCGCCCTGCTGCTGGGCGCGGCCTGCGCCTGGATCATCAGCCGCTCGATCACGGTGCCGCTGCGCCACGCCGTCGGCTTCGCCCAGCGCGTCGCACGCGGCGACCTGACCAGCCGCGCCCCCGCTACTGAACGCGACGAAACCGGCGACCTGCTGCGCGCCTTGGCCAGCATGTCGGCGGCGCTGGCCGGCATCGTCGGCAGCGTGCGCGGCGGCACCGGCGCGATCGCCACCGCATCCAACGAAATCGCCAGCGGCAATGCCGACCTGTCCGTGCGCACCGAACAGCAGGCCGGCTCGCTCGAGGAAACGGCCTCGTCGATGGAAGAACTGACCTCCACCGTGCGCCAGAACGCCGAGAATGCGCGCGAAGCGAACAAGCTGGCCAAGACCGCGGCCGGCATTGCCGGCGAAGGCGGCGCCGTGGTGGCCGAAGTCGTGGCGACCATGGGCTCGATCAACGCATCCTCGCGCAAGATCGTCGACATCATCAGCGTCATCGACGGCATCGCCTTCCAGACCAACATCCTGGCGCTGAACGCCGCCGTCGAAGCGGCGCGTGCGGGCGAACAGGGCCGCGGCTTCGCGGTCGTCGCGGGCGAGGTGCGCAACCTTGCCCAGCGTTCGGCCAGCGCCGCCAAAGAAATCAAGTTGCTGATCGACGACTCGGTCAGCAAGGTCACGGCGGGCACCGGCCAGGTCGACCGCGCCGGCGCCACCATGGGCGACATCGTGCGTAGCATCGAGCACGTGACGACCATCATCGCCGACATCGCCAACGCCAGCGAAGAGCAAAGCGCCGGCATCGAGCAGGTCAACAGCGCGATCGTCGACATGGACGCAGTCACCCAGCAGAACGCCGCCCTGGTCGAGGAAGCCGCGGCGGCCGCCGAATCGATGCAGGAACAGGCGACACGCCTGGCCGAGCTGGTCAGCACCTTCAAGCTCGACGATCCGGCGGACGCGCCGGCGCGGGCACGCGCGGGGACAGCGGCAGCCGCGCACCTGGCGCTGGCCGCCTGAGGCGTGCCGTTCGCGAGCACGTTTGAAAATGATGAAATCGCAACATTTGCTCGAAAGTAGTTTCTATCAGAGAAACTAAATCTGCGTTCTTTGCCGCTTTCGCGCGCGATTTGCGGGACAAACCCGGAACATAGTGAGCATTTCATCAAATCGTATATACTTCCATAAACTGTAGGAATATTGATGACCAGCAATGTAATGGAAGAGGATCCAATCCTGACGACCAGTGCCGCCGCGCGGCTGCTTGGCGTAGCGACGAGTACCGTCCAGCTCTGGATGGAAAGCGGCGCGATCGAGTCATGGAAGACCCCGGGCGGACACCGCCGTACGCGCGAGAGCCATATCCGCGCCCTGATGACCAAGGTCTCCGGCCAGTCCGGAACCCTGGAACGGCGCATGCCGCCGACGCCGACCGACCCCGAGTTCCTGCCGAATCCGGACCCGGGTTTCCCGGTGCCTGACGACGAAGCGCTGCGCCTTGCCGCCGTGGCGGCGACGCGGCTGGTCGACACGCTGCCGGAAGAGCGTTTCGATCGCATCGTGCGCCTGGCCTCGAAAGTGACCGAGTCGCCGATCGCCCTGATTTCGCTCCTGACGGCGCGCCGCCAGTGGTTTAAGGCGCGCGTCGGCCTGCCTGCGCAGCAGACCCCGCGCGAATGGGCCTTCTGCGCCCACGCGATCCTGCAGGACGGCCCGTTCGTGGTGGAAGACGCGATGAACGACGCGCGTTTCTCGGGCAACCCGCTGGTGCTGGCCGACCCGCACATGCGTTTTTACGCCGGCGTCCCGCTGCGCGACAGCATGGGCATGGCGATGGGCACCCTGTGCGTGATCGACCGCGAGCCGCGCAAGCTGCGCGCGAACGAATTGCAGGCGCTGGTCGACCTGGCGGCGATTGCCGCGGGCGAGATCGAGGCGTCGGTCAAGGCCTAGGGTGTTGCAGCGCGTGCGCCGCCTGGCGCATCAGGAGCTCCGCCTGGCGCGGGTCCGGCTCCTGTAACGCCATCTCCTGCAAGGCCGCCGGATAGCCCGACGCGGCCGACGCTTCCAGCCAGCGCCGTGCCGCGGCGGCATCCGGCGCCACGCCCTCCCCCGCCGCCAGCATGTTCGACCAGGTAAACATCGCCTCCGGCAGTCCGCCACGCGCGGCCAGCGCGATCCAGCGCGCCGCCAGCACGGCGTCACGCGCCACCCCCGTCCCGTTCCTGGCCATCAGCCCGGCCTTGTAGGCAGCGCGCGCGTCGGCGGGCTGCGCCTGCACGGCGACGCCGCACAGCAAGGCGAGCAGCAGCGCCAGGGTCTTCATTGCGCCAGGTCCAGCGCGTACAGCGCAAAGCCCTTGCCGAGGCCATCGTCGGCGCGCACCAGGCTGACTTCATCCAGCCCGGCTTCGTGGGCCAGGTCCAGCATGCCCGGCGCCGAATGGAACACCACCGGCCCGGCCGTCTTCACCTTCGTGAAATGCCAGCTGCGCAGCGCCCCATCCGTCGCGCGCGTCAGCTTCTTCACATCGCGAATATAGGCGATCAGCACGTCGCGGCTGGTGTCGGGCGAGGCCAGGATGGTCTTGCTGCCGTCCAGGCCCGGGAAGTTGCCGCCGCCGCTGGCGCGGTAGTTATTCGTGGCGACGATGAATTCCTGCTCGGGCGTGACCGGCACGCCGCGCAGCGCCAGCTTGCGGATGCGTTGTCCCGGCGCCTGCGTCACGTCGATCTCGTAGCTGATTTCGCCCGATGTCGGCGTGTCGAAGTTATAGCTCGGGATGGCGGCATTCACCAGTTCCTGCGGCTCGGTTTTATTCGGATCGATCGTGTTGAAGCGGCGCGCCGAGGTCTCGAGCCAGGCCTTCAAGCCGGCGCCATCGACCTTCACCGCATACAGCGCATTCGGATACAGGTAGAGGTCGGCCGCATTGTTCAGCGCCAGGTTCCCGGCCGGGACGTCGGTGAAATCGAAGGCGCCGGCAAGGCCGCTCTTGAACGGCGCCGACATCGACAGCACCGGCAGCTGCGCGTACTGCGGCAGGTTCGCCGCCACATAGTTCTTCACATAGCGCGTCTGCGCCGCGTTCACCACCGCCAGCGCCGACGGGTCGCCCACATCCGCAAAATAAGTCGTCATGCGGAAGTCGGTGCTGCCGACCGGTGTCTTCACGTAGCCGATGGTCGCTTCGTGCTCTTCGCGGATCAGCGCCAGCACGGCCGGGTCGGGCGCGACAAAGCTTTTATCGGCATGCTGGGCGCTGCGCGCTTCGACCACGGTCCTGTCCTTGTCGACCGTCCAGCGCTTGCCGTCGGCGCGCAACTGCAGGGCGATCACACCCAGGTGCTTGCCCCACAGGTTCGCCATCACGGTCGGCACGCCATGCACCAGGCCTTTGGCCTTGTCGACGCCCGGCAGGTTGAACTGCGGCGCCGTGCTGGCCGCGTTCGGGAACAGCTGGTGCGCATGCCCGAGCAGCATCGCGTCCACGCCCGGCACCTGCGCCAGGTACCAGCCGGCGTTCTCCATCTGGGGCGTGTACGGGTTCGCATCCAGGCCGCCGTGGGCGATGGCGACGACGATGTCGGCGCCCTGCTTGCGCATCTCGGGGATGTATTTCAGGGCCGCCTCGCGCACGCCGGTCGTATAGACCTTCCCGTCGAGCCAGCGCTTGTCCCAGGACATGATGGTCGGTGGCGTGAAGCCGATGATGCCGACTTTAATGGTCGCCGTGATCGCGCGGCCGTTCGCATCCTGCGCGCTTACCGTCTTCTCGATGATGCGCCAGGGCGCGAACAGCGGCTTCTTCGTTTTCGCGCTGTAGACATTGGCCAGCACCTGGGGGAAGGCCGGGCCGGCGCAGCGTTTCGGCTGCTTCAGGCCCGCCACCTGGAAGCGATTGCCCGTCACCTGGGACAGGAAACCCAGCCCGTAGTTGAATTCGTGGTTGCCGATCGAGCCGCCGTCGTACTTCAGCGCGTTCATCACCTTGTAGATGCCGAGCGTCTGGTCGCAGCGCAGCGGTTTCACCAGCGCCTGGTAGTCGGCCAGCGCATTGCCCTGGATGGTGTCGCCGTTGTCGAGCAGGACACTGTTGGCGAATTCGGCGCGCGCCTGGGCGATCAGGCGCGCGGTGCGGTCGAGGCCGATCGAAGGCTCGGCGGCCAGCTTGAAGTAGTCGTAGCCGACCAGGTTCGAGTGCAGGTCAGTCGTTTCCAGCACGGCCAGCGTGGCGCGGGCGCCTTGCGGGGCCGAAGGGGTGGCTGTGGCTGCAAGGGCGGGCGCGGCAAGGACGACCGGCAGCAGCACGATGCCGAATTGACAAGGGAGAGAGTGGCGCATGTGAATTCTTCAGATAGGGACCGTGCGATGATACGGCAGCGGTGCGGCGTGCCGCAAGGCGTCGCGCCTGCCCACGATCGCCACTGGGGTATAATCGAAGGTTCGATTCAACCCACTTAAAAACGCCAAGATCATGGAAGCTGAACGCATCAACGCCATCTCCGCCCTGCTGAACGACCTGACCGGTCGCGAGGCCGAACTTCGGAGGTATCTTTGACTTCGATCGGAAGTCAGAGAAACTAGAGCAGGTCAACGAAGA
>Ga0213837_1001103_pt1 | contig 16756 bp, 11 predicted proteins | sample SWPATP12_FD_160572 | JGI IMG/M metagenome (GOLD analysis project Ga0213837, IMG submission 160572) | Coastal seawater microbial communities from Marineland, Florida, United States - SWPA TP1 #2 | ecosystem: Environmental > Aquatic > Marine > Coastal | place: USA: Florida | collected 2016-08-06
AGACGGGCTGTTCTTCTGGGATCACCTAAGTCCGATTTGCCGAATTGTTGTGTTGCCCAATGAGTATGGTCGTTAATCATAATGTGCCTCCAAACAAGATTTGAAGATCTGATCATGATGTTGAGATTTAGTTCAAAAAAATCCCCGCTAATTTCCTAGCAGGGATTTGTGTATAAGAGACAGCTAAATGGTGCCTATATTTAACGTCTACGTCCCAATTTATATATCCACAATCGATTTTACGGATTATATTTTGGTAACTTGTCTAACTCTCTTTTATCAAACTCAACTTTCTTGAACAAGTAAGGGTAGAAGTACTCTTTCAGCGAAGTATGATATGCCCTAACTCTATCTTCATATTCCCAAGCTGAAATGGGATCTGTATTTGCTAGCCTAGTAAAAGTTCTAGATACAAAAGTTGCTGGAGAGACTAGAGAAACCCAACCTGCATTATCATATCTTTTTTCAATCATTTTACGATAAGAAGACACTAGTGGCTGAACTTTTTGATCACCTACTTGGTGAAACGCGAAGTACCACTTCCAATCGAACAATCCATCCATGCTCGTATGGCCTTTCCACTCTGGATAAGTTTTAACAAACTCAGCCATTGTTATCTCAATTGGAATTTCCCATGCATCATTTACAGCTTCTCGTTGCGCCATCAAAATTTCACCGCCTTGAGGACCTGTTACTGTTCGTTCAATAAACACAGAACTACCTGCTGGAATAATGAATGTTACCAATAACCATGCTCCTAATAACCCCGATGCTATATGAGGTGCTGAGCGACTCTTTTTACTGGCCCAGTAGCAAATAAAAGCCCACAAAGCGATGTGTGCCGCAGTTAAAAATGATACGAGTAAAACAGGCCCTAATCCTGCCATATTTATAACTGAAGCAATCCAAAAAGGGATGAGTAAACATATAGAAATACTGAATATACTAACGAATACTCTGGAGAGCCATATTGAGTTCTTCTTTCTTGAAGTTACTGATAGTAACTCTTCTCTTCCGTTTTTCATTTCTGAAGCTTTTAAATCATGAAGAAGTAATATCACTAAAAGAGGTGCGAGAATACTGATCATGAAATTAAAATCAATTCGCCCAGTTAGGGCCATTTCTGGGTTACCAGTGTCGGATTCATGTATTTGTCCTTCCAGTGCTAGCGCTCTTATTCTATGTTTCCAAGGCATTGAATCTCTACTCCCCAAAGCCGCGAAGGCTAATTCGCTTGGTGGAGAGTAAGTTAAATTAAATGTATAGTACGCCATGCTTCCATAGTCGCTTTTTTTGTCTATTACATCTTCTCTATCGATTTGATCTGCCTTAATTAACCGAGAGATTGTTTCTCTTTGTTGATTAATCTCTTCAGTTCCAGTCCAAACGGAAAAGCACGAAAGTAAGAAGGTAACAACAAGCAAGGCTACAACACTCTTTTTAGAGAATAAAAAACCTAGCTCTCTTTTAAAATCTACATAACTCATAATCTTCTACCCGAAAATACTGTCAAAGCAATAAAAATGAAAAACACAAATACCAATTGCATTATTGCAGTTTTAACCTCAGTTAAGCGCTCTTCGCTAGGTGCTATAGAAAAGTTAAAGTTATCTAGTACTTTCCAGTTGTCCGAAGAAACTTTGGCCTTTTCCCTTGTATCTTCATTCTTATATTTATTGTTGTCGTCATTGTAACTGACTTCATGAGCGTGCAATTCATTAAGAGACTGCACAAATTTATACCTTACATTTTCAGCTTCCACTAAAAATCGATGATAGTTTTCTAAGTCTGTACCGGCTAATTGCATTGATACTGACTTAATGGCAATCGAAGGTGAAAGCCAGCCAAAGCTTCTTGCAACTTGAGCCTGTTCGACTTGTTGAGTCATACTTTCAATTGCATAGTCATTTAAAATTTTTGAAAGGTTTTTCTCTGATGATTGAGCCACAATTCCTTTATAGTTAATAGGTAAGTCTTCAACTTTATCAACATTATATTTAGCTAATAAGTTTGCTTTGAGCTGACTAAATGCGGGATCGTTAGCATTATGACCGTCGCCTTGTTCGCGTAACTTTTGTAATACTGAGAAGTCAGTTTCAATTTTTCCGGGAGAATTAACAAGTACAGTAGCACTATTACTTGCAATTCTCGGTAACAATACTGTGGTGGCTACCCATAGACAAATTAATAAGATAAAACTTCCCCTATTTGACTTAGACACAACAGATGCAAATAAAACAACAGCACTCCAGCAGCAAAGATAAATCACATAACTAATTACAAATGTAAAAGTAACTATTCCTGACTCTCCTTTTGATAAAGCAAATAAGCTGCCCGCGATTAGAGGAAGCATCACAAGACCTGCTGCTGATAAAATCGCACACCCTTTGCCTAGAATGAGCATTAAGGGGTTAACCCCCTGAACTTTTAAAAAGGTGAATGTACCGGCTTCTTTTTCCCGACTAACCACACTGTAGCCAACAATAATTAATAAAAGTGGTGCAAAAACTTGTAATACATTTGCAGGTGAAAATGCCCCCAACCAACTTAACCCTGTACTTTGTTGCTGGCCTGAAAAAGTAGAGCCATTCTGTCTATGGCCTTCTAAAAAAATAGAGGTTCCTGTATACGAATCTACACCGGGATCTATAGCACTTAAAGGTGGGGGTGTTCGGAATAAATAGTGACCGTAATGGATCATACGATGAGGGTGACGATCAGGCTGTTCAATAAACGCCTTTTCAGATGCTCGTTGTAAGGCTTCTCTTTGTTCAGTTTGTAAAGCCACATTAAAAGCAGTAATAACAACAGCCGCTGTAGTCATACATACCATTAAAAATAGAACAGAGATAGCAAGCTTAGTCCTGAACCAGTAACGCCACTCTTCTGATGCAATTTTTAGAAGCTGATTTATCACTTTACAACTCCTTGAGCAAATGCAGCATGAACATCTTCAGTGTTAATACTTGCCCCGTTATCAGACTCGAAAACACCAACGATATTTCCATCTCGTAGTAGCCCAATACGATTTGCAACATGACAAGCCCCATATACATCATGAGTTACCATTAAAATTGACGTCCCTGATTTTGCCAGCTCGCGAATTAACTCATTGAGTTCATCTATCGCTACAGGATCTAAGCCAGAGGTCGGCTCATCCAATAATAAAACAGGTGTATTTCTTAAAAGTGCTAGTGCGATGGCTGTTTTCTGTCTCATTCCTTTAGAATAAAAGCTTAACTTTTGCTGCCAAGATTTAGACTGTAAAGAGACTTTGTCTAACGCGTTTTTGATCGCTGTCTCATCACACTCAACCCCTGCAACTGACAGAAAGTATTGTATATTTTCAATTGCACTTAAATGCTCGTAGAGCATCACTGACTCGGGTAAGTAGGCTACTTTTTGGCGAATAATATTTGGGTTATCACTTACTGATTGTCCCATCACATTAACATTGCCAGAAGTTGCATCAATTAAACCTAGAAAAGTTTTGAGTGTGGTAGACTTTCCAGCTCCGTTGCCGCCTAATAAGGCAAAAACCTCACCAGCTTTAATTTGAAATGAAATATTTTTTAATACAGGGCGATCATTAAAAGAAACACACAAATTATGCGCTTCTAATTGAACAAGGTTATTTTTTTCTAAATTTTCCATAACACCTCAGGATTTGGTTATTATATCAATACTTTATAAAAGAAATGAGATAACAAACTACAGCGAACAACAAAACTGTGAAACCTTTTCACTCTTCATTATAGTTTGATATAACATAACAATATGTTATATCACACCGAATTTTGAAACAATTAAATAACCTATAGTAATACAAATAACACAAGTTCTATTGACTAGCCATCTAGGGTTAGTACTACAAGGGTTCGAATTTGAATTATTTACACAATGAATTAGCTCGATATTAGGCTTCTTATGATAAACCAAGAACTGATGAAGCGGCATTAACTGTCGTTTCAAACACGTTTTGGGGCAATAACAAGTTAGCCTTCATCCAATAACTATAAGTTATCACCTAACAAACATACGTATTTGCACAGTACAAATGAGGAGAATCTGTGTGAAGACATTTTGTTTAGAGCTCGTACTTGGGTTAGTTCAAGTCGGTGTGAATAGTATTTATCTGTTTATTTCACTTGCGATATTTTTGTGGGTTCTTAATTACCCCGAAACTTCTAGACTGACGTCTGCTAACTTACTCGAAGGCTATGAGCACATTATTTTGGCATACATATGTGCTGACATTTTAAGTTTCATAGAATCAAAATTACGAGACAAATACCTTTAATTCTAAGCGCCCTGTGGGCGCTTTTTTAAATTCTGATATAACTACGATTTTACTCTCTTATAAACCAAAAAAAGCGCCTTAAAGGCGCTTCGGTGGACAAACATAGGAGGTTAGTAAAACCTTAGTAACACATACTCAAGCATCTTTTTCATGCTGGGTGTGTGCTTTTCTGCATAGATATAGTAGCCAGTTGCACCCATTACAAATTTGGTGCAAAACAGGCTCATTACGATTAACCAAATGAGATTTTCTGTGGTCTTAAGCTGATAAAACGTAAATCCAACACCACTGAATAGAACCAGTCCGATAACGATTTCTATGCGATTATGATAGATAAATGAGTGTTTAAAACTCATCCATTCCACCGCAAGAAATATCTATCCCCCAATCAGTATCATCAAGTACAGAGAAAGAATCACAGCTTGTTGTATCAGAAAAGTCACTGTTATCTGTGCCAAATACGTTGCCACCTATATCTACACAATTGCCATTATCAGCATCATTGATAGGTAAACCGGTTGCAGGATTAATCGATGTAGTCGTCATTTTTTAACCTCTTAGAGTGGGTGAGTTCTCTTTAAAAGTTAATGATTTTGTGATAAAAAACAAACTCGTTTGACTGCGAAGCTCAGCAACAAACAGTTTGAATTATCACTTTCTTCTTTTCTATTTATCTCACTATTCACAGACAATATTAATTTGTTTTGTTACGAAGTAGACTTACTTTTTCGTCTGAAAGACATCAAATCCAGCCTAATTCGGAACGAAATTAGGCAATAAAAAGCGTCTCAGAATGAGACCAATAAGTCGCGTAATGTGCCGCTGGCGAAGCCGAAGCAACATGGAGCAGCGCGAATGTACAGCTGGTCTGTAATCACCGCGATGATGTTTCGCCCTAGCGAAATTCGGTTGAAATTTGGTACAAATTGAAAAGCGAACCACCTTTTCGATAGAAAAGTAAGCGATATGATGAAGGCGGATAATGGGGCACCCATCGCCTGTTCATAAAGCGGCATTGTGGCGGTGAGTACAGAGCGTAGCTCGGTACATTCGCGCTATGGCTTAATACGCTAGAGCGGTAGCTCGTTGAGTCAGCTCGTTGCGGAGCAACATCAGAGATGACGGGCGTTTTAAGCCATATGTTTGAACAACAACGTTGTGAAGACATCAGCTGAAAGCTGCCTGTTGTTCCGATAATCATCGCGACAACTCTGCCGGGCACGCGTACAAAGCAACCCGGTAGGAAAACCGGCAAACAATCGCTAAAAAGCGATAATTTGCAAGGTGGGTTGTTAGTTAAAGATTCAAACTAACAACCAAGGTATTTAAACATGACAAGCATCCAAAGCAACAATACCAGTAGCCAACTTCAGCTCGCCTACCCTCGCTATTTTAATATTGATATGCGCTACTATGAAGGTGCAAACAATCATCAAAAGTTTAGCAATCGCCTGAGGCTCTCAATCCTCATTGCCATTCGATTTACTATCATCACACCAGGCCTTGTTAGTTGGCTTTATGGCATCTCACACCGATTAACCTTAGAGCATTTAAATAGACTCACTAGCGATGGCTTTTTAAAGCTCGTTAAAACACATCGTAGCCCCGATGGGCGCGTCTATGTTCCAACCTACAGCGCCGCAAAGTACGCTGAAGAAATAATGAATATTGATGTCTACTTCAGAGCCAATACCAACCCCGCCTTACAGTTTAACCATAACAACGTAATGCATAACCTAATTAACGCCTTCGTGATGCTAAGAGGCATTCACAATTATCACAGTGATGGCACCTACGCCCCCATGTGGCAAAGCTTTATAACTGAACCCGAATTCAAACGCGCCAATACAAGCACAGAAACCCGAACAGTCGATGGCGCAGTTCGCTTATTAGATGGCTCAATTGCAGCCATAGAAGTCGAACACTCCTTCAAGAACAAAGCAGCACGGCAAGCCATTCTTTTAAAGTACCTAGCCTCACTTAAAAATGACGACTACGACAAAGTGTTTTTATTCTCCCAATCGCAGCAAATTTTTGACGACATAAAGCGCCTACATGAACAATTATTTGAAGAAATGACAACACGGTTCGACAAGAAAACTCGCCACCCTCTCCTATCGCCTGAAGATGTCGAGTTACTGCAGTCATCGGTTATCTTCCGAACCAAGTTATGTGATGAGATAAGCGAGAGGTTTTATGGTGACTAAGTGGGTTTACGGTACGGGCAGAGTCATAAGGCATAACTAGTAACTGGACATAAACGCGTTAAAATATTTGAGCACTCATGACCAATTCAGGCCAAAAAGCATGCCACTACATGGTAGTGTTTAGTAAGGAACGCTGTTGATTCATTTCAACACTATGTATGCATTGAACCTAATAACTTGGGGCGTTTCTTTTTAACTGTGACAAGATATTATCATTCAATTTTAACCAATTAGTTTCGTATTCCCATGTCTTTTTGAAGTCGTCATTGCTCCTTGAACTTTCAAGCATTTCTCTAAAATCGAAGACATCTGAAAAGTTATCAACCGTAACATCATAGCTTCCATAACCTCGGTTTTCAGGCACAATATATTTTAAAAAATTAGATTTAAAATCAGTTATAGTGCTTACTAATTCCTCTGAATCATTTAGTTTTTCTCCTAAGAATTCTTTTTCAAAATCTGTAATTGTGCCTGTCGCTTCTAAAGCACCAGATTGGTTTATAGCGATTCCCCAATTTTTATTGGCCAATGAAGGGTTCTGCCTATTTATATCTGAAAGAAGTGAGTCATAGGGAGGCAGCATTTTTTCTACCGCTTTTGGCACACCACCTCCCGGCAAATATAATTCACCAGTAGCAACAGCTAGCTCATGCATATAGTCATCAACTGTTTTTGTTATGTCTATCTGGCTCGATGTCATCGTCAGCGGCTTGGTATATGTTTGGCTTAGCTCTGAAGACGCGCTTTCATGGTATACGTCATCCGCCAACTTTTTAAGCTCAGTATCTAAAAGAGCCTCGCCATCTATAGGTGACTCTATAGTCACATTTTGATTATTAAGTGGTTGCGGTAAACTTCCAGAATTAACCTTCATAACACGTCCCTAATTTAGTGATGAAATTTTATATCGGCCTATTCTGATAATTCTTTACATTCATCGTTTTTTAAAAAAGGCAGCCAAGCTAATTGTATAAAAACTTAGGGGAGTAGTCTCTTGCATTAAGCAAGGAAACTGTCAACAGTCTCCGGGCAACATCGCTCGTGGCAGTTTCGAACCGTATCAGGTTTTGACAAGACTTAAGGCAATGAGTCATTTCGGGCAGAGATGGTTTGTTGCCTTGTTAGTCTAGCCTGCCCTAAGGATACATAATGAAACTACGCCACCACCAAATTTCACCTCACTTTATAAATAGACCAACAATTCCGTTATATGCCTATCAAGTAATGATATAGAGGAGGTATAGTTATGCTCTTAGCCATAGCCGCAATTATTGCGGGGTTTATCTTACTCGTATGGAGTGCAGACCGCTTTGTTGAAGGAGCGGCATCTACGGCAGGCCATGCCGGCTTACCTTCAATTTTAATTGGTATGGTTATTGTTGGTTTTGGGACTTCGGCTCCGGAAATGGTTGTGTCTGCCATGGCTGCAAGTGATGGAAACCCTGACTTAGCGTTAGGTAATGCACTCGGGTCCAATATTGTAAATATCAGCTTAATTCTTGGTGTAACAGCCATCATTGCCCCTATCACTGTTCAGTCTAAAATTGTTAAAAACGAGCTTCCCTTATTATTAGTTGTCGTACTTTTTTGTGGGTACTTGCTGTATGACGGCGCTTTATCAGCGATTGATGCAAGTCTGTTGTTGGGCGGATTAGTCTTGTTCTTAGCATGGTCTGTGTAGTCAGGTATGAAATCACCGAGTGATACCCTCGAAACAGAATTTGAGACCGAGCTTAAAAGTCAGTTTACTTAATTCCAAAATGGAGAAACAAGCTAAAAGCAAAATCACTGCGCCTATTGAGCCAAAAGCAAAACTCGACCTTTTGCCGATACTTACATCGCGTATCATTAGAAATCCTCAGAGTTGACCAAAATAACTTTTGCAAAGAATAAAACTAAAATAGTATTACTATATCACCACAGCTAAATGTTGTTTATTTAGCTTTTCGAAATGAAGAGCAAGGATTAAGAACTCAAGCTAGTTACTAATATTTGTGTGAACTATATTGAGTACGAATCTTTGTTATACCTATGCTGATTGCAGAGTCGGTTTTTATTAATTGAAAAATACACCAGTTTGCAATAATTTTCGCCAATCAAGCTATAACGATACAGTCGCGTCCTTGTGCTTTAGCTTGATAGAGAGCTTGGTCAGCTCGATTAAATAGCAATGAGCTAGTATCCCCTATCTCATAGTTTGCTACACCAAAGCTGACAGTGAACTTTGGTAAAGGGTTTGGTTCTAAGGTATTGATATGAGAATGTAATCGCTTTGCAAGTTGGTAAGCTTGTTTAGATTCTTGGGTTGGTGTAATTATAACGAACTCTTCTCCGCCAATACGAAAGAGCATATCAGTAGAACGAATTTGCTTTTCTAATTGTGCAGCTAAGAATTTCAATACTTGATCGCCAATTTGATGTCCATGGTGATCATTAATTTGTTTAAAATAATCGACATCGAGTACCAATAACGAGAAATTATAATCTCCCCTAGATGCCATATTGATTTGATGCTCTATTTGTTCTTCCCATTTGTGGCGGTTATATACGCCAGTTAACCGGTCATGCGTAGCTAATACCAATAACTGCTTTTCAATTTCTTCTCTGCTAAGCATTTCTTGGTTTAAACGTGATATAACTATTTTGATATCATGTTCTAGTGCGGCTAACTCATCACGCGTTTCTGGTTTTTTTTGTAACTCTAATGGTAACTCATGATGCTCAACGTTGATACTAAGCGTTTCTATCTTAGATTGTATTCGATGAATACGTAGTAAAATTATCTTAATTGTATAGGTTGTCAAAATTAAACCTAAAATAATCGCACATAGCCCTAGTAGAGAGCTTACAAACAAAAAGTCTTTCTCGTGTTTATCTGTATAATACGCATCATCTGAAGTTAACCCGTTTAACTGCTCTATAATTTCCCTTTGAGCAATTTCAAGCTCTTTAGCCATACTCTCAACCTTCAAACGTTCTTGCTCTTCGAGGTGCTCCTGTTCATAAATATTCTCTAGATAAGTTTCAAATTCATTACTCTTTTGTTGATATTTTTCAATAACTACAGCCACTTTTTTGTGTGCATCGGCTTGTAAAATAACCTCTTTGGAAGACAGCGCCTTCTCTATAATTGATATAGCTTTATCTAATAGTGCTTTTATTTTGCGCTTCTCAAAAGCAAATTGTTGATGTTCTTTCCTTGGGTTATCAGCAAGCTGGCTTTGTAGCTGAAACTGCTCAAATTGCAGATGTTGTTCAAGCTCAATAAACTCTACTTGTTGAATCAACTGACTTAGTGGTATATCAAGGAAAGCAACCACACGCATTTCACGCTCTATTTGGTGTACTTTATAGGCAGAAAAAACGATAACAAAAAACATAAATGCTAATAAAGTGATGAATAAGCCGCCAACCTTTTTCTTTATAGACGCGTTATACCAGTTAAATAACGACATAAAATTTCTCATTTTTGAGTAGCTCCATCATCATAGACATACACCTGATAATTTAATACTGATAGAAAGGTAGTTTTTTTAGCTTTTAACGCTCCATATATAATTGAATACAGGGCAAGTTTAGAGCTAAAAATCGACTACTTGAAAAAATTAACCGTTGTTAAGAAAGACTTTTATTAATTTTCTAGTTCTTTGATTTAAACAATAAAAAACTAATTAAGACCCAGAAGATACTTTTTTAAATTATCAATTTTTTGCTAATACTTTTTTTAAGTCTTTAAGCGATAAAGACTTATAGTAATACCAACCCTGTACTTGATAATCCTCTCTACAACTCTCAATTAAAGAACTTTGCTCTTGCGTTTCAACGCCTTCAAAAATTATTGTTCTATCTAGACTCCATACTAAACCCATAATTACCGAAGCCATTTCTTTTTTTACTTTATCTGTGAGGCTGTTTGTGAATACCCTATCTATTTTGATGATGTCAAAATTAATCTCTGTTAACCACACTAGGTTTGAAACTCCTGTTCCAAAATCATCTAAAGCAACTTTAAAACCAAGTTTCTTTGCACGTTCTGCAAATGTAGAAAGTTCAACCAATGGAAGTTCGATTCTTTCCGTAATTTCAAGCTTTATTTGTTCTGGCAGAACATTGTATTTTTCACATGATTCTTTCAGGAACGTTAAGTATTCAACATTTCTAATTTCATAAGAGTTAACATTAAGAGCAAGTGAGAAGTCTGAGTTCTTAGAAAGAATAGGTGATAACTCTTGAAATGCCTTAATTACAGCGTTGTAAGCTAAATTAGGATAAAGTGAAAGCCTTTCTGCAATACTTAAAAAGAATTCAGGGGAGACGTTCCCATGTAATTTATCCTTCCACCGAATAAGACTTTCAACCCCAATTATCTTTTTGGTACTTACATTCAAAATAGGCTGGTACTCAAGAAATAGTTTATTATTTTTTATAGCATTTTTAAGTCTAAACTCTATTGAATTCAATTTCTCTTGATATGAAATTAATGAGTAAAATGCTAAAAAACAAATAATACCTATAACTAATATGATTAAAATGGCTATAAAACTATCATAATAAAGAAGCCCCGGACGGTTATTATTTATAATCACACAATAATGGTACTTAGGGCTACAAGACTTCACAGTTTGGGGCTTAATTATCACCGGGCTAGAAAACTGATGTTTAGAATGAAAATCATGAAAAACAAGCCCTTTACTGTCCAATTTGAGACTAAATGAAAACCACTTATCTAACTTATCATAATGACTGAAAGGCTTCTGAATAGTAAACGCAACAATATTATCAAATTTAGTTATATCGTACTTAACTTCTGCAGGGAAAATATTACTAACCCCAGATGCTAAATGAAAACCATATAAGACTTTATTTAATGCACCCTTTAAAGAAGGTGAATTATTCAAGACTCCCCAATTAGCAGAGCACAGGACTCTATCATTTCTCATAAGTCCTAGGTCTTGTACATATTTATGTTTAATAAGAATCTGTCTTATCTTGTTAATTGTTTCTTCATTACACTCTTTTACTGCTATTTCTGATACGTCATAGATAGAGCTTACTATATCATCAGACACCTCTTCAGCTTTACCTAATAATGAATCTGCAAATTGTTTTTGAGAAATGAGTTGGAAATAATTTGAGGTGAAGTGAAAGACAGCTAAAAAGCCAATAAATAATACAGGAAAAACTAGAGAAAATTCCTTTGTGTGTTGTGTAAATTTTTTTATCGGCATCGTTGCTTACACCTTCCATTTAACCAGATCTCTTATGCGAAATCTGGTTAATTAATAAAAACCCATACATTCTTAATATAAAAACCTGCCACTTACTAACAGAGCCTTTAAAATATTTATAACTTAAACTTTTCTAATTGACTTTTTAGACTGTGAGCTAACTGGCTTATCTCACCACACGCAATTGCTGTCTGTGAAGCCCCCTCAGCCATCTCAGTTGATTCAGAATTTATCTGCTCTATACTGCGATTTAAGTCTTCTGAGACTGCATTTTGTTCACTACATGCAGTTGCAATTTGCATACTCATATTAGCAATTTGCTCAACTGACTGCTCTATTTTTACTATCTGCTCTCCTGCGGTCTGAGCTTGATTCACACACTCATTTATTTCATCATTGCAAAGATCACTAGACTGACCCATCAACTTAGATTTATGTTGTAATTGCTCCACTATATCCACAATTTGCTGAGTTGAATCTTGAGTGCGCTTTGCCAATGAGCGAACCTCATCAGCAACAACAGCAAAGCCTCGGCCTTGCTCACCTGCTCGGGCAGCTTCAATAGCGGCATTAAGCGCTAGCAAGTTAGTTTGCTCTGCTATTCCACCTATTACATCAACAACCATCGTAATATCTTTGGAACTAACCTCAAGCTCACTTGCTAGTAGCTTTGAGTCGTTGATAGAACTAGCTACCTTAGAAATTACCGCAATCATTTGTTCAATAGAAAGGTTACCTTGCTTTGCCATATCGGTTGATTCATGCGCAGCTGTTGCGGCGTTTTCTGTATTTTGGGCAACCTCAGCAACCGCTGCTTGCATTTCTGTCATTGCAGAAGCCACAGAAGTCAGTTCCATCTGTTGATTCTGCATACCTGACGCTGTTTGACTAGAGATAGAGCTCATTTCTTCAACCGAAGATGACAGTTGTATAGTGGCGTTATTAACCTCTGCTACTAAATCATTAAGGCTACTCTGCATTTTATATATTTGGAGTAATAGGTCACCCAATTCATCTTGATTGAGCTCTTCAGCATCAAATTTATTACTTAAGTCACCACTCGCGATAGATGAAGCCAGCTCTAAAGCATGTTGAACTGGTTTACGGACAGATAATGTTAGCCATATTGATGATAAAACGATAACTATTACTACAATTGCGGCACTCGTAATAACGGTCCAAAAGGTTAAGTCTAAGCGGTTATTTATAGATTCATCGATCAATTGTGTAGCTTTATTATTAGCTTCAACAGATTTGTTTAAGCTGGTAATTGCTTGCTCATACTGTTCAAGGCTACCTAATACTATTTTGTTAGCTTTCTGAATATTCCCTTCAGATAAATATTGATTGTATTGTTTAGTCTCATTCTTGTAAGTTTCCCAGGCTTTCTTAAAATACTCGTATTCCTTTACTTCAGCATTTGAAAGAGACAGTTGCTCATATCTTTGTGAAGCTTTATCAAGTGAAAGACGCTTGCGATTTAACTCACGTAACCATTTTTTTAGCTCTGGGCTTTTGGCATTTGAAATAAGTGAAAACTCATCTTTCCTGATATCAGTCAACGTAATTTGAATCGTTTTTAATAGACTAATTGATGGCAACGTATCCTTCGTTATTGTTGCCACATTTCTATCGAGTTTATGCAAACTAATATTCGTCATTAAACTACTGATAAAAAAAACCAAAAATACAAGAAAGAAACTACCTGATATTTTCTTTCCTACACCTAAATCCCTAAGCTTCATAACCCATCTTAATAATAAAGAACCATTTGTAATACTATAACACCTAATCAAAGTGCTTTAAAACCATTTTTGGGGACTTAATTTGAGCCTATCTGGGACTTTAGGCTTTACACAGAAAGCATTAACAGCTTTTAATAAGTATTAAAAATCACAACGAAAAAGATGATCGCAGCTCAATTCACGTAAAAAAACTAACCACGATCAGGGTGAGGGTGCTGTTTTCTTAGAACATAGTATTAATACTTTGTGCAAAATTGATTAAGCTGAACGCCTTACTTGAATGATACACTAAAGAAATAAAATTGAATGGCAACTAACACATCTCGCTTTGCTATTTGATTTAATTACACATTCGATAATGTGCTTTAAGCAATGTATAGCTCTTTAAATTTGGCAACTCTTTCCTTGCTTTACGAGGATTTCCTTATCGTATAAATGAGGTTTACCATTATATTTATCAGAGCCATCTATGTTTTAAGCTTAAGCTCAATTAACCGAAGCGTTATACTTTAAATGCCGATAATTGCTTGCTTAGCATCACAGCTGTCGCATCAAGCTCGCTGCTCACCTTATCTAATTTTTCAGTATCTTTAGCCGTTTCAACCGCCATCATCGAAATTTCAGTAATGTTTTTAGTAACGTCATCGCAGACAGCGCTTTGCTCTTCTGTCGCTGTAGCGATCTGGAAAGTCATTTCTTTGATTTCACTTATTGCTAAATTAATTTCTTCAAGTGCTATCTCGGATAAGCGGGCTTGTTCTACAGTTGATGCAACTATTTCAGCGCTGCCTTCAATCAGCCCAGCTGCTTGACGACTGCCTGACTGTAAGGAGTTGAGCTTGGTTTGAATGTCTTCAGTTGCATGGTGCGTTCGGCTAGCCAAAGCTCTAACTTCATCAGCAACCACAGCAAAACCTCTGCCTTGTTCGCCCGCTCTTGCAGCTTCTATTGCAGCGTTCAATGCAAGCAGGTTGGTTTGTTCAGCAATAGCTTGAATAACTGATAGTATTTCAATAATGCTTTCACTACTTTGTTCTAATTCATTCATTGCAATTTTAACTTGCTCAGAACTCTTAGCTACCTTATCAATGGAATCTGCGGTGTTCTTCATTAATCCATTCCCTTTTTGCACCGACTCATCAGCACGCGTGGTGGCGCCAGCTACATTTGATGCACTACCAGCCACCTCTTGAGCGGTGCTAGACATTTGTGTGACAGCAGTCACAACCTGATCTATAAGTGCTTGCTGATGATTAACTTGCCCCGAAGTAGATTCGCAAATGTTATTACTTTGCTGAGCTAGATTCCTTACCTGCTCACCAACGCTCACAAGCTGCTGGATCATGTGCCGTAAATTACTAATGAATGTATTCATATATCCTGCTAAGGCACCTGTCTCATCATTTCGTCGTATGTTTATAGTCCGCGTCAAGTCACCCTCACCATCAGTAATAGAAGCGACCATTTGTGTCATATTTAACAGAGGACGAATACTGCTTCGAGACACGACCCAAATTATGACTATTCCACCAACAGTTAATAAGAGACCTGTAATAATCATGAATACAAAAAAGCTACTCTGTGCGTCCTCAAGTAACTGACGTTGCTCATCAATCGCTTGCATAACTAGAGCTTTAGGGATAGAAATAGATACTACCCAGCGCTGAGGCAGTCCAGCTACCGAAAATGGTGTAATTACCTCAACATTTTCACCTTCTAACGAAATCATTGCTTTATCACTAGAAACTGCACGTTTAATTTTTTCACTCAACGATTCAGGTAGGAAGCCAGAGCTTTTCCCTACGACTTTTGGATTTCCACTGTGACCTGTAATAATGCCCCGAGGACTTAACAAAACAACCTCACCTTTGCCTTGATACAAATTTTTTGCTGAGTTGACAGTGAGCTTTTGAATAAACTCCGCAGATACGTCTACACCAGCAATACCTATAAATTCACCGTTTAGTTTGACTGGCGCGACAAGGCTGGTAAGTAAAGTTTCAACACCATTGATAGGGTACAAATATGGATCAATTATGCAGCTCTTACCAGTATCTTTAGGACACAGGTAATACTCACCAATTCGTACCCCGTTATCATCTTTAGTCTGATCCATATACCCTTCTAAGTTTTCAATAAGAACGTCACCTTGTCCTTGTCGAGTCATATAGGGCAAAAATCGGCCACTTGCATCACTACCTCTCATACTCGCAAAGTCGCGATCATTTTCGTTAAATGTATTTGGTTCAAAATTGATGTAAGTACCAAGAAAGTTTGGGTTGTCACGTAGAACTTCCTCTAAAATATCCAACGCTAATTCACGTTTCCCAACAAAATTGTGACTCGATAATGCCGCTATACTGTTTGCCATGCTTTGTGCTTTATTTAATCCCGTTGCTAAGTTGCCAGACATGGAAAGTGCAATCTCTTCAGATAATACTTTTAGATGACTTTCGACCTGCGAACTTATCACCTTTTCACTTTGTATATGAAGTAGCTCCTTGGTAACGGAAAAGCGCCAAATTCCCACAACTGCAGATCCAATAACTACGGCAAATAAGCAGATGCCTGCCCAGAAAGCAAAACGTTGCTGTATTGAAATGTTTTTCATTTAGCATCCTATCGAGGTTCAGTATAGATAATGAAAAGGTTGTTAATACTTAAGATATAGCTGAGTAATGAGGAGCGCGCAAAAAATATCATCCGTGACTTCTTAGCTTCCGTGACTTCTTAGCTTCCGTGACTTCTTAGCTTCCGTGACTTCTTAGCTTCCGTGACTTCTTAGCTTCCATAACCTCGGGCTCAGGCACAATAAGCTTTAAGCAATTTGACTCCAGATAGGTTATTGCTTCCCCCTGTTTTTATAAGCCTATGAAGTTGCCATCACACTGATACTAGAGAACAAATAGTCAAAGTAAGGTAATATCTTTTTATCACCTTAGATCCACTACCTTTCAACAAATTTAATTTACCAGTCGCAATAAATAGATCATACACATAGTCATCGACTGTTTGAGTTACATACTTTGTCTGATGCCATTATTTGGATGTGATTTATATTGGCCTATTCTGATGATTCTTTATATTTATCATTTTTTAAAAAAGGGAGCCAAGCTAATTGTATTATTATTAGGGATGGATTATTCTTGAAAAACTTAGGGGAGTAGTCTCTTGCATTAAGCAAGGAAACTGTCAACAGTCTCCGGGCAACATCGCTCGTGGCAGTTTCGAACCGTATCAGGTTTTGACAAGACTTAAGGCAATGAGTCATTTCGG
>Ga0213837_1001111_pt1 | contig 16502 bp, 14 predicted proteins | sample SWPATP12_FD_160572 | JGI IMG/M metagenome (GOLD analysis project Ga0213837, IMG submission 160572) | Coastal seawater microbial communities from Marineland, Florida, United States - SWPA TP1 #2 | ecosystem: Environmental > Aquatic > Marine > Coastal | place: USA: Florida | collected 2016-08-06
GGGTAGAGCGTCGACAGGAAGGCCAGCAGCACGGCCAGGCCGCCGATGCTGGCGACATCCGGCCAGCGCAGTTCCGACGGAATCTCGCTGATCAGGTAAATCTCTTTCGACAGGAACTGGATGCCGAGCACGCGCTCGATGAAGGGCACGATGACGTCCACGTTCAGCGCCACCGTCACGCCCAGGGTCACGCCCAGCAGGCTGCCGAGCAGGCCGACCAGGGTGCCCTGCACGATGAAGATCTTCATGACCGAACGCGGCGAGGCGCCCAGCGTGCGCAGGATGGCGATGTCGGACTGCTTGTCCTTGACCGTCATGACGAGCGTGGAGACCAGGTTGAAGGCGGCGACCGCGATGATCATCGCCAGGATAATGAACATCATGCGCTTTTGCGATTGCACGGCGGCGAACCAGATGGTGTTCACCTGCGACCAGTCGCGCAGCACCAGTTCCCCTTGCAGGCTGCGCCGCAGCTCGGCCGCCACCTGCGGCGCCTGGTGCATGTCGCGCAGGCGCAGGCGCAGGCCCGCCGGCCCTTCGATGCGCGCGGCCGCCACGGCGTCATCCAGGTGGGCGAAGGCCAGCGTCGAATCGAATTCGTAATGGCCGGCCTCGAAGATGCCGACCACGGTGAAGGTCTGGGTGCGCGGCGCGACCGGGGCGCCGCCGCCGGTGCTGCCTGCGCTGCCCAGCAACATCGTCACGCGCTCGCCGACCGCCACCTCCAGCGACTTGGCCAGCGCGCTGCCGAGCACGATGTTCATCGAGCCGGGCGTGAGTTTGTCGAGGCTGCCCTGGCGCATCTGGTGCGCCACTTCCGACACCTGGGCTTCCTCGGCCGGCAGCACCCCGCGCAGCAGCGCCGGCTTCATCACGCCGTCGCGCAGCAGCATGCCCTGCACGTCGGCGAACGGCGCGCTTGCCGCCACCTGCGGATTGCGCGCGGCCTCGCGCGCGACGCCGCGCCAGTCCGGCATGACGCCGCGCGCGTCGTAGACCTCGACGTGGGCCAGCACCGACAGCATGCGGTCGGTCACTTCTTTCTGAAAACCGTTCATCACCGACAGCACGACGATCAGGGCCGCGACGCCGAGCGCGATGCCGGCCACGGAGATCATCGAAATGAAGGAAATGAAGCGGTTGCGGCCGCTGCGTTTGCCGGCGCGCGTGTAGCGCAGGCCGACCAGCGCTTCGTACGGCAGCTTGTAGATGATGCTCATGACTTTTAATGTTTGACAACTGACCCCGCAGTTTGCCACACAAAGCTCATCCTTGACAGCACCGGACGCCCCGGGCCGGCCGGTCGGCCGTGCGCAACCGGTGCATATGTCCTACAATCGTGGCATGTCCCAGATCACGCTTGTCCTCCCGTTCGCCCTTCCCTTTCCCGAATTCGCCCCCGACCTGGTGCGCGCCCTCGGCGCTACCACGCCGGCCCTGGCCGCGCTGCTGACGCGCACCAGCAGCCATGCGCGCGTGCCCGCCGACGACGCGGTGCGCGCCCTGCCGCACGAGCAGTGGCTGGCGCGCGCGCTCGGCTTGCAAGAGGACGGCCGCCCCGCCTTCGCCGCCGCGGCGATGCGCGCGCTCGGCATCGCGCCCGAGGCCGGCACCTGGTTCATCGTCAATCCCGTGCACATCGAAATCGCCCGCACCCATTTGATGATGAGCGACCCGGCCGGCTTGCGCTTGCCTGATGAGGACAGCCGCGCGCTGTTCGAGACCGCGAAGCCGTATTTCGAGGAAGCCGGCCATGCGCTGGTGTACGGCGACGCCGCCACCTGGTTCATGCGCGCCGACGACTGGGCGGGGCTCGACACCTCGACCCCGGACGCGACGCTCGGCATGGACCTGACCGACTGGATGCCGCTCGGCGCGCGCGCCGCGGCCTTCCGCCGCCTGCAGAACGAGGTGCAGATCCTGTGGCATGCGCATCCGGTGAACGCGCAGCGCGAGGCGCGCCGCCTGCCGCCGGTGAACGCCTTCTGGAGCTGGGGCGCGGCCGCTGCCGCGCGCCTGCCTGCGCCGGGTGCGCCGAGGCTGGCCGCGTTCGAGGCTGGCGGCGCGGTTTCCGCGCTGGCCGACACGCGCCCGGCCAGCCTGCCTGATTTTGTCGCCGGCATCGACGGCGACGCCATCCTGTACTGCGCCAGCGCCGCCCCGCATGCGGTCGGCGCCGACTGGGGCGGCTGGATCGCACAACTGCAGCAGCTTGAAGCCGGGCTGTTCGCCCCCATCCTGGAAGCATTGAAGAAGGGCCGCGTGCGCAAAGTCCAGCTGGTGCTGAGCCACCGCGACGCGCATGCCGAATTCACCACCACCGCCCTGGCGCAACGCAGTTTCTGGCGCCGCCCTACCCTGGACCGACTGCTTTGATCACCACCCGTATCGCCACCCGCCCCTGCCCGCCGCGCCAGTCCGAACTGCTGCGCCAGGGCGGCGTACACCCTGTATTGGCCCGCATCTACGCCGCGCGCGGCCTGGCCGACGTGCGCGAGCTGTCGTCCGAACTGAGCGCGCTGATGCCGCCCGGCGGCCTGAGACACATCGACGCGGCCGCCGTCTTCCTGGCCGACGCGATTGGCGCCGGCAAGAAGATGACCATCGTCGCCGACTATGACTGCGACGGCGCCACCGCCTGCGCCACCGCCCTGCGCGGCCTGCGCGCGATGGGCGCCACGGTCGACTACATCGTGCCCGACCGCGTGGTGCACGGCTACGGCCTGACGCCCGAGATCGTCGAACTGACAAACCGCGAAAACTCCCCGGACATCATCATCACCGTCGACAACGGCATCGCCAGCGTCGACGGCGTGGTCGCGGCGAACGCGCTCGGCATCGACGTCGTGGTGACGGATCACCACCTGCCGGGCGATTTCCTGCCGCCGGCGCGCGTGATCGTCAATCCGAACCAGCCGGAATGCGGTTTCCCGAGCAAGCACCTGGCCGGCGTCGGCGTGGTCTTTTATGTACTGCTGGCCCTGCGCGCCGAGATGCGCCGGCGCGGCGTGTTCGACGCCCAGACCCAGCCGAAACTGGATAACCTGCTCGACCTGGTGGCACTTGGCACCGTGGCCGACGTGGTCAGGCTCGATGCCAACAACCGCATCCTGGTCGCGCAGGGCATCAAGCGCATGCGCGCCGGCCGCATGCATGCCGGCGTGGCGGCGCTGTTCCGGGTGGCGGGCCGCGAAGCGCGCTGCGCCTCGCCGTTCGACCTCGGCTTCGCTGTCGGCCCGCGCCTGAACGCCGCCGGCCGCCTGCAAGACATGGCGCTCGGGATCGAATGCCTCACCACCGACGACGAGGGCCGCGCCTGGGCCATCGCCCAGCAGCTCAACGAGATCAACCTGAAACGGCGCGAGATCGAGGCCGACATGCAGGACACGGCCTTGCTGCACCTGGACGCCTTCGAGCCGAGCGACTCCAGCACGATCACGGTCTTCGACGACGGCTGGCACCAGGGCGTGATCGGCATCGTGGCTTCGCGTTTAAAAGAGAAATTCTTCCGGCCGACGATCACCTTCGCACCGGGCGGGCCGGGCCTGATCAAGGGCTCGGGACGCTCGATCCCCGGCTTCCATATGCGCGACGCGCTCGACCTGGTCTCGAAACGGGTGCCCGGCCTGATCGACAAGTTCGGCGGCCACGCGATGGCGGCCGGCCTGACCATGAAAGCGGAGTGTTTCGCGCCCTTCCAGGAAGCCTTCGAGGCGGTCGGGCGTGCCTGGCTGACCCAGGCCCAGCTCGAGCGCGTGGTGGAAACCGACGGGCCGCTCGAGGACGAGTTCTACACGACCTCCTTCATCGAACTGATGGACGGCCAGGTCTGGGGCCAGGGCTTCGCCCCGCCCGTGTTCTGCGACGAGTTCCGGGTGCTGAGCCAGCGCATCCTGAAGGAGAAGCACCTCAAGCTGCTGCTGGAGAAGAACGGGCGCCGTTACGACGCGATCTGGTTCGGGCATACCGACGCCCTGGGCGAACGTGCGCGCGTGGCCTTCCGCCTCGATGCGAACGAGTACAACGGGGTGACCAAGGTGCAGTTGCTGGTGGAGCACGCGGAGCCGGCATAAGGCTGCTCATCAGGCCCGCCTGACATGCTACTATCGCCACAATCGTGGCCGATCGCAGGAGACGCATGCATGAGCGCATTACAGCAAGTTACTTTGGTAACCGGCGGCAGTTCCGGCATCGGCCGCGCCATCTGCGAAGCGCTGCTGGGCCGGGGCCGCAGCGTCATCAACCTCGACTATAAAGCCCCCGACTGGCGCCACGACCAGCTCGTCTCGCTGCAGGCCGACCTGACCAGGCAGGACGAGATCGAACAAGCCGCGCGCCACATCGCCGCCACCTACGCCGTCACCGCCCTGGTGAACAACGCCGGCGCCACCCGCCCCGGCAGCATCGACAGCGCCACCATGAGCGACCTCGACGACGTCGTCGGCCTGCACCTGCGCGCACCCATCCTGCTGGTGCAAGCCTGCCTGCCGTCGCTGCGCGCCTGCGGCCAGGGCCGCATCGTCAACATGGCCTCGCGCGCCGCACTCGGCAAGCCCGAACGCATCGTGTACTCCGCCACCAAGGCCGGCCTGATCGGCCTGACGCGCACGCTGGCGCAGGAACTGGGCGGCGACGGCATCACCGTCAACGCCGTGGCGCCGGGGCCGATCGCCACCGAGCTTTTCAGGAACAGCAATCCCGAAGGCGCGCCGCAAACCCAGCGCATCCTCGACAGCATCCTCGTCAAACGCCTCGGCACGCCCGAGGACGTCGCGCGCGCCGCGCTGTTCTTCCTCTCGCCCGACAACGGCTTCGTCACCGGCCAGGTGCTGTACGTCTGCGGCGGCACCACGCTGGGCGTCGCGCCAGTTTAGATGTGAACCCACCATAACAATGTCAGGAGACCCGTCATGATCCGTTCCCGTGTTGCCGTCGTACCGAAGCGCCGCAGCCTCGCCCTGGCCGTCGCCGCCCTCGCGCTCGTTCCCTTCGCGGTGCAGGCGCAAGCCGCCTTCCCCTCGAAAGCGCTGACCATCGTGGTGCCCTTCTCGGCCGGCGGCACCACCGACATCCTGGCGCGCGTGGTCGGGCAGTACCTGTCGAAGGACCTGGGCCAGCCGGTCATCATCGACAACCGCGCCGGCGCCGGCGGGAACATCGGCGCGCAGATGGTGGCGCGTGCCGCGCCCGATGGCTACACGCTCCTGATGGGCACCGTCGGCACCCACGCCATCAACCAGAGCCTGTACAAGAAGATGGCGTTCGACCCGATCAAGGACTTCGCGCCGATCACGCGCGTGGCGCTGGTGCCGAACCTGCTGGTCGCCAATCCCGGCCAGCCGTACAAGAGCGTGAAAGAGCTGATCGCCTACGCCAAGGCCAACCCGGGCAAGGTGAGCTTCGCCTCGTCCGGCAGCGGCACCTCGATCCACCTGTCGGGCGAGATGTTCAGCCAGATGGCCGGCGTCGAGATGCAGCATATCCCGTACAAGGGCAGCGCCCCGGCCCTGACCGACCTGCTTGGCGGCCAGACCGCGATCATGTTCGACAACATGCCCTCGGTGATCGGCCACGTGAAAGCGGGCAAACTGCGTCCGCTGGCGGTGACCACGCCGCAGCGCTCGCCGGCCCTGCCGGACGTGCCGACGATCGCGGAAGCGGGCGTGCCCGGCTACAGCGCCACCTCCTGGTTCGGCCTGCTGGCGCCGGCCAGCACCCCGGCGCCGGTGATCGCGAAGCTGAACGCCTCGATCCTGAAAGCACTGGCCGATCCGGAAGTGAAAAAGAAAATGGCGGAGCAAGGGGCCGAGCCGCATGGCGAGAAGCCGGAGCAGTTCGCCGAGTTCATTCGCAGCGAGACGGCGAAGTGGGGGCAGACGGTGAAACAGTCGGGGGCGACGGCCGATTGAGTGAAGTGAGGACGAGCGCCCGGGAAGCGCTTGACCGGGCGCTCAGCGCGGGCAATCGCAGCCGCGGTCGAAGACAACGCGCCAGGTGCCGGGCCCTTCGAGCCGCCACACCGAATTGAAGCGTCCCACCGGCTTGCCGCCGGCATCGAACACCGGCCCGCTGCTGTAGGCCAGGGTGCCCGAGGCGAGCACCTCGACCTCGCCCGGCGCCCACGAAAACGGCGCGGCCGGCTTGTCGAAGTAGGCGCGCCAGGCCTTGGCGACCGCTTCCTTGCCGCGCAGGGCGCCGCCCGGATTCATGAACACCGCCTCGCGCGAGAGCTGCGCCTGGAAGCCCTCGAAGTCGCGCCGCGCCATGCTGGCGGCAAACTCCCGCTCGGCCGCCATCACCTGCTGGCGCAAGTCGCCAGGGGCCACGCGCGAGCCGCGCGCCATCCCGATCGCGGCTGTCGCCACGCATGCCACCACCAACAAGAACACGCCCGCCGATCGCCACCGCATGGGAATAACCTTTTCCTTATGACAAGTCGGCGCCAATTCTGTCACGCCCCACCCGGCTTGACAACCGCCAGTTGCGAGGACTCCGGAAACGGAGTATAAATACTCCAGAAATGGAGGACTCCATGAACCTGGCCTATGCTTACCCCCGCAGCCGCTTCGAGCCGGCGGTGCTGGTCGACCTGAATTCCCGCGCCGAGCGCGAGCGCCTGTCGAAGGCGGCGCTGACCGGCTTCTTCAAGCTGGCGCTGGCCTGGCAGGTGCGCGACGACGATGCGCGCGAGCTGCTTGGCGGCCTGTCGCCGTCGAGCTTCTACGACTGGAAGAAAAACCCGGACCGGGTGCTCGAAGTCGACCGCATCACGCGCATCTCCTACCTGCTCGGCATCTACAAGGCGCTGCACATCCTGTATGGCGACAAGCTCGCCGACGAATGGGTGCATCTCCCGAACAGCAACATCATCTTCGGCGGGCGCACGCCGCTGGCGCAGATGCTGGCCGGCGGCTTGCTGGCGATGCAGACGGTACGCCAGCTGCTCGACGCCCGGCGCGGAGGATTGTGATCGTGGCAGCCCTGCCCGCGGTGACCCAGCTGCGTCAGTTCGACACCTGCCGCCTGATCCCCTCGCGCTTCGCCGACCTCGAGGATTCGGTGCTCGCGCCCCTGGCCGACAACGACGCCACCCTGCGCGACCTGTTCGACCTCGACAACGCCACCAACGAGCGCCTGCGCGGCGAGTCGGGCCTGTTGCCCGGCATCGGCATGGACGAGCTGGTGTTCGGCCTGCCGAATTTCCGGATCGTGAACGCGGCCTTTACCTACGCGCGCCCGGAAGGCAGCCGCTTCAACGACGGCGCGCGCGGCGCCTGGTATTGCGCCTTCGACGCCGCCACCGCGCTGGCCGAGGTGACCTTCCACAAAACGGTCGAATACCAGGAAATCGACCGCTTCGACGACAGCGTCACCTACCAGGCGCTGCTGGCCGACTTCAACGCCGGCTTCCACGACATCCGCGGCGCCGACGGCTTTGCCGCATGCCTCGACCCGCAAAGCTATGTCGCGTCCCAGGACCTGGCCAACGCCCTGCTCGACGCCGGCGCGATGGGCATCGTCTACCCGAGCGTGCGCGCGCCGGGCGGCACCAACCTCGCCTGTTTTCGCCCCGCACTGGTCGGCAATGTCCGCAAGGCGCAGGTGGTTCGGTTAACATGGGCGGGTTCGGCCATCCCGTCGGTCGAGATTATTTGAAATTGATAAGCGCATGAAAACCAAGCCCGAGAACGACACCGAATTGCACGACAAGATCAACCGCGAAACCGCCCGCATCGAGTGGAGCGAGCTGGAGCGCCATTTCGCTCAGGGCAACGTGATTTACGTCAGCGAAGAACTCGACCTGATCGACGTCGCCTTGCGCGTCTCGCACGACGACAAGGACAACATCGCGCGCTGGATGGCCGCCGGCCAGGTCGCGAAAGTATCCGACCTGCAAGCCCAGACCTGGAGCGCCGCCGGCGCCGCGCTGTGGGCGGCCGTGGTGCATCCTTTCATCCTGGTGCAGCCGGAGAAGAAGCAAGTGCATTGACTTGCAATGCAACATCGCCAACCCGCGATGTTGCAAATTTGCCGCACGGCATCATATTGCCCCACAGCACTGTTATACTCTCCTGATCAGATCACGCGATGCGCGCCGGCGCCCCAACCGGCCGTATCGATTTCACCGGCGGCAGCGTGCCGCTATCTCATCAGGAATCCAACGTGAAGAACCTCAAGATCGGCGTCCGCCTGGGCCTCGCATTCGCTATCGTGCTGGCGCTGCTGCTGGCCGTCACCCTCACCGCCCTGGCGCGCATGCAGGAAGCCGGCGGCATGACCGACCGCCTGGTGAACACCAGCATCAAGAACCAGCGCTATGTCGCCGAATGGAGCAAGCTGATCGAGCTGAACAGCGCCATGCTGCAAACCGCTTTTGTGACCGACGACAGCGCCGTGATCGAGAAGGTCGAAGCGCGCATGAAGGAGATCTCGGCGCGCTCCACCGAACTGCAAAACATCGTCGAAGCGTCGCTGCGCAACGAAGCCGTGAAGGCCCAGTTCGCCGCGGTGAAAGCGAAACGCGAGCCTTACCTCGCCGCACGCGCCGACCTGTTCGCGGCCAAGCGCGCGGGCGACGTCGCCGGCGCCGACAAGGTCTACGCCGAACGGCTCACGCCCGCCAGCACCGCCTTCCTGGGCGAGATGAACAAGCTGGCCGCGATGCAGATCGAGGCCACCGACGTCGTCGCCGCGACCATCCTCGAGTCCTACGCCAGCACCCGCGTCATCCTGATCGTGCTGGGCGTCGCGGCCCTGCTGTTGGGTGGGATCTGCGCCTGGGTCATCAGCCGCTCGATCACGGTGCCGCTGCGCCACGCCGTCGGCTTCGCCCAGCGCGTCGCGCGCGGCGACCTGACCAGCCGCGCCCCCACTACCCAACGCGACGAAACCGGCGACCTGCTGCGCGCCCTGGCCAGCATGTCGGCCTCGCTGGCGGGCATCGTCGGCAGCGTGCGCGGCGGCACCGGCGCGATCGCCACCGCCTCCAACGAAATCGCCAGCGGCAATGCCGACCTGTCCGTGCGCACCGAGCAGCAGGCCGGCTCGCTCGAAGAAACCGCCTCGTCGATGGAAGAACTGACCTCGACCGTGCGCCAGAACGCCGAGAATGCCCGCGAAGCGAACAAGCTGGCCAAGACCGCGGCCGGCATCGCCGGCGAAGGCGGCGCCGTGGTGGCCGAAGTCGTGGCGACCATGGGGTCGATCAACGCATCCTCGCGCAAGATCGTCGACATCATCAGCGTCATCGACGGTATCGCGTTCCAGACCAACATCCTGGCGCTGAACGCCGCCGTCGAGGCGGCGCGTGCGGGCGAACAGGGCCGCGGCTTCGCGGTCGTCGCCGGCGAGGTGCGCAGCCTGGCCCAGCGCTCGGCCAGCGCCGCGAAAGAGATCAAGCTGCTGATCGACGACTCGGTCGGCAAGGTCGCGGCCGGCACCGGCCAGGTCGACCGCGCCGGCGCCACGATGGGCGAGATCGTGCGCAGCATCGAGCACGTGACGGCCATCATCGCCGACATCGCCCACGCCAGCGAAGAGCAAAGCGCCGGCATCGAGCAGGTCAACAGCGCCATCGTCGACATGGACCACGTCACCCAGCAGAACGCGGCCCTGGTCGAGGAAGCGGCAGCCGCCGCCGAATCGATGCAGGAGCAGGCCGAACGCCTGGCGCAGCTGGTCAGCACCTTCAAGCTCGACGAGGTGGCGGCAAGCCCGAACCGCAGCGCGCCTGCAAAAATGATGAAATCACAACATTTGCTCGAAAGTAGTTTCAGCGCGGGCAATTAAATTTGCGGACTTTGCTGCTTTCGCATGCGGTTTGCGGGTCAAACCCAGAACATGCTGCGAAATTCATCAAATCGGCTATACTCCGTAAAACCGTAGGAATATTGATGACCAGCAATTTAATGGAAGAGGATCCTATCCTCACCACCAGCGCGGCAGCACGGCTGCTTGGCGTGGCGACCAGTACCGTCCAGTTGTGGATGGAAAGTGGCGCGATCGAATCGTGGAAAACGCCGGGCGGCCACCGCCGCACGCGCGAAAGCCATATCCGCGCCCTGATGACCAAGGTGTCCGGCCCGGCCGGCGGCCTGGAACGCCGCCTGCCGCCGACGCCGACCGATCCCGAGTTCCTGCCCAATCCCGACCCCGGCTTTCCGGTGCGCGAGGACGAAGCGGAGCGCCTTGCCGCGCTGGCGGCGACGCGCCTGGTCGACACGCTGCCGGAAGAACGCTTCGACCGCATCGTGCGCCTGGCCTCGAAAGTGACCGAATCGCCGATCGCCCTGATCTCGCTGTTGACCGCGCGCCGCCAGTGGTTCAAGGCGCGCGTCGGCCTGCCCGCGCAGCAGACCCCGCGCGAGTGGGCGTTCTGCACCCATGCGATCCTGCAGGACGGCCCCTTCGTGGTGGAAGACGCGATGAGCGACGCGCGGTTTTCCGGCAACCCGCTGGTGCTGGCCGACCCGCACATGCGCTTCTATGCGGGCGTGCCGCTGCGCGACAGCAGCGGCATGGCGATGGGCACCCTGTGCGTGATCGACCGCGAGCCGCGCAAGCTGCGCGCGACCGAACTGCAGGCGCTGGTCGACCTGGCGGCGATCGCCGCGGGCGAGATCGAGGCCTCGGCTAGGGCGTAAGCCTGTGCTGCAAGGCGTGCGCCGCCTGGCGCATCAGGAGCTCCGCCCGGCGCGGGTCGGGCTCCCTTAACGCCATCTCTTGCAAGGCCGCCGGATACCCCAGCGCGGCCGACTCCTCCAGCCAGCGCCGCGACGCGGCGGCATCGACCGCCACACCCTCTCCCGCCGCCAGCATGTTCGACCAGGTGAACATCGCTTCGGCCAGCCCGTCGCGCGCGGCGCGCTCGATCCAGTGCGCGGCCAGCACGGCGTCAAGCGCCACGCCGGCGCCGTTGCGGTAGTCCAGACCAGTCTTGTAGGCGGCGCGCGCGTCGCCCGGCTGCGCCTGCGCGATGCCGCCGCAGCACAGCGCCAACAACAGCACCAGCGTCTTCATTTCGCCAGGTCCAGCGCGTACAGCGCGAAGCCCTTGCCGAGGCCATCGTCGGCCGCCAGCTGCCTGACGTTGTCCAGCCCGGCCTCCTGCGCCAGGCCCAGCATGCCCGGTGCCGAATGGAACACCACCGGCCCCGCCGTCTTGACCTTCGTGAACTGCCAGCTGCGCAGCACGCCGTCGTTGGCGCGCTTGAGCTGCCTGACGTCGCGGATGTAGGCGATCAGCACGTCGCGGCTGGTGTCGGGCGAGGCGAGGATGGTCTTGCTGCCGTCGAGGCCCGGGAAATTCCCGCCGCCGCTGGCGCGGTAGTTGTTCGTCGCGACGATGAACTCCTGCTCCGGCGCGACCGCCACGCCGCGCAGCGCCAGCTTGCGGATGCGTTGGCCCGGCGCCTGGGTGATGTCGATCTCATAGCTGATGTCGCTGGAGGTCGGCGTGTCGAAGTTGTAGCTCGGGACCGCGCCGTTGACCAGCTCCTGCGGCTCGGTCTTACCCGGGTCGATCGTGTTGAAGCGCCGCGCCGAGGTCTCGAGCCAGGCCTTCAGGCCGGCGCCGTCGACCTTCACCGCGTACAGCGCGTTCGGGTACAGATACAGGTCGGCCGCATTGTTCAGCGCCAGGTTCCCGGCCGGGACATCGGTGAAGTCGAAGGCGCCGGCCAGGCCGCTCTTGAACGGCGCCGACATCGACAGCACCGGCAGCTTCGCGTACTGCGGCAGGTTGGCCGCCACATACTGCTTCACGTAGCGCGTCTGCGCCGCGTTCACCACCGCCAGCGCGGACGGGTCGCCGACATCGGCAAAATACGTCGTCATGCGGAAGTCGGTGCTGCCGACCGGCGTTTTCACATAGGCGATGGTCGCCTCGTGTTCGGCGCGGATCAGTTCCAGCACGGCCGGATCGGCCGCGACAAAACTCTTGTCGGCGTTCTGGGCGCTGCGCGCCTCGACCACGGTGCCGTCCTTCTCGACCGTCCAGCGCTTGCCGTCGGCGCGCAGCCGCAGCGCGATCACGCCCAGGTGCTTGCCCCACAAGTTCGCCATCACGGTCGGCACGCCATGCACCAGGCCCCGGGCCTTGTCGACGCCCGGCAGGTTGAACTGCGGCGCCGTGCTGGCCGCGTTCGGGAACAGCTGGTGGGCATGCCCGAGCAGCATGGCGTCCACGCCCGGCACCTGCGCCAGGTACCAGCCGGCGTTCTCCATGCGCGCCGTGTACGGGGCCGCGTCCAGGCCGCCGTGGGCGATGGCGACGACGATGTCGGCGCCCTTCCTGCGCATCTCGGGGATGTATTTCAGGGCCGCCTCGCGCACGCCCGTCGTATAGACCTTCCCGTCCAGCCAGCGCTTGTCCCAGGACATGATGGTCGGCGGCGTGAAGCCGATGATGCCGATTTTCACAAGCGCCGTGATCGCGCGGCCGTTCGCGTCCTGCGCGCTCACCTGCTTCTGGATGATGCGGTACGGCGCGAACAGCGGCTTCTTCGTTTTTGCGCTGTATACGTTGGCCAGCACCTGAGGGAAGGCCGGTCCGGCGCAGCGCTTGGGCTGATCGATGCCCGCGACCTGGAAGCGCTGGCCGGTCACCTGGCCGAGGTAGCCCAGGCCGTAGTTGAATTCGTGGTTGCCGATCGCGCCGCCGTCGTACTTCAGCGCGTTCATCACCTTGTAGATGCCGAGCGTCTGGTCGCAGCGCAGCGGTGCGACGAGCGCCTGGTAGTCGGCCAGCGCATTGCCCTGGATGGTGTCGCCGTTATCGAGCAGGACGGTGTTGGCGAATTCGGCGCGCGCCTGGGCGATCAGGCGCGCGGTGCGGTCCAGGCCGATCGCCGGCTCGGCCGCCAGCTTGAAGTAATCGTAGCCGACCACGTTCGAGTGCAGGTCGGTCGTTTCCAGCACGGTCAGGGTGGCGCTGGCGCCTTTCGGCGCCGAAGGGGCGGCGTTCGCGGGAACGCTCAGGACGGCCGGGAGGATGGCAATGCCGAGTTGGTAAAGAATGGAGTGGCGCATGGGAGCTCATCGTTTGGGAACCCTTCGATGATACGGTAGACGGCCGCCATGCGACAAATCCGCGGCGTTGGCCAAAGATTTACGCATTGTGACAATTGGCGATATTTTTCCTCACGGCAATCTATAGAATGGCCGGATTCTCCTCTCACCGGGTCTGCGCCATGATGGAACTGCTGTCCACCTGCTTCCTGAGCTACGGCCGCATCGCGCGCGGCGCCTGGCTGTCGCGCATCGTGCTGCTGGCGAGCCTGGGCAGCGCCTTCGGCCTGCTGGCGGGGCAAATCGGCGGCGAGCCCGCGCAAGCGCTGGTCGCCGCCGCTTTTGCCTGGGGCGCGGGGGCGGTCTCGATCCAGCGCCTGCACGACATCGGCCGCGGCGGCGCGAGCATTCTGCTGCTCCTGATTCCCGTGATCGGACCGGTCTGGCTATTCCTGCTGCTGTGCCGGCGCGGCGCCGAGGGGCCTAACCGCCATGGCCGCGATCCGCTTGCGCGACTGGATTACCTGCGCGTCGACATCAGCAAATAAGGGAACCACACCATGCCGACTGTGAACGACGTCACCCAGATCAACCCCATCGAGGTATTCGCGGTCGCCACGCCAAGCTCGACCGCCGAGCTGCAGGACGCTCTGCGCCGCACCGCACTGCCGGTGTCGATCGGCGGCGGCCACTTCAGCATGGGCGGCCACACGGCGAGCCCGGGCAGCCTCCACCTCGACCTGCGCGCGATGAACCGGGTGCTGGCGTTCGCGCCCGAGCAGCGCCTGATCCACGTGCAGGCGGGCATCCGCTGGTGCGACATCCAGCGCTTCGTCGATCCGCACGGCCTGGCCGTCAAGATCATGCAGACCTATGCCAACTTCACGGTGGGCGGCGCGCTGTCGGTGAACGCGCATGGCCGCTATATCGGCCTGGGCCCGGTCGTGCTGTCGGTGCGGCGCATCGTGCTGGTGCTCGCCAGCGGCGAAACCCGCAGCGCCAGCCCGGCTGAAAACGCCGCCCTGTTCCACGCCGCCATCGGCGGCTACGGGGCGATCGGGATCATCGCCGAGGCCGAGCTGGAACTGGTGCCCAACACCCGCATCGAACGCCGCAACGTGAAGCTCGCCACCAGCCGCTATCCGGCCTGGTTCGACACCAACGTACGCGGGCGCGGCGACGCGGTCTTCCACAACGCCGACCTCTATCCGCCGCACTACACGCGCGCCCGCGCCGTCACCTGGTACGAGACCGACCTGCCGGCAACCAGCACCCGGCTGCAGCCGCTGCGCCGCGCCTACCTCGCGGAACTCTACTTCCTGTGGTCGATCTCGGAAACGCCGCTGGGCAAGCTGCGGCGCGAATACCTGATCGATCCCCTCCTGTTCGCCGGCAAGAAGGTCCACTGGCGCAATTACGAGGCCGGCTACGACACGGCCGAACTGGAACCGGTCGCACGCCTGCGCCGCACTTATGTCCTGCAGGAGTATTTCGTGCCGCACGACCGGCTGCTCGACTTCGTCCCGAAAATGGCCGCCGTGCTCGACAAGCACAAGGTCAACATGATCAATATCTCGATCCGGCATGCAGCGCCCGATCCGGGCACCCTGCTGGCCTGGGCCAAGGGCGAAACCTTCGCCTTCGTGCTCTACCACAAGCAGCGCACGCGCGACAACGCCAGGGAACGCGTGGGCGTCTGGACGCGCGAGCTGATCGACGCCGCCCTGTCCTGCGGCGGCACCTATTACCTGCCCTACCAGCTGCACGCGACCGATGATCAGTTCCACGCCGCCTATCCGGGCGCGCGCGCCCTGTTCGACCTCAAGCGCGAGCTGGATCCGGACTACCGCCTGCGCGGCGCGCTCTGGGACAAATACTACGCACCGACCTTGCAATCCGAAACGACCTCCGCCATGGCGCCCTCCCTGTTCCACGCCGTCTACGGCCGCGCCGCCGAAGCCGACAAGTTCTACGCCTTCCTGCAGAATATCTTCCACTTGTATCCGGAAGACCGTTTCCACACCCTGATTCGCCAGGCGACGCAGGCGAGCGGGGACGAGGAAACAATCTACCGCGCGCTCCAGGCCGGCCTGCCCGCCATCACGCCGCCGCTTTCCCTGCTGCGCTACGCCCTGCCCGCGCTGATGGTGCAGAAGCAGGAAATCGGGCGCCAGAGCGCGCGCCTGCTGGGCCAGGCGGTGCTCCGCGACTACGTCGAAATCGGCAGCACCGGGCGCTATGTGAAGGCAATGCGCAAGCATCTGCGCCTGGCGGGCAGCGTGGTGCTGGTGCACGACAAGGCGCCGACCAATTCACCGGTCGACATCGTCGAGCGCGGCGGCCTCGCCAAGCCGGGCCGCTTCGTACCGCTGAACGATTACGCGCCGCTCGACCTGCCTGCGCAAAGCGCCGACCTGGTCAGCTGCTTCGCCGGCCTGCACCACATGGCGCAGGACAAGCTGGCGCCCTTCCTCGCCTCGGTGGCCAGCGTGGTGCGCCCGGGCGGCTATTTCGTGGTGCGCGACCATGACGTCAAGGACCGCCAGATGCACGATTTCGTCAGCCTGGCGCACTGCGTGTTCAACGCCGGCCTGGGCGAGCCCTGGGCCGTCAACGCGGCCGAGCTGCGCTTTTTCGACGCGGTCGACACCTGGATCGCGCGCATCGAGGCGACCGGATTCACCCACACCGGCGAGCGCATCGTGCAGGACGGCGACCCTTCGCAGAACGTGCTGATGGCCTTCCGGAGGAACGGCCATGCGTGAGCGCGCCCTTTGCCTGCTGCTGGCCGGCGCCCTCGCCTCGGGCGCCGCCCTCGCGTCCGACCCCGCCAACAGTGCGGTCGCGCCCGAACAACGGCGCAGCGTCGAGCAGACCTTCCTCACCTACCCGGAATGGTTCCTGGTGCACAGCCCGGCCGAATACGCACGCTATACCGGAGCGCATCCGGCACACGGCTTTCCTTTCCTCGGCCATATCAGGCAGATCTGGTCGAGCTACGCCAGCGTCACACGCGAGCAGGTGCGCGCCGATTATCCGGGGAACCTCGGCTACCACGTGATGATCGGCGTAATCGCCGGCAGCACGATGGTCGAGTACGGACTGCGTTCGGCCTACGAGAACACGGTGGGAAGGATCAGCGCGGCGTCCGCCTCCGGCCGCTTGAGCGCAGAGGACCACTACGGCGCGGAAGTCGCCCAGGATTACGTCGACTTCATCCGCAAGGAGCCCTGGTACCTGTACGATTTCAGCGCCAGGCTGGGTGGGCTGTGGAAGACCACGCCGGCCTGGGGACCGGACCTGCTGCGCAAATGGGAGCGCCGCTACGCGCTCAGCACCGAATACCTGGTCAAGGCGGCCTACGGCAAGCTGATCAAGCTGGCGACGGCTGCCGCCTACGATCCCGCGCTGATGACGACCCAGGCCGTGGCCGCCCGGCTGCCTGCCGGCTGGACGGCGCCGGAGGGCGTCAAGCTGGTGCGCCGGCTGGCGGAC
>Ga0213837_1001113_pt1 | contig 16489 bp, 17 predicted proteins | sample SWPATP12_FD_160572 | JGI IMG/M metagenome (GOLD analysis project Ga0213837, IMG submission 160572) | Coastal seawater microbial communities from Marineland, Florida, United States - SWPA TP1 #2 | ecosystem: Environmental > Aquatic > Marine > Coastal | place: USA: Florida | collected 2016-08-06
CTACCAGGGCAGTTCGGCGCCCGTATACGAGCGGAACGAGCCGCTGTCGGCGGGCGTCAAGGCGTCGAGCACGGCCAGCATGTCGGCCGCCGCCGCCTGTGCCGGACGGCCGATGGTTTCGCCCTTGAATGGCTGCGACAGACGCGAGTTGACGGTGCCCGGATGAAGCGCTACCAGTACCCCGTTAGGCTGGTTGCGCGCCAGTTCGATCGCCGCCGTCTTGACCAGCATGTTCAGCGCCGCCTTCGAGGCGCGGTAGCTGTACCAGCCGCCAAGGCGGTTGTCGCCGATGCTGCCGACCTTGGCCGAGAGCAGGGCGAACACGGCGCGTTCGCGCGCCAGCAGCGGCGTGAAGTGGCGCAGCAGGAGGGCCGGGCCGAAGGTGTTGGCCTGGAAGGTCGCCAGCATCTGGGCGGCGTGCAGGTCGGCCAGGCGTTTTTCCGGCATGAAGGCGTCGCTGTGCAGGATGCCGGCGGCGTTCACGATCAGGTGGTAGCGCGGGCCGGCGGCGAGGACGCGCGCGGCGGCGGCCACGCTGTCCTCGTCGCCGAAATCGAGGGCCGGCGCCGAGTGGCGGTGCAGGGCGGTGACGCTCGCGCAGCGCGGCGCGGCGCGCAGCAAATCGACGAAGGCGGCGCCGATGCTGCCGGAAGCGCCGATCACGAGGGCGTGGAACTGGTCGGGCAGGCTGTCCATCATGGCGGCTCCGGCGTGGGTGGGGGCAGGCGGCGGCACGGCCGCCTGCGCATGAAGTGTACAGCAAGCACCGCGGCCGGAAAGGGCCCTGCATCGATGACATCGACAACGACAACACCGGCGGCCACGCTGCGCCTGATCCTGGGCGACCAGCTCAATATCCGCCACCGCTGGTTCAGCCAGGCCGACGCCGACACCGTGTACGTGATGATGGAAGTGCGCCAGGAAACGGACTATGTGCTGCACCATGCCCAAAAGATCCTGGCCATCTTCGCCGCCATGCGTGCCCTGGCCGCCGCCTTGCGCGCGGCCGGCCACCGGGTGCACTACATCGCCATCGACGACCCGGCCAACCTGCAATCGCTGCCGGCCAATCTCGACGCCCTGGGCGACTTGTACCAGGCCGGCGCGGTCGAATACCAGGCCCCGGACGAGTGGCGCCTGGACGAGCAGCTGTACCGGCATGGAAAGCAGGCCAGGCGGGCCTGGCGCATGGTCGACAGCGAGCATTTCTTCAGCGGCAGGCACGAAGTGGCCGAGATGTTCGGCGAGCGCAAGCAGTGGCTGATGGAATCCTTCTACCGCCAGATGCGGCGCAGGCACGGCGTCCTGCTCGACGATGGCGAGCCCGCCGGCGGCCAGTGGAACTACGATAGCGCGAACCGCAAGCCCTGGCGCGGCACGCCCGCCGAGCCGCCCGATGCGCGCACCCTGCACGACCATTCGGCGCTGTGGGACAGCATCGTCGGCGCCGGCGTGCGCAGCTTCGGCGATCCCTGCGCGGCGCGCCTGCCCTGGCCGCTCGACCGCGCGCAGGCGCTGGTCCAGCTCGACGCCTTCATCGGCCAGCGCCTGGCGCATTTCGGCGACTTCCAGGATGCGATGAGCAGCCAGGCCTGGCGCCTGTTCCATTCGCTGCTGTCGTTCGCCCTGAACGTCAAGCTGCTCGATCCGCGCGAGGTCGTGGCCAAGGCCGAGCAAGCCTACCGCGCGGGCCTGGCGCCGCTGGCGGCGGTGGAGGGGTTTATCCGGCAAATCCTGGGCTGGCGCGAGTATGTACGCGGCGTGTACTGGGCCAGGATGCCCGGCTACGAAGAGAAAAACTACTTTGGCCACGCGCGCGACCTGCCCGCCTGGTTCTGGGACGGCAAGACGAAGATGCGCTGCCTGCACCTGGCCATTACCCAGTCGCTCGAAGAGGCGCACGCCCACCATATCCAGCGCCTGATGGTGATCGGCAATTTCGCGCTGCTGGCCGGGCTGGCGCCGGCCCAGGTGCATGCCTGGTACCTGGGCGTCTACATCGACGCCTTCGAGTGGGTCGAACTACCGAATACGCTGGGCATGAGCCAGTTCGCCGATGGCGGCCTGCTGGCGACCAAACCGTATGTCTCGAGCGCGGCCTACATCGACCGCATGAGCGACTACTGCAAGGGCTGTCACTACGACAAGAAGCTGCGCGTGGGCGAGCGCGCCTGTCCCTTCAATGCGCTGTACTGGGATTTTTTCGAGCGCAATAGCGCGACCCTGGCGCGCAATCCGCGCATCGGCATGGTCTACCGCCAGCTCGAGAAAATGGACGCCACGGCGATTGCCGCCTTCCAGGCGCGGGCGCAGGCCATCATGGCGCGCCTGGACGATCTGTAAGGCGGCGCCGGCTCAATCGACGGTCACGCCGGCATCCTTGACCACCTTGCCCAGTTTCACCGATTCGCTGCGCATCAGCGCGCCGAAGGCTTCCGGCGTGCCGCCGACGATCGGCGTGCCCAGTTCTTCCCACTTCTTGCGAAAGGCCGGGTCGGCGAAGATCTCGTTGATCGCCTGGTTGAGCTTGTTCACGATCGGCCTCGGGGTGGCGGCGGGCGCCACGATGCCGTGCCAGCCCGAGAAGTCGTAGCCGGGCAGGCCGGCCTCGGCCAGCGTCGGCACGTCGGGCAGGGCCGGGCTGCGGGCGGCGGTGGTGACGGCCAGCGCGCGCATCTTGCCGGTCTTGATGTACTGCACCGAGCTGCCGAGGATGTCGAACATGACCTTGACGTGGCCGCCGATGACGTCGTTGAGCGCGGGACCGGCGCCCTTGTAGGGCACATGCTGGAGTTTGGCGCCGACGGCGGTGTTGAAGAGTTCCCCGGCCAGGTGCTGCGGCGTGCCGTTGCCGGCCGAGGCGAAGCTGAGCAGGTCGGGCTTGTCCTTGGCCATCGCGATGAATTGCTTGAGGTTGGTGACCGGCAGCGACGGATGCACTTCGAGCACCAGCGGGAACGCCGAAATCTGAATGATCGGCGTGAAATCCTTGTCCGGATCAAACGAAATCGATTTGTACAGGGTCTTGTTGACCGCCATCGGGCCGCTGGCGGCCAGCAGGATCGTGTAGCCGTCGGCCGGCGCCTTGGCCACCATCCCGGTGCCGATGTTGCCGCCGGCGCCGCCCCGGTTGTCGATCACGATCACCGCGTTGAGCTTGGCTTGCAGCGGCGCCTGGATCAAGCGCGCCATGGCGTCGGTCGGGCCGCCCGGCGGGTAGGGCACGACGAAGCGGATCGGTTTCGATGGATAGACATCGGCCGCGCCGGCGCCGAGCGCCTGGGTCATGAGCATCGCTGCGAACATCGCCTTCTTCAACATGGTGGGTCTCCTTGGTGGTTTTTTTTAGGGGTGAGGCAACGCGGGTTAGTGCGAACGGTGTCCGAGGCGCCGCTGCAGGGCCAGCACGGCGCTGTGCACGGTCGTCAGCACCGGCTTGCCGCTGGCCTGTTCGCAGGCGTGCCGGGCGCGCGCCATGCTGAACTGCGCCAGGGCGATGGTCTCGCAGCCGCTGGCCGCCAGTTGCCTGGCCTGCTCGGCGATGAGCGCGTCGTGGCGCGCGGCATCGCCGCGGTCGAGGGCATCGAGGGCGCCGACGGCCAGGGCGAAGCGCAGCTCTGTCGCTGCCGGAAACTCGGGCGGCATCGATTCCAGGGTCGGTCCGAAGGTGGCGATCAGCCCCAGCGGTCCGCGCGCCGCGCCGGTGGCGTCGGCGATCATCGCCTCGTTCGGCTTGAGCACCGGGATCTGCGGATAACGGCGCGCCACCGCGTCGATGCAGGGACCGAAGGCGGAGCAGGTAAACAGGATCGCCTGGGCGCCGTTGCCGACCGCATACGCGGCCAGGTCCTGGAAGCGTGCGTGCATGGCCGCGTCCAGGCCGCTGCCTGATCGCGCCAGGTCGGCCGACAGGCTGTCGTCGAGCAGGTTCATCAGCGTCGCCTCCGGCCATTGGCTGGCCATGACGGCATTGATCGGATCGACCGAGTGGCTCAGGGCGTGGATGAGGGCGATGCGTGGCATGGGAACGGCCTTCATTGGTCGTCGATCGGCGGCAGTTCCGGCGCCAGCAGGCGCAGGCCGGCGATCAGCAAGCCGTCGTAGCGGGCGCGCTCGGCGGCGATGCTCGCCGGTGTCCAGGAATAAAAGCCCTCGCCGCTCTTCATGCCGAACTTGCCTGCGGCGTAGCGCTCGGCCAACACCCGCGCCGGCGCCGTGTTGGCCGCCAGCGACGGGTACATGGTGGCCGCGGCCGGGCAGTGCACGTCGATGCCGGCATGGTCGCGCTGCAGCACCGGGCCGGCGGCCAGGAAGCGAAAGCCGAAGCCGAAGCGCACGGCCGCGTCGACGTCTTCCGGCGTGGCCACGCCGGCATCGATCAGGGCGAAGGCCTCGCGCGCCAGCGCGTGCTGCAGGCGGTTGGCCAGGAAGCCCGGCATGTCTTTCTTGACCAGCACCGGCACCATGCCGCAGGCGCGCATGAAGCGCGACAGCGCCGCGGCCAGCGCCGCCGAGGAGCGCGCGCCGAGCACCACTTCGACCAGCGGCACCAGGTGCGCCGGCATGAAGAAATGCAGGCCGAGCATGCGGTGGGCGCTGTCGAGGCCGTCGCCGATGGCCGAAATCGGGAAACTCGAGCTGTTACTGGTGAGTAGGGCGTCCGGGCGGGCGCGCCGCTCCAGTTCGGCGAACAAGGCCTGCTTGGGCGCCAGTTGCTCGGGAATGCACTCGACCACCAGGTCGATCCCCGCCCAGTCGACCTCGTCGAGACTGGCGCAGGCGCTGAGCCGGTCGCGCTTGCGCGACGCGCCGAGCTGCTCCAGGCCGGCGTCGAAACAGGCGGCCAGCGCCTCGCGCCGGGCCTGGCCGGGTTCGAGCACGACCGTGCTGCAGCCGGCGCGCGCCAGCACCAGGGCGACGTCGGCGCCCATGGTGCCGCCGCCGACCACCAGGGCGCGCGCATGAATGGGTTTCGGTAAAACGGGGGAGGCGGAATCGCTGGGCTGGTTCATGCGCTGTGGGTAATGAGAAAAAAACCCAGTGTGCCGCGCTCGCTTTAATCTGTGAATCAGCTTTTTTCTATAGACTTATCGATTATGGAGATAAATATGTCAGCGCGCGACCTGCGCGCCTTTATTGCCGTTGCCGATACGCGCAGTTTCAGCCAGGCGGCGCAGCAAATGCATCTGTCGCAATCGGCGCTCTCGACCCTGATCGGGCGGCTCGAGACGGCGGTTGGCGCGCGCCTGTTCGATCGCACCACGCGCTCGGTCGCCTTGACGGCCGCCGGCGAGGTGCTGGCCGCGCAGGCCGGCCAGCTGCTGGCCGATATCGAGCGCACCGTGATGGCGGTGCGCGATGTGACGGCGCTGCGGCGCGGCCGGGTCACGCTGGCCGCCTTGCCGTCGCTGGCGGCGCGCATCGTGCCGCGCCTGTTTCGCCAGTTCGCGGCGCGCTATCCGGAGATCGACCTGGCGCTGGCCGACACCCTGTCGGAACCGGCGTTCGCGCTGGTGCGCGAGGGGCGTGTCGATTTCGCGATCACGGCCGCGAATCCGGCCTATGGCGACCTCGACTACATCCCGCTGACGACCGACAGTTTCGTCCTGCTGGCCGCGCATGGCCATCCGCTGGGCGGCAGCGGCGATAGCGTGCGCCTGATCGACACGTTCGCTTTCGCGCATATTTCGATGTCGCGCCATACCAGTGTGCGTCAGTATGTGGACGCGGCGGCGCTGCGCCATGGCGTCGGTTTTCATCCGGCCTTCGAGATCGATCACCTCGCCACCATCGGCGCGATGGTGGCCGAGCAACTGGGTGTGGCGGCGCTGCCGGCCATGGCCGCCGACGTGATCGACGCCAGCGGCCTGACGCGGCGGCCGCTGGCCGATCCCGCGATCCGGCGCTCGATCGGCGTCGTCAAGCGCAGGGAGGGGGCGCTGTCGCCGGCGGCGCAGGCGCTGCTCTCGCTTCTGATGCAACAGTTCGCCCCAGGCCGCGCCAGCGGCCACCCACCGGAAAAAGGCCAGCATGAAACAGTTTGACGCCGATAGTACCCGCGCAGCACTTCCCTTCACCGCCTTGATCGCGGCGATCGAACGCATGTTCGTCGCCGGCTGCGCCGTGCCGCCGCGGCACGTGCACAAGATCGGCAGCGGGCAGGATGAACAAGGCACGGTGCTGATCATGCCGGCCTGGTACGGCGGCTACATGGGCATCAAGACCGTGAACATTTTTCCGGGGAACGCCGCACGCGGGCTGCCGGGCCTGTTTTCCACCTATATCCTGTACAGCGCCGCGACCGGCCAGCCGCTGGCCACCATCGACGGCGACGAGATCACCGCGCGCCGCACCGCCGCCGCGTCCGCGCTGGCAGCGCGCTACCTGGCGCGGCGCGATGCGCGGCGCCTGCTGGTGGTCGGTTCCGGCCGCGTCGCAAGGCTGCTGCCGCAAGCCTATCGCGCGCTGCTGCCGATCGAGGAGATCACGGTCTGGAGCCGCAATCCCGAAGCCGCGGCCCGCATGGCCGCGCAACTGTCGTTTGATGACTGCGCCGTACGCGCGAGCACGCAGCTGGAAGCGGCCGTGGGCCAGGCCGATGTCGTGTCGTGCGCGACGCTGGCCACCGAACCGGTGATTCGCGGGGCCTGGCTCCAGCCCGGCAGCCACCTCGACCTGATCGGCGGATTCACGCCGCAGATGCGCGAAGCGGATGACGACTGTTTCAAGGGCAGCGCCCTCTACGTCGACACCGTCGAGGCACTCCAGAAAGCGGGGGATTTGCTGGGACCAATGGCGCGCGGCGTGTTTGCACCAAGCGATGTGGCGGGCACCCTGGAAGCCTTGTGCCGGGCGCAGGCGGGGGGACGGCAGTCTGACCAGTCGCGCACCGTGTTCAAATCGGTCGGAACGGCGCTGGAAGACCTGGCCGCCGCCATCCTGGTGTACGAAAGCGCGCCTGCTTGAAAAGTTCGGGCGACAGCATTTCTGATGAATAAATCTCAAATCTCCGGCCAAAGTCCTTGTATCGCGGCTCGCCCTGACTAGACTGAGTTACTGCCCATGCGATTGCAGTCGCCGGGCGATTGTCCAGTTTGGCGGAGGAAATAACATGAAAAAACCTTTCAGGACGAAGCGTCGCGCAGGCATTGCGCTGGCGCTGATGGCAACGGCAGCAGTGTCGGTTGCGGCAGCCGGCGGCGTGCGGGATTTCCTCAACAGCGAGAATCCCGTCAAGCGCGGCTACGCCATCGTCCCGCCCGGTGTCGTATTGAATCTCGCAGGCAAAAACCGCGAGCTGGTCGGCCTGGGCAGCTATGTCGTCAACACCAGCGGGTGCGTCGACTGCCACAGTCATCCGACCTATTCGCCGGGAGGGGATCCGTTCCTGGGCGAGCCGGAACGGCTCAATGCCGAAGAGTACCTGTCCGGCGGCCGCCAGTTCGGCCCGGAGATTACGTCGGCGAACATCACCCCCGACAATACAGGCAAGCCCGCAGGGCTGACGCGCAGGGAGTTCATCCAGATGATGCGCACCGGGCACAATCCCAAGGATCCACCCGGCAGCATCGTGCAAGTCATGCCCTGGCCGGTGTACGGCAAGAAGACCGAGCTGGAGCTGACGGCCATGTACGAATACCTGCGCGCGATTCCGTCCTTGCCGGACAATACCCATCCCGGACCGTGAGCAGGCCCGGGGGCGCCGGTCAAGCCAGCAGCTTGAGCAGCGCCTTGGCCGCTTCTTCCGAGGAGGCCGGGTTCTGGCCGGTGACGAGCTTGCCGTCGGTGAGCACGTACGAGGCCCAGTCGGCGCCTTTCGAGTAGACGCCGCCGTTTGCCTTGAGCATGTCTTCGACCAGGAAGGGCACGACCTTGGTCAGGCCGACGCCTTCTTCCTCGGTGTTGGTAAAGCCCGTCACCTGCTTGCCCTTGACCAGCGGGCTGCCGTCGGCCGCCTTCACATGGCGCAGCACGCCCGGGGCGTGGCAGACCGTGGCCACCGGCTTGCCGGCCGCGGCCATCGCTTCGATCAGGGCGATCGAGGACTTGTCTTCGGCCAGGTCCCACAGCGGGCCGTGGCCGCCCGGATAGAACACGGCATCGAAGGCGGCCGCGTCGACTTCGGCCAGCTTGCCGGTCGAGGCCAGCACGGCTTGCGTATCGGCGTCGGCCTTGAAGCGCTTGGTCGCCTCGGTCTGCGCGTCCGGCTCATCGCTTTTCGGGTCGAGCGGCGGCTGGCCGCCCAGCGGCGAGACCACGGTGATCCTGGCGCCCGCATCCTTCAGGGTGTAATACGGCGCGGCGAATTCTTCCAGCCAGAAGCCGGTTTTCTTGCCGGTGTCGCCCAGTTGGTCGTGCGAGGTCATTACCATCAATACGTTCATGTGATTCTCCAGTGGGTGAAAGTGGATTACTTTGCGACGCGCACCACGAGCTTGCCGAAGTTCTTGCCTTCGAGCAGACCGGTGAAGGCTTGCGGTGCGTTCTCCAGACCGTCGACGATGTCTTCGCGGAACTTGATCTTGCCTTCATTGAGCCATGCGCTCATTTGTGCATGGAATTCGCCATAGCGCGACCCGTAGTCGTCGAAGATGATGAAACCCTGCATGCGGATGCGCTTGGTCAGGATGGTGCGCGCCAGCAGGCCGAGGCGGTCGGGGCCGGCGGGCAGGGCGGTGGCGTTGTAGTCGGCGATCAGGCCGCAGACCGGCACGCGCGCCTTGGTGTTGAGCAGGGGCAGCACGGCGTCGAAGACGGCGCCGCCGACGTTCTCGAAATACACGTCGATGCCGTCCGGGCAGGCTGCCGCCAGCTGTGCGGCGAAGTCGGGGGCGCGGTGGTCGATGCAGGCGTCGAAGCCGAGCTCATCGACGACATAGCGGCACTTGTCGGCGCCGCCGGCGATGCCGACCGCGCGCGCGCCCTTGATCTTCGCGATCTGGCCGACCAGCGAACCGACCGCGCCGCTGGCGGCGGCCACCACCACCGTTTCGCCCGCTGTTGGCTGGCCGATGTCGAGCAGGCCCATGTAGGCGGTAAAACCCGGCATGCCGAGCACGCCGAGGGCGCGCGAGGCCAGCCGTGGATCGTCGTCGAGCTTGTTCAAGCCGGTCCCGTCCGAAAGCGCGTAGTCCTGCCAGCCGCTATAGCTGAGCACCAGCTGGCCGACCTGGAAGTCCGGGTGGCGCGACGCTTCCACGCGCGACACGGTGCCGCCGACCATCACGGCGCCGAGCTCGACCGAGGCGGCATACGATTTGGCTTCGCTGATGCGGCCGCGCATGTATGGGTCGAGCGACAGGTACAGGGTGCGCAGCAGCACTTGCCCTTCCTGTGGCTGCGGCACCGGGGTTTCGGTCAGGCGGAAGGTATGCGCGTCGGGGGCGCCGTGCGGGCGCTGTTGCAGCACCAGGCTGCGGTTGACACTGGCGGTTTGTGGCATGGTCTGTTCCTTGTCGATATTAAAGGGCGGCTTCGAGAATGGCGCGGCTGACGGCGAGGTCGATGTCGCCGTGTTCGCCGAGACGGGTCATGCCGTGCGCGCCGAGCTGGCCGACAACGGCGTTGACGGCCGCCGTGCCCAGCCCGTAGGCCGCAAGGCGGGTCGGGATCCCGAGGCTTTCAAAGAAATGGCGGGTGGCGGCGAGCGCGGCATCGATGCGCTCGTCCTCGCTGCCGGCATCGATGCCCCATACGCGTTGTGCATATTGAAGCAGCTTCGCGCGTTTCTTGTCGCGTTGGACATCGAGCAGGGCGGGCAGGACGATCGCCAGCGTGCGCGCATGGTCGATGTCGTACAGGGCCGTCAATTCATGGCCGATCATGTGGGTGGCCCAGTCCTGCGGCACGCCGGCGCCGATCAGGCCGTTCAGGGCGAGCGAGGCGGTCCACATCAGGTTGCTGCGGGTGGCGTAATCCTCGGGCGCGGCGATGGCTTGCGGCGCGATCTCGACCAGGGTTTGCAGCAAGCCTTCGGCGAAGCGGTCCTGCGCCAGCGCCTGCACCGGATAGGTCAGGTACTGCTCGGTGATGTGGACAAAGGCGTCCACCAGGCCATTGGCCACCTGTTTGGTGGGCAAGGTGTAGGTCTTGGTCGGATCGAGGACCGAAAATTGCGGGAACACGTGAACGCTGCGAAACGGCAGCTTGGTCTGGGTCGCCTTCAGGGTCACCACCGAACCGTTGTTCATCTCCGAGCCGGTCGCCGGCAGCGTCAGCACGGCGCCGAAGGGCAGGGCGCGCGTGATCTTCGCGCCGCCGGTCTCCAGGATGTTCCACGGGTCGCCTTCATAGTGGGCGGCGGCGGCCACGAACTTGGCGCCGTCGATCACCGAACCGCCGCCGACGGCCAGCAGGAAGTCGATGTCTTGCCCACGTACCTGGTCGACCGCGCGCATCAGGGTTTCGTAGCTCGGATTCGGTTCGATGCCTGAAAACACGTTCACGCTGCGCGCGCCGAGCGCGGCGCGCACCTCCGCCAGGGTGCCGGTCTTTTCGGCGCTGGCGCCGCCCACCAGGATCAGCACGCGCGCCGCCGGCGGCACCAGCTGCGCCAGTTGGGCCACGGTGCCCTCGCCAAAGACGATGCGGGTCGGATTGTAAAAGTCGAAATTCAGCATGGATTCTCCTGTATTAGACTGGTCGTCTAGTAATCGTGTCAAAAAAAGCGGCGCGCGTCCGGCGTGCACCGCTGGTGTTCTTCAGTGCGACGCCGGCAGGCCCAGCATGGCGCGGGTGGCGCGCAGGGCGCCTTCCAGGGCGCTCGGCTCGCGCCGCAGTTTGGTCAGCAGGGCGGCGCCCAGCCACATTTCGTACAAGGCGAGGGCGCTGTGCTGCGGGTCGGCGCCGGCGGCGATCGAGCCGTCGGCGACGCCTTCCTCGATGCAAGCGGCCAACCGCTGCACGATCTGGTTGGTGCCGCGCAAGAGTACGTCGCGCATCGCCGCCGACATGTCGGCCACTTCGCCGCTCAGCTTGACCACCAGGCACCTGCTGCCGGCGCAACCATCGGCCGAGAGCGTCAGCCAGCTGTCCCAGTAGCGCATCAGCCGCGCGCCGGCGGGGCTGCCGTCGGCGGCCAGCAGCGCATCGAGTTCCCTCAGGTAGGCGCTAACGTAATCGTCGAGCAGGGCTTCGCCGAACAGTTCCTTCGACTTGAAGTAATGGTAGAACGAGCCCTTCGGCACACCGGCGGCCGACAGGATCTCGTTCAGCCCCACGGCCGAGTAGCCCTTGCCCGTGAGAATGACTTTCCCGGTATCGAGGATGTGCTGCCTTACGCTGTGCTGGTCAGTGCTCATGCGAACCAGTATAACCCAAAATTAGACCAGTCGTCTTGATGCTGAATTGTGCCCGCTGCCAGGTGCAAACAGAGTGGGCAATGTCGTTTTAGAAACGTTATGATGCGATCAGGGTATTTACAGTACGTTTTGGTTGGGAGTAAGGTATGAGGGTAAAGCTGATCCACGCCTGGCTGGCTGCGGCTGGCGCGCTGTCGACGCTGGCCCAGGCCGCCCACGGCGCTGCCGGCGTCGATTATGCGCAGGCGCTGCGCCAGTCGCGCGCCAGTTCGGGCGCGGTCAATGGCGCCCGCCTCGATGCACAGGCCAAGACCTTGCAAGCCGAGGCGCTGCGCCGCATCGACGGGCCCGATGTGCGCCTGTCCGGCTTTGCCGGGCGCGTCTCGACCACGCTCAGCGTGGACACCGGCAACGTCGCGCAGTTGGTCAATCCGGTGCTCGATTCGCTGCCGCCGCTGCCGGGCCTGAACCTGCCCGACATTCCACCGTCCCTGACCGTGGACCGCGTATTCGACGTGCGTTCGCTCGGCGTGAGCTCGGTCTGGCCGATCTACACCGGCGGGCGCCTGGACGCGGTCAAGCAGATCGCCGCCGGCCGCGCCGACGAAGCCGGCGCCGGCGTGCAGGCGGCGCAGGACGAGGCCGCCACCCAGCTGGCGCAGCGCTATTTCACGGTGCAGCTGGCGCGCAAGGCCGCGCAATTGCGTAGCGCCGCGGTCGACGTGGCCAGGGAACACCAGCGCGCGGCGCGCAAGATGGAAGGCGCCGGCCTGATCGCCAAGGTCGAGCGCCTGAAGGCCGACGTCGCCGTCGACAACGCCCAGCGCGAAGCGGCCAAGGCCGGCAGCGACCTCGAGCTCGCGCAGCTGGCCTTGCGCCGCCTGCTCGACGCCCCCGCGGCCATCGAGCCGACGACGCCGCTGTTCGTGCATGCCGAGGCGCCCGGCTCGCTGGCCGCCTTCGTCGATGCGGCGATGTCCTCGAACGCGGCCTGGAAACAAATCGAGAGCAAGCGCAAGCAGGCCGCAGGGGCCCTGCAGCTGCAAGGCAAGTCTTTCAGTCCCACCGTGATCGGCGTCGCCAACTACAACCTCAACCGCGGCAGCTCGGCGCGCGCCAACTGGCTGGTCGGCGTCTCGGTCAGCGTGCCCCTGGTCGAGCGCATCGACCGCGCGAAGATGCAGTCGGCCGCGCGCCTCGAGCAGCAGCGGGTCGAGGCCGCCGCCGAGCAGGCCGGGCGCGACATCCCGACGCTGGCCGAGAGCCAGTGGCGCGCCATGGAAGACGCGCGCCTGCGCTACCTGGCGATGGATTCGGCGATCGAACTGGCGTTCGAGACGCGGCGCCTGGCGCAGGTCGCCTTCCAGAACGGCCAGGCGACGTCGACCGAGGTGGCCGACGCCTCGCTCAATTACACCAGGACCGCGCTCGAGCGCGCCCAGGCGGCCTACGAGTACGTGCTGGCGCTGGCGCGCCTGCTCGCCACCACGGGCGACCCGGACCGGCTCTACCCGCTGTCGAAAAACGCGACCTACGTCGTCGACCTCACGAAAGACTGAGTACCATGGCCACCTCTTCCTCCAGACGCCCATTGGCGCTTGCCGCCGCCGCCGTTGTCCTCGGCCTGCTCGGCTGGGGGGTGTACCAGGCTTTCCAGCCCACGCGCGACCCGGTGCAGGGCCAGGTCGAAGCGCAGGAAGTGAATGTGGCCTCGAAGGTGCCGGGCCGCGTCGGCCGGGTGCATGTGCAGCTCGGGCAGACGGTCGCGCGCGGCGCACTGCTGTTCGAGATCGACAGCCCGGAAGTGCGCGCCAAGGTGGCGCAGGCCGAAGCCGCGCGCGACGCCGCCCGCGCCACCAGCGAAAAGGCCGAGGCCGGCGCGCGGCCGCAGGAAATCGTCGCGGCGCGCGCCAACTGGGAGCGCGCCGAGGCCGGCGCCCGGCTGGCGCGCCTGACCGCGCAGCGCATCGGGGCGATGTACAGCGAAGGCGTGGTGGCGCGCCAGAAACGCGACGACGCCGACACCCAGGCGCGCGCCGCGACCGAACTGGCCACCGCCGCGCGCGCCCAGTACGAGCTGGCGCGCCAGGGCGCGCGCAGCGAGGACAAGCAGGCCGCCGCGGCCCAGGTGCGGCAAGTGGCCGGGGTGGTGGCCGAGACCGATGCCGCGCTCGGCGAAACGCGCATCATGGCGCCGGGACCGGGGGAGGTGACCAAGGTCGCGATCCAGGCCGGCGAGCTGGCGCCGCAGGGTTTTCCTGTGATTACCCTGGTCGACCTGTCCGACATCTGGGCGGTGGTGGCCGTGCGCGAGGACGAGTTCAAGCCCTTCGCCAAGGATACGCTGCACCAGGCCAGCATTCCGGCGCTGAAGGTCACGGCGCAGTTCAAGGTCAGCGCGGTGTCGGCGCTGCCGGCGTTCGCCACCTGGCGCGCGGCGCGCCCGGGCGGCACCGACCTGCGCACCTTCGAGGTCAGGCTGCGCCCGACCGCGGCCGTGCCCGGGCTGCGGCCCGGCATGACGGTCGTCTTCGAGCGCTGAGTGTTCGCGATGCGCCGCTGGACCCGCTCATCCCTGCGGCGCGAATGGCGCCGCCTGCGCGCCGATCCATGGGACCTGGCCATGCTCGGCGCCATCCCGCTGGCGCTCTACCTGCTGACCTGGTGGATTTTCTCGAGCGGCGTGGCGCGCGAGCTGCCGTTGGTGGTGCACGACCGCGACCAGTCGGTGCTCTCGCGCAGCCTGGTGCGCATGCTCGACGCCTCGCCCGGGCTGCGGGTGGTGCACGCGGTGCAGAGTGACACCGAGGCCTTCGGCCTGATCCGCGCACGCCAGGCCTTCGGCCTGGTCACGATTCCCGCCGACTTCCAGCAAAGCGTGCAGGCCGGCGCCGCCGCGCGCGTGCAGTGGGCATATAACGCCCAGTTCGCCTCGCACGCCGGCGCCATGACGCGCGACGTGCGCACCGTGGTGGCGACGGTGTCGGCCGGGATCGAAGCGCAGGCGCGCGCGAAACGCGGCGCCGGCCTGGTGCAGGCGTCCGCCCAGGTCGAACCGGTGCGCACGCGCACCACGACCCTGTTCAACGAAGGCGGCAGCTATATCCCCTCGCTGGCGCTGCCGGTGGCGTTCAGCCTGCTGCATATTTTTGTGACGCTTGCGGCGGTCACCGCGATCGGGCGCGAATTGCGCGCCGCCAGCGTGCCGGACTGGCTGGCGGCGGCCGGCGGCCGGCTCGGCCCGGCGCTGCTCGGCAAGCTCCTGATTCCCGCGGCCGTGTTCGCCGTTCATGCGTTGCTGCTGTTCCTGCTCTTCGGCGTGCTGCTGGGCTGGCCGGTATTGGGCAGCGCCACCGCCATGCTGGCCGGCACCGCCTTGTTCATTACCGCCTACCTGGCGCTGGGCGCCTTCATCGCTGCCTTCAGCTCGTCGCTGCGCGCGGCGCTGTCGGCCTGCGCCTTCGTAACGGCGCCGGCCTTTGCCTTCGCCGGCCAGGGCTTTCCCTTGCTGTCGATGCCGCTGGGAGCGCGTATCTGGGCCGAGGCGCTGCCGCTGACCCACTTCCTGCGCCTGCTGAACAACACCTGGATGGCGGGCGCGCCGCTGGGCCCCGGCCTGGGCGCGCTGGCGGCGCTGCTGGCGTTCACGCTGGTGCTGGGCGCCGCCGCCTGGCTGCGCCTGGCCAAGCGCGTGCACCAGCCCGCCAGCTGGGGCCAGTCATGAGCGCGCTGCGTGCGGCGGCGCGCGCTTTTGTTCAGACCTGGCAGGCGATCCTGCGCGACAAGGCCGCGCTGCTGCTGTTCTTCATTTCCGGGATTATTTATTCATTCTTCTATCCGCTGCCCTACAGCGCCGAAACGGTGCGCCGGGTGCCGGTGGCCGTGCTCGACCAGGATCAGTCGGCCCTGTCGCGCCAGCTGATTCGCTACGCCGGCGCCCATCCCGGCATCGAGATCGCCGGCGTGAGCACCCGCCTTGATACCGTACAGGACATGATCTGGCGCGGCGAGGCGGCTGGCGCGCTGCTCATTCCCGAAGATTTCAGCCGCAAGATCCTGGCCGGGCAGGTGCCCGAAATCGAGGTCGGCGGCCACGGTTCCTATCCGCTGCTGAACAAGGTGGTCCTGAACGGCCTGGCCGAAGTCGGCGGCACCGTGTCGGCCGGCGTCGAACTCAAGCGCCTGGGCGCGGCCACCCCGTCGGCCGCGCAGGCGCAAGAAGTGCGCCAGCCGCTGAGCGTGGAAGCGCTACCCCTGTTTAACGTGAAAGAGGGCTATGCCTCGTACATCGTGCCGGGCGTGGTGGTGCTGATCATGCAGCAGACCTTCTTGCTCGGCATCGGCCTGCTGTTCGGCAGCTGGTTCAGTACGCAGGCGTTTCCGTATGCGCGCGGCGCGGCCGCCTACTGCGGCGCCTTGAGCGCCTTTGCGCTGGTGGTGGCCCTGAATGCGATGTATTTTTTCGGCTTCGTATTCTGGTGGCAGGATTATCCGCGCGGCGGCAACCTGGCAGGCACCGCCGTGCTGACGCTGCTGTTCGCCTACAGCGTCGCTGCGCTGGGCATGCTGATCGGGATGCGCTTTCGCACCCGTGAGCGCAGCATGCAGTTGCTGGTGGCGACCTCGCTGCCGATCATGTTCTTGTCCGGCCTGACCTGGCCCGCCAGCGCGCTTCCCGCGCCGCTGCAATTGCTGGCCTGGCTGCTGCCCTCGACCGCGGCGATCCAGGGTTTCATCGCCACCAACCAGATGGGCGCCTCGTTGCACGAAGTACGCAACGAACTGGCCGTGTTGCTCGGCCTGGCGCTGCTGTTCGCGGCCCTCGGCCTGCGCCAGTGGCGGCGCATGGCAGCGGCAAGCTAAGCGCTGCCCGCCCTCAATCGAGGTTCAGCCAGATCTCGTTGCGCCGCATGAACCAGGGCGTCATCGGGCTGTTGTAGCGCGACAGCACAGGCTCGCCCTTCCAGGCGATATTCGCCGCGCGCATTCCTTCCTGGAGCAGGTTCAGGTGCTTGCTGTAATTGGCATCCGACCAGAAGCCGGAATAGCGGATCACCGCCACCCGCCTGCTGGATTACCGGCGCCGTCATCTCGAGCTTGACGGGGACCGGGGTCTGGGTCACCGGTGCGGTCATCTCGAGTTTGCGCTCGCCTTTGTTTTTCCCGAAGATATAGCCGGCCAGGATGGG
>Ga0213837_1001115_pt1 | contig 16453 bp, 8 predicted proteins | sample SWPATP12_FD_160572 | JGI IMG/M metagenome (GOLD analysis project Ga0213837, IMG submission 160572) | Coastal seawater microbial communities from Marineland, Florida, United States - SWPA TP1 #2 | ecosystem: Environmental > Aquatic > Marine > Coastal | place: USA: Florida | collected 2016-08-06
AGTCTTTACGTGCTTGCTCGTCCATTCCTTCGTATTCGCCAGTACCATCGTACATAGCTTGCAGCTCTAATCGCTCGCTTACACTCAGTGGTAAAGTACGGCCATTGTTTTGCGTATCAACATAAGATACAGAGGCCTTAACCGTTGCCCAATTAAGTTCACCATCGTAGCTGAGTGACCACCATTCACGGTCAAACTCTTGGTCTGCAGCATAACCTGCGCGCGGGTTTACTTGGCCGCGGCGGTCTTGCCAAATTGATTCAATGTTATCTTTAGTACCAAGCGGGTAAGTAATGGTGCCTGACTCAATGTCGTAGCTTGGCGTGTTGTCGTACACTTGGCTTGAGTTATCGTAATCAAAACGTAAATGATGCGACTCAAACGGTGTATAAGTTAAAGTAAAACCATACTGCTCGTTTGTATTATCAACGGTACGACCGCCACTACCAAAACCTAATGAACGAGCATGTACAACACCATTAGGATCGGTTGCTGGTTCAAATGTTGGCGATGATGCTTGTTGCTCGTAAACGCTGCCGCGTACACCTAAGCTTAATACGTCTTTGATAAGCGGACCCATCACACTAAAGTCAGTGGTAATGTCATCACCAAAATCATCGTTTTGTTGTAATGAACGGCTAAAAGATACTGCACCGCTCCAGCTGTCAGTGTGCTTTTTAGTGATGATATTAATTACACCACCCAGTGCATCTGCACCATAAAGCGTTGATGCAGGGCCGCGAATTACTTCAACGCGCTCAATGGCATCGACCGGTGGTACGTGGTTAAACGCGTTACCACCAAAGTTGTTTGGATAAATATCGCCATGGTTGTTTTGGCGTTTACCATCAATAAGTAACAGGGTGTATTCACCTGTTAAACCACGCATACTTACACTGCCTTGGCCTGTTTTATCACGAGTTGTGCCAATGTCGATACCTTCTAAATACTGCACAGCATCAAGTACTGAGGTGAAGGCATGAGACTTAATATCTTCATTAGTGATAATTGAAATACTTGCAGGTGCTTCGGTAACTTTTTGCTCAAAACCCGTTGCAGTAATAACTAAGCGTTCCATATCTTGTTTCGGCTTAGCGTCATCAGCAAAGGCTGAAAAATGTGTTGTTATGGCAAGTGCCAGTAAGCTTGGTTTTATTGATTTCATTGTAGGTTTCCAGTTCTTTTTGTAGGTTATCCCTTTGAGGAACGCTGCGTATACTACAGAAATGAAAAATACAATCAATAACTATTCTTATTTAGATTAATCTTTTTCAAGTTGGCTTAACACTATTCACAATTAAGTTGCGTTTGTTTTTTAGCTAATTAATACCAACCCGCTTAATTAAGTAGTCTATTTTGAGGCAATAAAACCTCGTTGATAGCAAGGCAAAAATTTCGTTATTTAGTTGTTCTAAATGAGAAATTTTTAACGCAGTTAGCGACAGGTTTAATCCCTCAAAATGATTAAGTATTATTGCGGGTTGGTATAATACGCTGTTACAAACAAGTTTTAGATTAAATACCCAAGGCAGATTCAGTTCCTGTATAGTGTTTTAATCATCATCATAAAAATTAAAATAATGAATTCAGATATCTCTTTAGCGCGCTTTAAGCAGTTTCCTGTGCTTATGTGGATCTTCTTATTTGGCTCGTTTATTACCCGTGGCAGCTATTACATGGTATGGCCATTTCTTGCGGTGATCTTGTACGAAAAGTTTGCTTTATCGGCGACAGAAGTCGGTTTGGTACTTACCAGTGCTGCCGTGATTTCGGTGTTTACCAGTTTTATTGGCAGTAGCCTCTCAGATAAAGTGGGCCGGCATACGCTGATGTACATCACTGGTGTGCTGTATATTATTTCTTTCTCGCTGTTGGCTGAGGTAGAAACCGTGGCCGGTTATGTGATTGTGATGACCTTATGCTCTATTGCGACTGCACTTTGGCGACCACTAACCAGTGCGGCGATTGGCGATATTATTAATGATGCACAAACTCGTGAGCTGGCCATGCAGTCGCTGTACTTTATTGTTAATGTGGGCTGTGCGGTGGGTCCATTAGCTGGGGTATGGCTAGGTTTAACAGGTGAGCAGTCGAGCTTTTATATTACCGCAGGGGCATTTGCTATTTTATTAGTGCTGCTTGTTTGGGGCTTTAATTTTAGTGATAAAGCCGCCAAAAATACTGCCGCAATCGACGAGCCTGAAGAGAAAAAACCAGCTGTACAAGGCAAGCAAATCTTACGTATTCTATTTGCAGATAAGCTGCTGCAGTGTTTAATTTTAGCCAATATTTTGTGCATGTTTATTTATGCGCAAATGGATAGTTCACTCATACAATACCTAACTCGTGCAGAGGCACCCGACCTACTTGCATTGATTTCTGCGCTGATATTTACCAATGCGATAGTGATCATTTCAAGTCAATTTCTGCTGTTAAAAATGATGGCGCGATTTAGCCTAACGGTACGAATACAAATTGGTTTGGCGCTATTGATGGTGTCGCAGTTTTGGCTCGCACTTAATCCAATCGATTTATTCTGGGGCTGGATAGGTGCGATAGTGGTGATGAGCTTGGCCGAAACCATTTTGTTTCCGACGATGAATGTTCACCTTGATAGGCTCGCACCATCACACTTACGTGGAGCGTACTTTGGCGCGGCTTCGTTTTATGATTTAGGATTTGCTTTAGCACCCCTCGGTGGTGGTTTAATTTTAGATTATTACGATGGCCCAACCTTATTCTTTGTAGCGGGAGGGCTTTGCCTTGTGGTGATTTACTTATACGCCATACTCGAAAAGTTACCCAGACCCGATTTCGCAAACCCAAGCTCGTAACCCTTAAATAGCCCCTTTATGGGGCTTTTTACGCTTTAACAATTAATGACAGCGATATCAATTTACGTATTTTTTCCGAGATATTAGTTTGTAGTATCGGCTTATAATGTTAAAAAATTGTTTACCATACCGATAAGAACTCAATGAACGCACCTTACTCTTTGTGCATACGCTCGCTATTATGCTCGGCTGTATTGCTAACACTTGCTGCTTGTGGCGGCTCAGGCTCAGATGAAAAACAAACAACAACCCCTCCTGTAACCGAAACACCACAAAATCAAGCGCCGCAAATCAGCGGTCAATCACAGACTTTACGTGTTGGTGAAACCTTGAGTTTTAGCCCTGAAGTCTCTGATCCAGATAATGACCCACTTACTTTGTCTGTAACAAACTTACCAAGTTGGCTAAGTTTTAATGAAGCCTCAGCAAGTATCAGCGGCACGCCTGAGCAAGTAGGTAAGTATGCAAACATTGAGTTTACGGTCACTGATGGGCAGCTCTCTGCACAGCTTTTGATTGATATTAATGTAGAGGCCAAACTTATTGAAAATACACCGCCAACGCTCACGTCCACCCCATCGGATAGCAATGAAGGCCAAGCTTATACTTACCAGCTAACATTTACTGATGCACAAAATGACACTGTTGTAGTAAGTGAAGTTAGTAAACCTGATTGGCTTAGCTTTGATGCGACTAACCTCAGTTTTAGCGGCACGCCCTTGTTTGCGAATACGGGCGAACAGCAAATTCGTTTTCGTTATTCAGATGGCGAAGTGACGCAGCAGGCAGAGCAAACATTTAACATCGCTGCCAGAGCAAACTCAGCGCCTGTGGTGTCTCCACTGAGTAGTGAAGTTCGTGCTGAGCAGGCTTTGAGTGTGCAGTTAATCAGCACCGATGCAGACAACGATGATGTGAGCTTAACCTTAACAGGTTTACCAACGTGGCTAAGTTTTGATGAGCAAACTAGCATCTTATCAGGCACCGCGAGTAATGAAGAACTTGGTGAACATAAATTCACAATCACAGCCTCTGACTCACGTGTACAGGCAAGCTTTGAGTTTGTGTTAAACATCACCCAAAGTTATGTGGCCGAGGCACTCGAAACGGGTAATGCGCTGGTTGTTCCAAACAGTGAGTTGCTACTTGATGCTGCGCTTAATGAAATAGATACCCACAAAGCGCGCTTTCAAAGCATTAAAAATAGCTTATTTGGTTTTGGCTCAAGCTCCGCTCTTGAAGAATTAAGTTGGTATCCAACCTGGGATGCAACGTTATTAACTGCCACTTATCCATTCAATGAGCCAGTTCTACTTACCAACAATAGCTGGCAAGATGGTTACGAGACAAAAGTCAGAAACCTTGCTGTAGTTGGAACTAGTGATGGGGAGCAGGGCCGTTACTTGGTATTTGGTAGTAATCCTTATCGAAATACCATTAACGAGCAAATGACTCAGTTTTTGAAAAACAGCACCACCTGGTTAGCTGGTAGAGAAATAACCGCAGAGCAGCCACTTAAACTTGTATTAGCGCAACTTGATCAAAGCTATTACTTTCAAGATAGGAGCAAAACGCGAGAGTGGTTTGATAGTCAATATGAAGGCATGGTGAGCTATAACGACAATACAAGTTGTGACAATGACGCTTTAGCGGCGTGTTTAACAACTGACACGGATGTACTGATTATCTCTCAGCATGAGCGTGAAGGATTAAATATTGAGAATGTTGTGGCTGCAGTAAAGCAAGCGCAAGCAAATGATATAGCGGTGATCTATATTCAGCGTGATGGTAGTCAAACAGCACTAGGTAAAGCGCTATTTGAATTACTACATGTGAGCGTTGCAGGTGATAACTATTGGCACCGATTAGAACTGGCACAGTGGAACCCAATTGCTATCAACGACAGCTTGCCAACTGATGCGCAAACTATTAAAGACTTACTTAGCCGCTTTAAAAGCAGCGAATTTAGTGTTGATTTAAGTGCCTGTGATAATCGTAGCTGCCCAACTGAAAGCCAATATCAGCAACAGTTTAGTGATGCGGCAACTATCATTAATTCGGTTTTTAGAGGTTTTGACCAAGCGAAAACAGATATCTTTACTGAGCAGGGCTATCGCTTTTACCAGTTACTGGCGCTGCTTGCAGATCATTATCGCCAAGTTGTGAGCTTCCCGATGGATAAGCTAAGCACCGATAATTCAAGCTTCTTTCGCGCACTGTTTACTGATCATGCGGTATTGAATATACGTAAAGTTAATCCACTTCAAGTTGATATGGGGAATTTCAGCCGTAGTGATTTTAGTCATGTAACACCTAAAACCGTCACCGTGAATATGCAGAGTAAGGCGTATTTTCGCTCAACGGGTGTGTATGCCTTGCCGGGGCAAACATTTGCTATTAAACGCACCGATAATCAAGCAGTGAATACCAAGGTGTTTGTTAATACTCTGCGTGATGGCGCAACACATTACATGAGCAGCAATGGCTATAATCGACCCGCTAAATTGCAGTCGGTTCATGTGCCTATAGAGACAAATGAAACGGTCTATTTTACGTCACCTTATGGTGGGCCAATTCAAATTGAGTTTGATCAAAATGATTTAGATGTCAGCTTTGAATTTAGTAATGTAGGTGAGCACCCGTATTGGCGCAGTAGCAGTGATGATGAGCGCTTTGCTGAGTTGCTTGAAAAAGGTGACTATGATTGGGCTGAGGTCGCAACCGGTGGCTTTGAAGTGCATTCAAAGCTCGAGAAAATGCGTATTTCAATTAACGATGGTTATTGGCCCATAGCGTCTGACTTCGCCCATGCAGTAGAGCGTTATACTCATAACTATCCGCATGTACTTGCTGGTTTCAAAGGGCCGGGCATCGATGTGGTTAGCGAAATTCATGACTTTGCGAGTGCACGCAATATTGAGGTGCAAACAATTGATATTGTAAAACATATGAATGCAGACCAACCGACCTGTGGTTGGGGTTGTTCTGGTAATCCGTATGACGCAGGTTGGAATTTTAATCCAACTGGGCATGGCGATATCCATGAATTAGGGCATGGACTTGAAAGAGGGCGCTTCCGTATCGAAGGGTTTGGTGGCCATTCAAATACCAACTTTTACTCCTACTACAGTAAGTCGAAGTTTGAAGATGAAACGGGCTTTTCGGCATCTTGCCAAAACTTGCCATTCGAGAACTTGTTTGATCATTTACAAGCCAGTAAACAAAGCGCAGATGCATTTGCTTATATGCAAGGTTTAGCGATGTCAGAGTGGTCGCAAAGTCACGCTATTTATTTACAAATTATGATGGCCGCACAGGCACACAATAAGCTTGAAAACGGCTGGCATTTATACCCTCGCTTACACATCTTGGAGCGTGCGTTTAATCTAGCTGATAACAGCGAGACTAATTGGCAGGCACAAAAAGATGCACTTGGCTTTTCAAGCTACAGCTTGTCGGAGGCACAAAGCATAGGCAACAATGATTGGCTATTAATAGCGCTTTCAGAAGCAACCGAGCTCGATTTGAGCAACTACTTCAGCATGTGGGGCATGGCAACGTCAGACAAAGCAAAACAGCAGGTTAAAGCAAAAAACTACACGGTATTAGGTGATGTTTACTATGCCTCATCTGCCACAGGTTATTGCACGACGTTAAATCAAACAGAGGTTGCAATTGATGGAGCTCAAAGCTGGCCTGAATAATACACCGCTTTGTTAAGTTGATTGGTATTTGTATTTAAAACGCCAGCGAAAGATTTCGCTGGCGTTTTTATTATTAGATTAGTGAAATTAGCTACAACTGCTACCTTTATAACTCACACATTTAACGTTGAGGTGTAACATGGCTGTTTCTGCAATCCCTAAAGGTTTCCATGCGGTAACCCCGTATTTGGTTATTGAAGGTGCCACTAAGGCGATAGAGTTCTACAAACACGCTTTTAATGCAGAACTTGTAATGCAAATGCCCTTGCCTGATGGTGGAGTGGCGCATGCTGAAATAAAAATAGCCGACTCTCATATTATGCTTTCTGATAATTGCCCTGATGTGCAATTTAAGTCGCCGCAACAACTTGGCGGTACACCGGTGAGCATTATGCTGTATGTTGAAGACGTCGATGCTGTTTTTGCTAAAGCTTTATCGCTTGGGGCAAAAGAGCTGCGCCCAGTACATGACCAATTCTATGGTGACAGATCAGGGACTCTAGAAGACCCTTTTGGCCATATTTGGACTATAGGTACTCACAAGGAAGACCTCAGTGAGCAAGAGCTTATGCAGCGTATGAGCGAGCTCATGAGTAAAGAGCAGGATGCTTAAAAAGTTGTTTCAACCGACATTCCTATTTGCCATGAATCCACGTCTTGGTAACTGCCCAGAGGCGTACTAAAGTCGATATGTATCACATTGTCGTTACTTGAGCGCGATGAATATAGGCGAATACCAACGCCTGCACTGGTTAGCATTGAATCTGAAATATTTGCAGTTTCAGTGCTGCCAAATGCTTGGCCTACATCAACAAAGCCAACAAAGCCTACATCTACAAACTGATACAGATTGATATTAGGGTACATTCTTAGTTCAGCCGTTGCTTGTACGCTTGATGTACCATGTTGGTAACTTTCTGGGAAGCCACGCATGCCTTCTTCACCGCCAACGGCCAGTGGTTTATCAGCAAATTCATGGTTTTGCCAATGACCATTTAGATGCGCATAAAAAGCAAATGAGTTTGACCAGCGATAGTTAAATTGTGCTTTTGAATAAAGCGCTAAACGGTCATCAAGCTCAGTTCCCATATTGCCTTTCATTCCAGCGGCAAATCGATACAAGGCGTTATTGTTAAACCACGCTTTGGTAAGATTTGTATCAAATAAAAAGCCTTGGCCAAAATTTACGGTATCGATGGCAAACTTTGAATTTAGCTCCCAACCTAGGTTAACGTCTTCGTTGTGGTTTATTAGGTCAATATCGTGCAATACGGCGTAATTGTCTTCTAGCCAATGTAATCCGACCCAAGGCGCTGCAATGGTGTAATCGTTAAGGCCTGCAAGCAAAGGCTCTGTTTCAAAAGGGCGGTAACTGACATCTTCGTAATCAATCCCAGCAAGCCAGTGAAAGGTTTGCTGACTGTCTTGCGATAAAATTCCGCCGTAAGCAAACTGGGCGATTAATTCATCAGTAAAAAACTCTGAACGAGTCATGCCATTTTGATAGATATAACTTTTTTGCTTTTGTGATTTAGCAAAGTAGCGCATTAGTGCGTCACTGCTGCGTTGATAAAAAGGCTGATGATAATCCACTAAAAAGATTTGCCCGTCATCGTAATCATCAGCTTGTAAAGTGAGGGTTGCATGAGGCTGCCAAGGCACTGGCATTTGCAGCACTGAGTGGTAGCCTGAGCGTTCATGATCTGATTTATACTTTAAAGATGCACGAATACCGTACCCTAAAAAGTTTTCTTCTTTAAAGCCTAAGCTGTATTTATTATTGCCGCTACTACGACCAAAATTAATGGTTGGCAATAAACTCCAGGTATCCCAGGTATCGATTTGCACCACGCGGGGCTCATCTTCAAGGCAATCTTTTGTATAGCTAACTTTGGCATCTCTTAAGTATTTTTTGCTGCGCAAAATACGCTCAGCTTCTTGTAGCTGACGCTCACTGACTTGGTCACCCTCTTTAAAGGTAATTTGCTCACTAACCACTTTGTTTTTGGTATCAATGTGCAGCCAGTTGATAAAGCGATGTAGGGCGGTTGTTTCAGGGTCATTAGGATCGAAAATCGTATGCGTATCAATGTTGAGTTTATCAACAGTGATGTCTTTGTCCTCGCTTAACTCTGCAGTAGGTTTGCTTTTTACTTCACAAACCACATCTAAGCTTAAAGGCTCGTTTGCATAAACAGTCCCTGTAGCAGTGCATGTTATTAATAAAACCGATGTTATTTTATTCATCATTATTATGCCTACTAAATACCAAGGAGATGCAGCGTGTTTGGCTTTATCAACCTTTAAATTCTTTACAGTTATCAGCATAAAATCGCTAACTTAAGAAAAACTTAACTAAAACTTAAACTTCATTGAAGGTTGTAAGTTTATGATTAATAAACGTTATGCTAACTAACTGTGGCGAAGTTAATCGATAAATAGCTGGCTTACGTATGATTTCTTAAGGTTTCTAATAGAGCAAATAATGAAAAAGCGTGTTTTATATTGGCTGCAAAATGATTTACGCCTAGTCGACAATGAAATTCTATCTGAGTTAGCTGATTTTGATGGCGAGCTTGATTTAGTGTTTGTGATTGAGCCGCGCTGGTTTAGGCAGACTAACTATCAATCTAAACCGTATGGGACGCATAAATACCACTTTTTACGTGAGAGCCTTGCAGCATTTGCACAAGCCGTTGAGCAACTCGGGCAAACACTTCATGTGATTACAGGTGAGCCTGAGCAAGTAATCAGTCAGCGTTTACAAAAATATGATATTGAAACATTGGTTTGTACCGAGCAAGTTGGCGTTTATGAGCAAAAACAGCTCGATAAAATCAAAGTTTTATGCCCAGAAGTGACGGTGAAAACCTATCAGCAAGATACCTTATTTAAAGCAGCGGACTTGCCTTTTCAGCTTGATGACTTACCTAAAAACTTTACTGCCTTTCGAAAAAAGGTAGAAGCTGAGCCAACCTTTATAGCAGCGCCACAACAAGCTGCTAGTTACTTACCTCACCCAGTTCAGCTATGCCCTGAGCAAACTATAGATGATGTTCCTGTTCACTCAGGAAGTTTTAAAGGTGGCTTAATTGCAGCTCAGCAGCATTGTAATGCGTACTTTTCATCTAAAGCGCCAAGCAGTTATAAAGAAACACGCAATGAGTTAGACGGCTTTAGTAACAGTACTAAGTTCAGTGTATGGCTTGCTGGTGGCACAATTAGCGCAAAACAGCTGTACCGAGAAGTTGAAGTGTATGAGTTAGAAAACGGTGCGAATGAGTCGAGCTATTGGATAAAGTTCGAATTACTGTGGCGTGAATATTTTAAGTGGCATGCGATGCATGCTGGCGCAACACTCTTCCAGTTTAAAGGGCAAAAGCATAGTGCGCCACTGACGACTTTTAACAGCCAGCGCTTTAATGCGTGGTGCCAAGGTCGCACGCCGTTTGCTTTGGTAAATGCAATAATGCATGAGCTTAATGCGACAGGCTATATCTCTAACCGCTCTCGGCAAATTGCGGCAAGTTGTTTAGTTAATGAGCTTGAACTGGATTGGCGCTATGGCGCAGCGTATTTCGAACAGCAACTCATCGATTACGACGTGGCTGCGAACTGGGGTAATTGGCAATATATTGCGGGTGTCGGCGTTGACCCTAGAGGCGGTCGACATTTTCATATTAATAAGCAAACAGCGCTTTATGATCCCCTAGCGCGTTACATTCGAAAATGGCAAGGAGATCAAAGCATCGTAAGCACAATCGATAGTGTTGATGAGGTGGATTGGCCAAGGATTTAATAGCCTGCGTTAGATCAATATTCTTCACAGATTTTTAGTGTTTTTTATTTTGTTAACTAAAATAATGATTAAGGCTTGCTTTTATTGTTGGTGGGCTAGTTAACAAGGCTAATTATGGCATTTAGTGAAGGGTATGATGCGATTAAGTCGCATCTTGGTTTAGACATTGCTCAGCTAATTCTCGACAGTGGAGATGCGGGTATTTGGCTTTGGAATGTACAAACAGGCGAAACCATTTTCAATGATAAGTGGGCCGATATTATCGGTTACACACTGCAAGAATTATTGCCAGTTTCAATTGAAACTTGGCTCAGCTTTGCTCACCCTGACGACCTGTCAAAATCGGAACAGCTATTAAACGCTCACTTTAAAGGTGACTCTAAGCGTTATATTTGCGAAGCGCGAATGAAGCACAAACAAGGGCATTGGGTTAAAGTGCTCGATAAAGGCCAAGTGCAAAGCTGGGATGAAAATGGCAATCCTGAATGGATGCTAGGCCTTCATATCGATATTACTGAACAGTGGTTAAAAGAGCGAGAAATTGAGTTTTTACATGCTAAATTGCAAAAGTTTACTGATAACTTACCGGGGTTTGTTTATCAGTATGTGGTGGAAAAAGATGGCACCGCATATTTTCCTTTTGCCAGTTCCAAAGTCTTCAACATTTATGGCTGCACGGCAGATGATATAAAAAATTCTGCAGATTTAATCATGCAAACGATTCACCCAGATGATTTAGAGCGAGTCGTTAAAAGCATTGAGAAATCGCGAGTCGAATTATGCGAGTGGCATGAGGTATATAGAGTTAATCATCCAACTAAAGGGGTGATTTGGGCTGAAGGAAAATCCTCACCTATTGCCCGTGCTAATGGCAGTGTTGAGTGGAATGGTTATTCAGAAGATGTCACTGAAGAAGTTAAAAGCAACGAAAAAATACAGCTGCTTACAGCCGTTTTCTCAACAACAAGCCGCGGTATATTAATAACCACCCCTGAGCCTAAAATTGTGGATGTTAACCCTGCTTTTGAGCAAATTACAGGCTTTTGTAAGGCAGAAGTGCTTGATAAAAACCCATCTATACTTTCAGCTAAGCAGCAACCCACAGAGTTCTTTGAGTTGATGTGGGAGTGTTTAATACACAATGGGCGCTGGCAAGGTGAAATATGGAACAAGCGCAAAACCGGTGAAGTTTTTCCTGAGTTGTTAACCATAGATGCCATGTATGACGAACATGGCCAAGTGAGTCATTACATTGGTGCATTTGATGATATTTCAAAGGCAGTAGAAAAACGCCAACTTCTTGATGAGTTGGTCAATCAAGACCCACTGACAAAGCTGTTAAATCGGCGTGGTTTAGATATTCAATTACATTCATTTTCTCATCATGCGGCGAATGAAGGTAACCAGTTTTCGTTGATTTATGTCGACCTTGATAACTTTAAACTGGTGAACGATACCTTTGGTCACGAGCAGGGCGATAATCTACTGCTTGAAATCAGTGAGCAGCTTTCACTTCAGCTGCGCGATAAAGACATATTAGCTCGTATTGGCGGCGATGAGTTTGTGATTGTGTTACCAACGTTAGCAAAACTTTCTGTTTGCCAAGACATTGCAGGGCGCTGCCAAAAAGCGGTTGAAGGCGTAGCAAAGCGCTACGCAACAAAAGTGCCTGTGAGTGCTAGTTTTGGAATCGCGCTTTACCCAGAAGATGGTAAAAATGCCAAAGAGTTACTCGCCACTGCTGACGAGCAAATGTATAAGATGAAGCTTAAACATAAAGCATCACCACTCGGTTGAAATTTCGACACTCGGCAGCTTATTCAAAAGCGGTAGTAAAGCACGCTCTTTGCGTAAATCTTTGCGCTCGTTTTCTAAATCTCTTCGTTCTCGATAAAGCTCTTTTTGTTGGCCATTATCAAGTTGATTACTGTTAAGCTCAGCACGAATATCTTTTAGGCGGCGGTCAATGTCGTCAATTCGGTCATCAATATATATCAACCTTTGCTGTACTTGATACCTGTCGTTGCCTTCTTGCCATGCTTTACGAAAAGCTGTGCTATTACAGACGCCATTGTAAGATGCCCCTTGCATGCCAAGGGTAAAGCCATTTTCGGGCTCACAATACACCGCCAGACCTTGATCGTATCCCACTTTATATTCAGCAATATCGGCACTTACGCCATACTCGCTACATTGTGATAAGGCATCTATGCCATCATGATACTCAGTGCCATCTGCACCATGTTTATAACCAATACCATGCCAATTGGCTTGTAAACATTCATCTTTACTGACTGAGGTACAGCCTGCTAATACGATTAATGGCAGTAGAGGAAGTGTCCATTTTCTCATTAAAGTCTCAGCTTAAATTATTAATAATTAACTTGATTCTAGCCTGTAATATTATTTTTTAGAAAGTAGTTTTTGTATTTCATAACAATGCCCTCAAATGATTAAGTTTTATTGCGCCTAGGTATCCATTACCACTGACAGAACCGCTGAGCAATGCGTATATTTGGCTGAGCATTCTTTAAGTGAGCTAACTGTAATAAGCATAACGCGGTAAAGTGACTGCGTTTGATCAATTGATGGCGGTCAAAGCGCATGATCTCGTACCACAGCTTAAACAGCTCGCCAAAACGCATTAGATTGTTATTGTTAAACTGCCACTGTGATTGGTAATTTACCTTGATAGGGCAAGGCATATGACCCGGATAGGCTTGCCAGGGGGCAAGCATAGCTCGTGGGTAACTGGTTTTCAGCCAGCGCTGATAAAAGCGGTGCTTACGAACATATTCAACAGGGACAGCTAAAGGATATTGCAGCACTTTCCACGAATAAAACGGATGGAAGAACTCCATTTTAAACTCGCATACTTGCTCGTTCGGAATGCTCAAATGATGATGTTGATCATTGAGTAGTAAGAACAATTGAAATGCTTTTTCAAGTGGTAGCTCGGCTAATGGTTTAAAACTAAGTTTTAGGTTATCAATTAATTTTTGTTGTAATGCTGATGCATTATGGACCACTGACTTTGGCAAATAAGCGTATTGCTGATCTAAATAAGCTTGAATGAGCTTATCAAGATTGTTTTCTTTTGCCGCCTCATAAATAGCGTCACCATAAAACACGGCACCTAAGCCAACACTACCACCATTACCAGACCAACTAATTTGGGGTCTTGAAACGGTTTTATATTCATTGTGATGTGCTTTGCGCCAGTATTTGCCAAGGCGCTGCTCAACAGAGAGCTTTTGCGTGTCGCGTACTTGCACAATTTCAAGTTTAAGGGCATTTTGCGAAGCATATTGTTTTGCGCAGTAGAGATCTTGGCTATCTGATTGCGAAAAATTAAACGACTTAAGCTCAACACCTTGGCGTAAGAGCTCGCAGTTAATTAACCGTGAATCAAGGCCGCCAGACAAGGTGCTCAGCACTTTTTTATCGGTGTGCATCGCTTTTGTTACAACACTGCGAAAGGCCTGAGTAACCCCTTCAATTGCGTCGGTCACCTCAAAGTTTTGTTTGGCAAGGGCGACCCAATCAAAGTAACGCTGTTTTACCACGCCATGACTGGCATCAAAACGTAATATTTCGCCTGGGTATGAGCATTTAATGTTTTTATAAGGCGTGTGATCTAATAGCGGGTAACCAAGCACAGCAAGCTCTGTGAGTGCTTCGGCATCGCTTTCAAGCTCAATACTGAGCTGTTTGAATAACCCCAAGTTGGTTGAAAACAGTAAGCCTTGCGCTGTTTTTAAGGTATAAAACGGCTTTAAACCAAGGGGATCGGTGGCAAGTACTAAGCTGCCTAATTGGCTATTAAACTGGCAAAAGCTAAATACCCCTTCACATTGCTGTAAGCAAGTGTTGAGCGAAGCTGTATTGGTCATGGTTTTTAAATCATCACTGCGCGAGCTGCTTAGTAAAGGGTGACCAATCAGCGTTGCAATTTGCGACTCAGTTTGCAACCAACTCGCTTGTTGGTAAGCATCAAAGTCATAGTGAAAAATAGCTCCATTATCACAATCAAAGCGCTGAACATCTGCTTTTTTGTAGCGATTAAATACATCAGCTAGTTGATTAATATAATGAAATTCTGTTTTGCCTAATTCATTGAATTGGATATAACCTGCGATAACAGCCATGTTAACCACCTTTTCGTTTGCTAACTTACATGTAAAGTTGCAAGCCATAGGCCAAAACGAATAAAGGCCTTAAACAAGGCCTTTGGTAACATTACAAAATTACAAACGCAGATCAGCGATTGTTAAGTTGTTGGTTGATTTCATCGAATATACTCGCATCATCAATGGTTGATGGAATTTGCAGTTCTTCACCATCGACCAATTGGCGTAAATTCTTTCTGAGTATTTTCCCTGAGCGGGTTTTTGGGAGGCGCTCAACATGCAAAATGTTTTTCAGGCAGGCAATGGCGCCAATTTGATTTCTTACCGAGTGAACTAACTGTTGCTCAACTTCTTTGCTATCGCCAAGATAATCGTCTTTGAGCACTATCATCGCCATGGGTAATTGCCCTTTGAGTGCATCGTTAACACCAAATACTGCGCATTCAGCAACAGCAGGGTGGGCTGCTACAATCTCTTCCATTTCACCGGTTGATAAGCGATGACCTGCAACGTTAATTACATCATCGGTACGACCCATAATAAATAGATACCCATCCTCATCAATATAGCCGCCATCACCAGAGAGGTAATAACCAGGGTACTCACTTAAGTAGCCCGCCTGAAAGCGTTCATTGTTTTGCCAAATTGTTGGTAAGCAGCCAGGAGGTAAAGGCAGTTTAATAACCACTGCGCCGCTTTCGTTTGCGGCGCACTGCTCACCATTCATATCAAGAATTTGTACATCAAAGCCCGGTGTTGGCACAGTTGAACTTCCCGGTTTAGTGGCAAGTTGTTCAATACCAATTGGATTACACGCAATTGCCCAACCTGTTTCTGTTTGCCACCAGTGGTCGAGTACAGGCAAGCCAGTGTTGTCTTTCAACCACTCATACGTTGGCGGATCTAGGCGTTCGCCGGCCAAGAATAAACGTTTTAAACTTGAGGTATCGTATTGTTTAAAGCCCTCGGCGGTCGGGTCTTCTTTTTTAATTGCGCGAAATGCAGTTGGAGCACTGAATAAGGCGGTGACTTTATAATCTTCTACAACACGCCAAAATGCACTGGCATCAGGAGTTCTTATTGGTTTTCCTTCATAAAGTACGGTGGCACAGCGATAAATGAGTGGTGCATATACAATGTATGAGTGACCAACCACCCAGCCAATATCGGAAGCTGCCCAAAATACCTCGCCGGGCTTCATGCCATACACGGTTTCCATGCTGTAATGCATTGCAACTGCGTGACCACCGTTTTCTCGAACCACCCCCTTAGGTGTGCCTGTGGTACCTGATGTGTAAAGAATATAAAGCGGGTCGTCGCCTGCAACAGGCACTGCATCGACTGCACTTGCTGTATCAGAGGCTGATTGCCAATCGATGTCTCGGCCATCTTGCATCTCGGCAATGGCTTGTTCACGCTGAAATACAATACAGTGTTCAACAGCATGCTTGGCGTTTTCGAGTGCTTCATCAAGCAGTGGCTTATATTCAATCACATGATTAATTTCGACCCCGCAAGACGCAGTAAGCACAAGCTTTGGCTTTGCATCATCAATACGCACCGCGAGTTCGTGCGGTGCAAAACCACCAAATACAACGGAGTGAATGGCACCAAGGCGCGCACACGCCAGCATACCAATAACTGCTTGTGGGATCATTGGCATATAAATGACTACACGGTCACCTTTGCTTACGCCAAGGGATTGCATGAGCCCTGCAAATTTAGCAACTTGAGTTTGTAACTCGCCATAAGTGTATTGTTGTTTGGTATTGGTAACAGGGGAGTCGTAAATCAGTGCAGTTTGGTCGCCATAGCCTGCTTCGACGTGTTGGTCGAGGGCTAGGTAACAAGTGTTTAACTGACCATCGGCAAACCAATGGTAAAAATCATTATCGTCATATTGATAAGGGGCACTTGGCTCTTTAAACCAAGGAATTCGTTTACTTTGCTCAAGCCAAAACTGACCCGGATCGCGCTGGAACTGTT
>Ga0213837_1001126_pt1 | contig 16283 bp, 10 predicted proteins | sample SWPATP12_FD_160572 | JGI IMG/M metagenome (GOLD analysis project Ga0213837, IMG submission 160572) | Coastal seawater microbial communities from Marineland, Florida, United States - SWPA TP1 #2 | ecosystem: Environmental > Aquatic > Marine > Coastal | place: USA: Florida | collected 2016-08-06
GCTGAGTCCTTGCAATAGCCGTCTATCCTTGGGGGGTAACGGCCCAAGCCAATGTTTTCGAATTTATTCTATTGATCCTTAAAGGAGTGCGGCACATGTCAAAAGGGCATTCGCTACAAGACCCTTACCTGAACACTTTGCGTAAAGAAAAGGTTGGGGTTTCGATCTACCTGGTCAACGGCATCAAGCTGCAAGGCACGATCGAGTCGTTCGACCAATTCGTGATTCTGCTGAAGAACACCGTCAGCCAAATGGTTTACAAGCACGCCATCTCGACCGTTGTTCCGGTTCGTCCAATTCGTCTGCCTAGCGCGTCCGAATCCGAAGTGGGTGACGCTGAGCCAGGTAACGCCTGATAGGAGTCTGCCTTGTTCTTTGAGCGCCACGGTGGTGGTGAGCGGGCAATCCTCGTTCATTTGGATGGTCAGGACCCTGAGGCGCGCGAAGATCCGCAGGAGTTCCGGGAGCTGGCGCTTTCGGCAGGTGCCGATATCGTTGCGTTTATCAACGTGCCACGGCATCGGCCAACCGCCAAGTTTCTGGTAGGCAGCGGCAAGGTCGAGGAACTGCGCGACCTGGTCCACGCTGAAAAAACCGATCTGGTCATTTTCAATCATGTCCTTACGCCCAGTCAGGAACGTAACCTCGAGCGTGTTTTCGAGTGTCGCGTGCTTGACCGTACGGGCCTGATTCTCGATATCTTCGCCCAGCGCGCGCGGACTCATGAAGGCAAGTTGCAGGTCGAGCTGGCACAGCTCGAGCACATGAGCACGCGCCTGGTTCGTGGCTGGACTCACCTTGAGCGTCAGGGCGGTGGTATCGGCCTGCGCGGCCCGGGTGAAACCCAGCTCGAAACCGACCGTCGTCTGTTGCGGGTGCGCCTGCGTCAGATCAAGGGCCGTCTGGAAAAGGTCCGCAGCCAGCGTGACCAGGCCCGTCGCGGCCGTTCCCGTGCCGACATTCCGACTGTCTCCATCGTGGGCTACACCAACGCCGGTAAATCGACACTGTTCAATGCGGTGACCGATTCCGACGTCTACGCTGCTGACCAGCTGTTCGCAACCCTTGACCCGACCCTGCGTCGTCTCGAACTGAACGACCTGGGGCCGATCGTGCTGGCCGACACGGTGGGATTCATTCGCCATCTGCCGCACAAGCTGGTCGAGGCGTTTCGGGCTACGCTCGAAGAGTCGAGCAACTCGGACCTCCTGCTGCATGTGATCGACGCTCACGAGCCTGACCGCATGGAGCAGATCGAGCAGGTGATGGCGGTACTGGGCGAGATTGGTGCCCAGGACTTGCCGATGCTGGAGGTCTATAACAAACTCGATTTGCTCGAGGGGGTCGAGCCGCAGATCCAGCGCGATGCCGATGGCAAGCCGCAACGGGTCTGGGTGTCTGCACGCGACGGTCGTGGCCTGGACTTGCTCAAGCAAGCCATCGCCGAGCTGTTGGGGGACGATCTGTTCATTGGCACGCTGTGCCTGTCGCAACGCTTTGCCCGGTTGCGCGCCCAGTTCTTCCAGCTGGGGGCGGTTCAGAGCGAAGAGCATGACGAGGAAGGCCAAAGCCTGTTGGCGGTACGTCTGCCCCGAGTTGAATTCAATCGCCTGGTGAGTCGCGAAGGACTGCAGCCGCTGGAATTCATCGAGCAACACACTTTGCAATAAAAGCCTTTCGAAGCGGTTGTGCTGCTTGGACAGGCATTCTGTAGCATTGGTCGGCGCGCCGTGGGCGCGTCTTTGCTTTATCAGATGGAGAGCGCTATGGCTTGGAATGAGCCGGGTGGCAACTCGAATAATCAGGATCCCTGGGGCGGCAAACGCAAGGGCGGCGACCGCAAGGGGCCACCGGATCTCGACGAGGCCTTCCGAAAGCTGCAGGAAAGCCTGAATGGGTTGTTCGGTGGTGGAAAAAAACGCAGCAGTGATGGCGGCGGCAGCGGTAGTTCGGGCAAGGGCGGCGGTTTTGGCCTGCTCGGCATCGGGCTGGTCGTGCTGCTCGCAATCTGGCTCTACAACGCGATCTACGTGGTCGACGAGCAAGAGCAGGCGGTCGTTCTGCGTTTCGGCAAATACTACGAAACCGTCGGTTCGGGCCTGAACATCTACTTCCCGCCGTTCGATCGCAAGTACCTCGAAAACGTGACGCGTGAACGTGCGTACAGCAAGCAGGGCCAGATGCTCACCGAAGACGAGAACATCGTCGAAGTGCCTTTGACCGTGCAGTACAAGATCACCAACCTGCAGGATTTCGTGCTGAACGTCGATCAACCTGAAGTCAGCCTGCAGCACGCGACCGAAAGCGCCCTGCGCCATGTCGTCGGTTCGACCGCCATGGACCAGGTGCTGACCGAAGGCCGTGAGCTGATGGCCAGCGAGATCAAGGAGCGCCTTCAGCGTTTCCTCGACACCTATCGCACCGGTATTACCGTGACCCAGGTGAACGTACAAAGCGCTGCGGCGCCGCGTGAAGTTCAGGAAGCCTTTGATGACGTGATCCGCGCCCGTGAAGACGAGCAGCGGTCCCGTAACCAGGCTGAAACCTACGCCAACGGCGTGATCCCGGAAGCCCGTGGTCAGGCCCAGCGCATCCTCGAAGACGCCAACGGCTATCGCGACGAAGTGATTTCGCGCGCCAAGGGTGAGGCTGATCGCTTCACCAAGCTGGTCGCCGAGTATCGCAAGGCGCCAGAGGTCACTCGCGAACGTCTGTATCTGGAAACCATGCAAGAAGTCTTCACCAACACCAGCAAGGTGCTCGTGACCGGCGACAAAGGTCAGAACAACCTGCTTTATCTGCCTCTGGACAAGATGATCGAAGGCAGTCGTAACGGTTCGGCATCCTCGTCGGGCGGCGCTGCGGCTACCGTCGTCGATCCGGGTTCCCGGGCTGCGGACATGCAACAGCAACGTGACACGCGCACTAGGGAGACTCGTTGATGAGCAATAAATCTCTGGTCGCCCTGATTGTCTGTGTCGTGCTTGCCGTCGTGGCCTGGAACAGTTTCTACATCGTTGCTCAGACCGAGCGCGCTGTGCTGCTGCAATTCGGTCGTGTGGTTCAGGCTGACGTTCCACCGGGCCTGCACGTTAAGGTTCCTTACGTGAACCAGGTGCGCAAGTTCGATGGTCGTCTGTTGACGCTGGACGCGCCGACTCAGCGTTTCCTGACCCTGGAAAAGAAAGCCGTCATGGTCGATGCCTACGCCAAATGGCGCGTGAAGGACGCTGAGCGTTTCTACACCGCGACATCGGGCCTCAAGCAGATCGCCGACGAGCGTCTGTCACGCCGCCTGGAATCCGGGCTGCGTGACCAGTTCGGCAAGCGCACCCTGCACGAAGCCGTGTCGGGTGAGCGTGACGCACTGATGGCGGACATCACCGCAGCGTTGAACAAAATGGCTGAAAAAGAGCTGGGTATCGAAGTCATCGATGTTCGGGTCAAGGCCATCGACCTGCCGAAGGAAGTGAACCGCAGCGTGTTCGAACGCATGAGCACCGAGCGTGAGCGTGAAGCTCGCGAGCACCGCGCCAAGGGTAACGAGCTGGCAGAAGGCATCCGTGCCGACGCCGATCGTCAACGCCGCGTGCTGCTGGCCGAAGCCTATCGTGAGTCCGAGGAAGCCCGTGGTGATGGTGATGCACAAGCCGCTGCCATCTACTCCAAGGCCTACGGTCAGGATCAGGAGTTCTACGCGTTCTATCGCAGCCTGCGTGCCTACCGTGAAAGCTTCGCGAACAAAAGTGACGTGATGGTGCTGGACCCCAACAGCGAATTCTTTCGCTATCTGGAAAAAGCCAAACCGTAAGCGCACACCGTGAATGATCACTCCGCCGGGCGGCAAAACTGTCCGGCGGGGTGATCGCGCGGCAAAACGTGTGTATGATGCGGCAGCCGGGAAATTCCCGGCTTTTTTGCGTCTACACGATTGATTGGCCGTGGCGTGTTTCGTGCGCGGCAGTTTTTTCGAGGACAGTGTTCGTAACACGGCGAGACAGAAGGCTCAGGTGCAAACGCCCTGAAATGACGTCCGCAGAGCGCTGTCTGCTTCACTCAAGGCTTGCCCAAGGGTTGGCCGCCCGGATCATAGGGGAAAGGCGTAATGGCAACGGTTGACCGCTGGCTGCTGCCGGATGGCATCGAGGAAGTACTGCCGCCGGAAGCTGCGCGCATAGAAGTGGCGCGTCGTCAGGTGTTGGATCTGTTTCAGAGCTGGGGCTATGAGTTCGTCGTCACCCCGCACATCGAATACCTGGAATCACTGCTCACAGGTGCTGGCCAGGATCTGGATCTGCGCACCTTCAAGGTCGTCGACCCGCAATCGGGTCGGCAGATGGGTTTCCGCGCGGACATCACGCCGCAGGTCGCCCGCATCGACGCGCATACCCTGCGCCGCGAAGGCCCGAGCCGTCTGTGCTACGCCGGTAGCGTGCTGCATGCGCAGCCTCGCGCACTGTCGTCCTCGCGCAGCCCGATTCAGCTGGGCGCCGAGTTGTATGGCGATGCCAGTCCGAGCAGCGACGTCGAAGTCATCAGCCTGATGCTGGCTATGCTTAATCTGGCGGATGTGCCTGACGTCCACATGGACCTGGGTCACGTCGGTATCTACCGCGGTCTGGCCCGTGCGGCCGGCTTGTCGGGCGAAGTCGAGCAACAGTTGTTTGACGCGTTGCAGCGCAAGGCGATCGACGAAGTCATCGCCCTGACTGAAAACCTGCCGGCGGATCTGGCAGCGATGCTGCGTGCGCTGGTCGATCTGTGTGGCGGCCGTGAAGTGCTGGCTGCCGCTCGCGAGCGTCTGGCCAAGGCGCCGGCGCCGGTGATCGATGCGCTGGATGATCTGGTGGAAATCGCCGAGCGTCTGTCGGCGCGGTTCCCGGAACTGCCGTTGTACTTCGACCTCGGTGAGCTTCGCGGCTATCACTACCATACCGGTGTGGTGTTCGCGGTGTTCGTGCCGGGTGTCGGCCAGTCGATCGCCCAGGGCGGTCGTTACGATGACATCGGTGCCGACTTCGGGCGTGCGCGTCCGGCAACGGGCTTCTCCACCGATTTGAAAACCCTGGTCACGCTGGGGCGGGCACAGATCGAGCTACCGTCTGGCGGTATCTGGATGCCTGACAGCACCGATGCGGCACTCTGGCAGAAAGTCTGCCAGTTGCGCAGCGAAGGTCAGCGCGTGGTTCAGGCACTGCCCGGCCAGCAGGTTTCGGCAGCGAAAGAAGCCGACTGCGATCGGCAATTGATTCAGCACGGCGAGATCTGGCAGGTACTGCCGCTGGCCTCTTGAGTTTTCCAGTCGGCTGCAGCCGGCACCCAAGTTTGCGTGAATGAGGACAAGTGTTATGGGTAAGAATGTCGTAGTCCTGGGCACCCAGTGGGGTGATGAGGGCAAAGGCAAGATCGTTGATCTGCTGACCGAACATGCTACCGCGGTAGTTCGCTATCAAGGCGGCCACAACGCCGGTCACACCCTGGTGATCGATGGCGAGAAAACCGTTCTGCACCTGATTCCGTCCGGTGTCCTGCGCGAAGGCGTGCAGTGTCTGATCGGTAACGGCGTGGTCGTGGCGCCTGACGCACTCATGCGTGAAATCACCAAGCTGGAAGAGAAAGGCATTCCGGTGCGCGAGCGTCTGCGCATCAGCCCGTCCTGCCCGCTGATCCTGTCCTACCACGTGGCGCTGGATCAGGCCCGTGAAAAGGCCCGTGGCGAGCACAAGATCGGCACCACCGGTCGTGGCATCGGCCCGGCCTACGAAGACAAGGTTGCACGTCGTGGCCTGCGCATCGGTGACCTGTTCCACCGCGAGCGTTTCGCCGCCAAGCTGGGCGAACTGCTGGACTACCACAACTTCGTGCTGGTCAATTACTACAAAGAGCCTGCGGTCGACTTCCAGAAGACCCTCGACGAGTGCATGGAATACGCCGAGCTGCTCAAGCCGATGATGCTCGACGTCACCGCTGCGCTGCATGAAATGCGTCGCGCCGGCAAAGACATCATGTTCGAAGGCGCTCAAGGTTCGCTGCTGGACATCGACCACGGCACCTACCCGTACGTCACCAGTTCCAACACCACGGCTGGCGGTATCGCCACCGGTTCCGGTGTGGGCCCGATGTTCATCGACTACATCCTGGGTATCACCAAGGCGTACACCACCCGCGTCGGCTCCGGTCCGTTCCCGACCGAGCTGTTCGACGACGTCGGTGCTTTTCTGGCCAAGCGTGGCCACGAGTTCGGTGCAACCACCGGCCGTGCCCGTCGTTGTGGCTGGTTCGACGCCGTCATCCTGCGTCGCGCCATCGACGTCAACAGCATCTCGGGCATCTGCCTGACCAAGCTGGACGTGCTGGACGGTCTTGAAACCATCAATATCTGTGTGGGTTACAAGAACGAAAACGGCGCTGTGATCGACGCTCCTACCGACGCCGACAGCTATATCGGCCTGGAGCCGGTGTACGAGCAGGTGCCAGGCTGGACCGAATCGACCCTGGGTGCCAAAACCCTGGAAGAGCTGCCTGCCAATGCCCGCGCTTACATCAAGCGTCTGGAAGAGCTGGTTGGTGCACCGATCGACATTATTTCGACGGGCCCGGATCGCAACGAGACCATCGTTCTGCGCCACCCGTTCGCGTGATAAGTCGTTGAAATACAAAGAGGGGTCGCATCTGCGACCCCTTTTTTATGCACATGTGATTCAAATCAGCGGAACGGCACGGCCCTTGCTGTAGAAACGCTCATTAAAAGATGCCATCACTTTAATGGCGTTTGTTGTGGGGGAGTCTACAATGTCAGCCGTCCTATCGCTTCTGCGCAGCCGCCTGCTGCGGCCCGTATTCATTGCTCTTGGCGTTGCCCTTTTGGTGCAGGTGCTGGTTGCCGTCGCCCTTACCCGGAGCACCGTTACCGCGCTCGAAGCGGACCTGGCCACGCGCTTGGGTGTAGATTCGCAACACTTGTCGGGGGAGCTTGAGCAGGCGAGCCGCGACGTCACGTCCAGCCTCGACAGACTTTCCCAGAATACCCGTCAGCGCCTGAGCGCAGGTTTGTCGGCGCGCCTGAAAGATGAGCAGAAACAACTTCGCGCAACGCTGGAAAAAGCCCTCAAGGACTCGGCAACCGACATGGCCGAGCTGCTGGCTGCCGTTGCGCCGCGTGCAATGTGGGACAACGACACCCCGACCCTTTCCGAATTCGCACGCCGGGCCCAGCGCAATCCCAACGTGCTGTTCGTGGTGTACGACGACGCGCAGGGCGAGCATCTGACCCGCTACCTGAACCGCGACAACGAATCGATCAAAAACCTGCTGGCCAAGGGCGAAGGCGAGCGGGCCATGGACAAGGTCCTCAACGCTGCGCAAAACGACCCTTCTGTTTACTACGTCGAGGCCTCGATCAGCCCTAACGGCGTCGAGATCGGCAAGGTACGCATGGGCGTGTCGACGGCTTCGGTGGAAGCGGACCTGGCGGCGCTGGACAAACGTTTCACTGCGTTGATCGGCAATGGCGAGCAGCTGGTGTCCGAAAGCCTGGGTGGCGCCGCGGCAGAAAGCTCGGCGGCGCTGCGCTCTCGTCTGCAAACCGCTCAGACCGCTGCCTCTGCGATGGCCACCAATACCAGCTCTACGGTTCAGGACGCCGCCGCGACGCTGCGCTGGAGAATCGGTGTCGGCCTAGCGCTGGTGGGTTTGTGCGTTCTGCTGGTGCTGGCAGTCGTGCTGGGACGTCGCGTCGTGCTGCGTTTGCAACTGCTCAATCGCGCGCTGGATGACCTGGCGGCGGGCGAGGGCGACCTGACCAAGCGGGTCAAACTCAACAGCAATGACGAGATCGGTGACATGGCGGCGGCGGTGAACCGATTTGTCGACAAGCTTCAGCCGATCGTGCGCGAGGCAGGTGACGTCGCGCAGCAGACGGGCGTCGAGATCGGCGCCATGGGCAAGCGCAACGCGGGTGCCAATGCGGCGGCGGAATTGCAGCGTGACGAGGTGGCAGCCAGCCTGCAGGCGTTGTCGCAAATGGCCGATGAAGCTCAGGCCGAAAGCCAGGCCATGCAAGCGGCTCTGCAGCAAGTGGTGGATATTCGCCAGGCCACCGACGAGAACACTCGCACTTCCAATCAAGTGGGCAGCCTGATCGAGGCGCTGGCAGGGCAGGTCGATGCCGGTGCGCAGGTCATCGAGCGTCTGGCTCAGCAAAGTGAACAGATCGAAGTGGTGCTGGAAGTGATTCACGGCATCGCCGAACAAACCAACCTGCTGGCCCTCAACGCGGCTATCGAAGCGGCGCGTGCAGGTGAAACCGGGCGTGGCTTTGCGGTGGTGGCCGATGAGGTGCGCGCGCTGGCCAGCAAAACCCAGAGCTCGACCGGTGATATTCAGGAGCACATCACCAAGCTGCAATCCGGCGCCAAGGAAGCGGTGGCAACCATTGGCCTGGCCGGTCGTCAGGCCAAGGAGGGGCTTGAGGTGCTGCGTGACAGTGCGCGCCTGCAGCAAAGCGTTCAGTCGTCCGTCGAGCAGGTTCACGCCGCGATCGGCTTGGCGACTCGTGCCGCCGAGCATCAGGCCAAAGGCGCACAGGCGGTGAGAGGGCGAGTGCAGGTGATTCATGCTCAGGCAGAAAAGGCTGCGCAGGCGGTCGTGGAAACCACGGCCAGCGGCAAAACGCTGGATAAACTGGCGGCGCAGCTCAAAGCGAGTCTTGGACAGTTCCGGGCTTGATACCTGAGATCGTCGGTTCAACTACCTGAAGGTAGGAACGCTGTAAAGTATCGAAGCCTGCGCGCGTGGTGCGGCCCGCGCGCGGTTTTGACCATTCCAGTTTCTGTCGTCCCCTAACGTGCCCTGTCGTCAACTGTCATTGTTGCCAGTAGACAGCGGTTGCGTATGCCTTAGCATCATCTCCGTGTCGTGAAGTCGGCTAATAGCCAGTGGCATTCACTGGGTCGGACGTACTCATGCGTTTGATCCTCATCCATGGAGAGGATTTGAAATGGCTACTAAACTGGTTTTATTCAGCAAGCCTGCGGCAGCGGATGTCGATACCGAAGTGGCAGGTCAGGTTCGTTTTATCAAGCTGGGTTACCCGGACAAGCCGAGCGTGCCACCGTCTCCTGCGGACTTGAGATACCTGGGCAACAAGGATTTGCCGATCACGCTTTCAGCGGAACACAGCGGTGGCATTTTTGCGAACTTCGAGGCGAATGAGCATGTTCAACTAACATTCTCCGGCACCGCCAAAAATGGCACTGCAGTCAGTTGGACGGCTGCTTATACGGTGCCTACCGACAACGACCAGCGCACGCTGTATGTCCCATCCAACAAGGTAAAGGCGCTGGCAGGTCAACAAGCCACTGTGAGTTACGTGGTCACATCTTTTGCTCAGGGCCAGCGCAAGGTCAGGTCATCAGATGTTTTAACGTTCGAGGTGCGGGGTATAGCCTTGCCGTCTCCCGTTCTCGTGGAAGCCATTGGCGATACGATTGATCCTGATCAAATCAGTAAAAAGGCGAAGCTGAACTATGTCACCGTTCAACTCGACTACCCGGATATGGCGGTAGGCGATACCGTCAAACTCATTCGGGAGGGCATGGACGTCAATCAGAACGCAATCAACTTTGTCGACAAAGACCGTCCCATCAGTGCATCCAATCTTCAACGGCGCCCGATGGAAATTACATGGCAGGATACTGACATCAAGCCGCTCTACAACGGTGTCATGACGCTTTATTACAAAGTGTATCGCGGCGGCGTCTGGTACACCTCGCCGAAGCGGATCTTCAGTGTGGGACCGAGTCTGGCCGGCCAGCCGCCTTTCATCAATGAGGTCAGTAACGGGCTGTTGGACCCTGACCAGATAGCAAGCTCCATCAATCTTCACGTCCCGCCAGTGGGGACGATGGTGGGAGACAAAATCAAGGTTCACTGGAGCGACACCTCTGGCCAGACATTCAGCGATGAAGGGGTTGTCACTCAGCAGAATGTGGCGGGGGACATGTCTTTCGATATTTATCTGAAGCCGACCATTGAGGCTAACAAGGGCAAATGGGTAACGACGTTTTATTTCCTTGAACGTAAGCTTCCCAACGGGAAAACGGCAACTTTCAGGTCCGGCGATTACAAATTCTTCGTCGGCGACCAGCAGGGGCTGACTGCGGCTTATGCGCGCGCGCTGACGATTCCGTCCATCAATGGTGTCAAGAACGATGTCATGGACCCCGCGCTGGCCTCCAAGGGTGCAGACGTTGTCGTGCCATTTGCGGAAACTCAAGAGGGCGATAGCGTCACGGCCTACTGGCAAGTGGTGGGTGAGCCGAAGCCGGCAGTATTGGGCACGCAGGCGGTGAACGCGGCAAACGTCACTACGGATCTTTCATTTGCGGTGCCGCCGGCGGTGGTCAAGTCGGCCCTTGGTAAGAAGGTGATTGCTTACTACGTGATTTCTCGTGGAGTTGGGGGTGGGCAAACCCATGATTTCAGATCGGCACCTTTGCCTTTCTCCGTCGGGCCGCTGGCGCCCGGTGCCTTGTTGCCAGCCCCCATTGTGCCTGCAGCGCAAGCGGGCGTACTCGATCCCATGAAGGCGCTTAGCGGTACATTGGTCCGGGTGAGTCCTTATCCAACCATTGCCGTAGGCGACAAGGTCAAGCTCTTCTGGAAGGGCATGGCGGGCGATGGTAGTCCCGATATTCCTGAACAGACCGTTAAGGATGTGAGCAAAGCGCTGGAGTTCAGCATTCCCTCAGCGACGATTGGCGCCAACGTCGGCACCGAAGAGGTCTGGGTTTACTACGAGGTAACACGCGCGGGGGTGGCGGCGCCTATGGAGTCGGATGACACTGTTCTTGAGGTCGAGCTGCTGGGGCATGATGACTTGCCGGAGCCCGTTGTAAATGAAGCAGTGAGTGGCACTCTCGATTTGGACAAGCTCAAGGGCGACGCCAGTGTCTCGATCAAGAAATGGCCTTTCATCACCCAAGGGCAACGCATCTGGCTGCGTATCGAGGGCACGGCCAAGGATGGAAGCCCTGTTCAAACGGCGATCTGGGTCGCGCGCTCGTTGTTGGCGGCTGATGCCAGCGCGGGTGTAAAAATCCCTGTCGATCGCAAGAAGCTGGAAGTCCTGAAGGACGGTTCCGTTCTCAAGGTGTTCGCCTCGATCACCCATGACGGTGATTTCGATGACAGCTATGCGGAGGCTTTCCCTGTCGCGACCGTTACCATCAAACAGCCCCAGGTGGCTGGCGGCGGGGCGTCTGCGGGAGCTGCGGCGGCCAATGCCAATATCCTGACCAGTAGCATTTCAACCGTGAATCTGACGGCTGCCTACCCGACGGATGGCAGTCCGGCGCCTGCGGGGTCCAGCCAGCAACTGAGCATCTCGGGTGGTAAACAACCCTACACCTACACCAGCGATGATCCTGCAATTGCGCAGGTGGATGCCAACGGTTTGATCAAAGCCTGCGGTAACGGCACCACGTTTATCACCGTGAAGGACGCAGCCGGGCTGGTGTTCTACATCGAGGTCAAGATCAAGGGGATTCTCAAGCTCATAGGCCTGAACTTCAACATCTACGCCCTCAGCAAGAAAAAAGCTGACGAGCTGGGTCTGGTCATTCCGACCCTTGATGAGTGGAAGCAGTTACGCGCCGCCAGTGGAGGAACTCTCAAGCTGGATCTTATCGCCGGAAAAACGCCACTGGTATGGACATCTACTCCCGGGAAGCCAAGCCTTCTCCCCGGCGCCAACACGCGGATTGCTTTCGATGCAAACACCCTTGTGGAAGTCGAGTTGCAGGACAACAATGTTTTGGGTGTTCAGTCAGGAGGCACTGCTCACGGCTTTGGCCTTAAGAAGTGAGCGGCTCTCGGCGTAGGAAATAGAGTCTGTAGAAAGCACAAAACCGAGCACTTGGCTCGGTTTTGTTTTGATTGGTGCCCAAGAGAAGACTCGAACTTCCACGACCGTAAGGTCACCAGCACCTGAAGCTGGCGTGTCTACCAATTTCACCACCTGGGCATGGCGCTGATTTAATTAGATTTTTCGTTTCGATGCAACCGAATTTTGAGTTTTTTTGATCAAAGGGGTGTATTCGCTCGAACAACTGTCGAAAATCAGCGGCAAGCTGGCGATCGAGGACAGGGGAGGGGAAGTGATCTACGCTCAGGGCTGTTTTCCAGGGCGGAATTTACAAACCCCAGAAAGCACAAAACCGAGCACTTGGCTCGGTTTCGTTGAATTGGTGCCCAGAAGAAGACTCGAACTTCCACGACCGTAAGGTCACCAGCACCTGAAGCTGGCGTGTCTACCAATTTCACCATCTGGGCAACTCGTTGATTTCATTCGACTAATTCTTGAAAAAGCCGTTTGATTTCAACTACAACGTGGCGTGTGCCGTCGTTGTGGGGCGCATCTTACGGAGGAGATTCGGGGCTGTAAACCCCCTGATGGAAATTTTTTTTGAAATAGCAAAAAACCTCAATGAACGCTGCCTTCGCGTTTCAATCGGGTATATGCCAAACTAATTGCATACAGATAAGGTGAATTCATTCTAATGGCCGATTGGCAGTCCCTCGATCCCGAGGCCGCTCGTGAAGCGGAAAAATACGAAAACCCCATCCCTAGCCGTGAGCTGATTCTGGCGCACCTCTCCGAGCGCGGTTCGCCCGCTGCCCGCGAAGAACTGGTCGCCGAGTTTGGCCTGACGACTGAAGACCAGATCGAGGCCCTGCGCCGACGTCTGCGCGCCATGGAGCGCGATGCACAGCTGATCTACACCCGCCGTGGCACCTACGCGCCTGTGGACAAGCTGGACCTGATCCTGGGTCGCATCAGCGGCCATCGCGACGGATTCGGCTTCCTGGTGCCCGACGACGGCTCCGACGACCTGTTCATGAGCCCGGCGCAAATGCGTCTGGTGTTCGACGGCGACCGTGCGCTCGCCCGGGTTTCCGGCCTTGACCGTCGTGGACGTCGCGAAGGCGTTATCGTCGAGGTCGTTTCGCGCGCGCACGAAACCATCGTTGGCCGCTACTTCGAGGAGCAGGGTATTGGCTTCGTCGTCGCGGACAACCCCAAGATCCAGCAGGAAGTGCTGGTCACGCCGGGCCGCAACGCTGACGCCCGCGTCGGTCAGTTCGTCGAGGTGAAGATCACCCACTGGCCGACCCCGCGCTTCCAGCCTCAGGGCGATGTGGTCGAGGTCGTCGGTAACTACATGGCGCCTGGCATGGAGATCGATGTCGCGCTGCGCACCTACGATATCCCTCACGTCTGGCCGGAAGCCGTGGTCAAGGAAGCCGCCAAGCTCAAGCCTGAAGTGCAGGAGAAAGACAAAGAGCACCGCGTCGACCTGCGCCACCTGCCGTTCGTCACCATCGACGGCGAAGATGCCCGCGACTTCGACGATGCCGTTTACTGCGAAGCCAGACCCGGCAAGCTGCGCCTGTTCTCCGGCGGCTGGAAGCTGTATGTGGCGATTGCCGACGTTTCCAGCTACGTAAAGCTCGGCTCAGCGCTGGATGCCGAAGCTCAGGTGCGTGGCAACTCGGTGTACTTCCCCGAGCGCGTCGTGCCGATGCTGCCTGAAGAGCTGTCCAACGGCCTGTGCTCGTTGAACCCGCACGTCGATCGTCTGGCCATGGTGTGTGAGATGACCATCTCCAAGACCGGCGAAATGACCGATTACGTCTTCTACGAAGCGGTGATCCACTCCCATGCGCGCCTGACCTACAACAAGGTCAGCTCGATTCTGGAACACCCGAAAACCACCGAAGCCCGCCAGCTTCGTGGTGAGTACAGCGAAGTCGTGCCGGACCTCAAGCAGCTCTATGCGCTGTACAAGGTCCTGCTGGCCGCCCGCCACACGCGCGGTGCCATCGATTTCGAAACTCAGGAAACCCGCATCATCTTTGGCAACGAGCGCAAGATCGCGGAAATCCGCCCGACCACGCGCAACGATGCTCACAAGCTGATCGAAGAGTGCATGCTGGCCGCCAACGTGGCCACCGCCGAATTCCTCAAAAAGCACGAGATCCCTGCGTTGTACCGGGTTCACGACGGCCCGCCGCCGGAGCGTCTGGAAAAACTGCGAGCCTTCCTCGGTGAGCTGGGTCTGTCCCTGCATAAGGGCAAGGACGGTCCGTCGCCGAAGGACTATCAGGCGCTGCTGGAGTCGATCAAGGATCGCCCGGACTTCCACCTGATCCAGACCGTGATGCTGCGTTCGTTGAGCCAGGCGGTGTACACCTCCGACAACAACGGCCACTTCGGCCTGAATTACGAGGCGTACACCCACTTCACTTCGCCGATTCGCCGCTACCCGGACTTGCTGACCCATCGCGCCATTCGCAGTGTGATCCGCTCCAAGCAAGACACCCCGCACGTGCGTCGTGCCGGTGGCGCCGCCATTCCGAAAGCGCGCATCTACCCGTATGACGAGCCAGCGCTGGAGCAATTGGGCGAGCAGTGCTCGATGAGCGAGCGCCGTGCCGACGAGGCCACGCGCGATGTGGTCAACTGGCTCAAGTGCGAGTTTATGAAGGATCGCGTAGGCGAGTCCTTCCCGGGCGTGATTACTGCGGTGACCGGTTTCGGCTTGTTCGTCGAGCTGACCGATATCTACGTCGAAGGCCTGGTCCACGTGACCGCGCTGCCCGGCGACTACTACCATTTCGACCCGGTCCACCACCGTCTGGCGGGCGAGCGCACTGGTCGCAGCTTCCGCTTGGGCGATACCGTGGAAGTGCGCGTGATGCGTGTCGATCTCGATGAGCGCAAGATCGACTTCGAAATGTCGGAAAAGGCTGCGGCAGCAATGCCGACCGGTCGCAAGCGCAAGGCAGCCGAGCCCGCACCAGCGGCAGCTCCGGTGCAAAAAGCTGCCAAAGAGAAGGAAAAAACCACCCTCTCCAAGCCAAGTCGTCGTGCTGCCAAGGAGCCTGAGGCTTACCGCGCCAGCGATGCTGCGGCCAAGAACGCCGAAGTTCGCAAAAGCCGCGAGATGAAAAAGAACCTCCTGGCTGAAGCCAAGAGTGGTGGCAAGCCAGCCGCTGGCAAGGGTGATTCCGCATCCAAGCCAAGCAAACATCGCAAGGGGCCATCGAAGTCGGCGCCCAAAAGCGGTGGATCACGTAAACCTAAGGCTACGTCATGAGTCAGTTGGAAAAAATCTACGGCGTTCATGCTGTAGAAGCGCTGTTGCGTCACCACCCGAAGCGGGTCAAGCAGATCTGGCTGGCTGAAGGGCGCAGCGACCCGCGCGTGCAGGTGCTGATCGATCTGGCGGCGCAGAATCGCGTGCAGGTCGGTCAGGCTGAGCGTCGCGAGATGGACGCCTGGGTTGAAGGCGTGCACCAGGGCGTTGTCGCGGACGTGAGCCCGAGCCAGGTCTGGGGCGAGGCGATGCTCGACGAGTTGCTCGACCGCACCGAAGTCGCGCCACTGATTCTGGTGCTCGACGGCGTGACCGACCCGCACAACCTGGGCGCTTGCCTGCGTACCGCGGACGCCGCAGGTGCGCTGGCTGTGATCGTGCCGAAAGACAAGTCTGCAACGTTGACGCCGACTGTACGAAAAGTCGCCTGCGGCGCGGCGGAAGTGATTCCGCTCGTTGCCGTCACCAACCTGGCCCGCACCCTGGAGAAACTCCAGCAGCGCGGCCTCTGGGTTGTCGGTACCGCCGGCGAAGCCGAGCAGGAACTGTATCAGCAGGACCTGACCGGTCCGACCATCCTGATCATGGGTGCCGAAGGCAAAGGCATGCGCCGCCTGACCCGCGAGCATTGCGATTATCTGGTGCGCCTGCCGATGGCCGGTAGCGTCAGCAGTCTCAACGTGTCTGTCGCGACGGGCGTGTGCCTGTTCGAAGCCATGCGTCAGCGCAGTGTGAAGGCGGCTGCTTCGCGAAAGTGACAAGCCTCAAGCTGCAAGCATCAAGTCAAAGCGATCCGCGTTCTGGCTTGTCGCTTGCGGCTTAATAGCTCTAAGCGGGTTCTGTTCAAATATTCACCAATTGCCTTGCGCCGTTCCCGGCCCTTCTCTACAATTGCGCCCCTTGCTGTCATGGCAGGCGCCGATGTGCCTGTTCCTGTGCAAGATAAACCAGTGTTTTTCACTCCTTGTCTGACCGCCCTGGCGGCAGGCTACAACCCGTAAGGAGCATTCATGCGTCATTACGAAATCATCTTTCTGGTTCACCCGGACCAGAGCGAGCAAGTCGGCGGCATGGTTGAGCGTTACACCAAGCTGATCGAAGAAGACGGCGGCAAGATCCACC
>Ga0213837_1001127_pt1 | contig 16264 bp, 12 predicted proteins | sample SWPATP12_FD_160572 | JGI IMG/M metagenome (GOLD analysis project Ga0213837, IMG submission 160572) | Coastal seawater microbial communities from Marineland, Florida, United States - SWPA TP1 #2 | ecosystem: Environmental > Aquatic > Marine > Coastal | place: USA: Florida | collected 2016-08-06
AGATCCGCGAGATCCTCGACCGCGGCGTGACCCTGTTCTTCGTCTCGCATGGCCTGAACTCGGTCAAAAGCCTGTGCGACCGCGCCATTTTCCTGCAGGGCGGCCAGATCGTCGCCGACGGCCCGGCCGACGAGGTCTGCGACCTGTACCAGAACTCGCTGACCACGATGTCGCTGCGCGCGCGCGAAGAGGCCGTGGCCTTTGCCGCCATGGCCGGCGCAACCGAGGGCGAATCGGTGGTGCTGGCAAGCGGGCGCACCGAACGCCTGAACGACCCCACTTTCGACCAGCGCCTGACCCAGCGCTCCGGCGGTGGCGAGCTCATGTTCACAGGCATCGAGATCCGCGACCACCGCGACCAGGTCGTGCATGCCATCGAACAGTGTGGCGACGTCAAGGTACGGATTGAATTGCTGGCCAACGAGGCGATTCCCGCCGGCGCCTGCGTCGGGATCCTGATCCGCGACGCCAACGGCGTCGACCTGATCGGCCTGAATTCCAACTTCCAGAACCGCTGCCTGCCGGCGATGGAAGCGGGCGCCCGCTTTGTCTGGGAAATCGTGGCCCACCTGCCGCTCTCGCGCGGCTATTACTCGCTGCATGGCGGCGTGAAACCGTCGCCCGACAGTCCCTATTTTTACGACCGCTGTTTCTCGATGGCGGTGCTGGAAGTGTTGGGCAACCCCCTGAGCTGGGGTGATTATGGCGGGCGCGTGATTCATTCCGCCACCGAACTCAATTTGTACACGCTGGACTGAGCCATGTTCGTTTCCTTCCTGATGCCCCACGTCGATCGCGGCGCCGGTCCCCTGTTTCACCTGATTATGCTGCTGCAGATGAGCCGGTTCGCTCCCGACGAAGTCTGTTTCATCGGCGACGATGCCTATTTTGACGAAAAGCACGTGCCGTTCGGAGAAGTGCTGGCGCTCGGTTCGCTGCGCTTCACCTGCGTCAGCCAGGAGCGCTTCCGCGCCTACCGCAAGGCCACGGTGCCGTTTGCCGCCGTCGCCTCCCTGTACGAGCAAGAGCGCAGCCACCTCGACGCCTTCCAGGCATTGCTGGCGGACGCGCACCCGCCGCTGACCGCGGCGATTTCGGCAGCCCTCGACGCGTGCTCCGTCGTGCGCGACGAGATCGAGGCCTTCCTCACCTGGTCGAACTGCCCGAGCCTGTCCGCGCTCGCCGTCGAGCTGGGGAAACCGGTCATCCATAACGAACTCGGCCCCCTGCGCGCCCCGACCTATCAAGATACGGTGTACTTCGACTTCCGGGGCGTGAACGGCCACACGACGCCGACGCGCGACTGGACCGACCGGGACGCGCTTGATGCCGGGCTCGATGGCCTGCCGGCCCTGACGGACGAGGCCTTGCGCCGCTTGCTGTACTGCGGAGCGCTGCCGGCCGGGGCAGGGGAGGGAACGGAGCGTTACCCATTGGGCGTTGCGCTCCAGGTCGAGGACGATTCGAATACGCTGGTCTATGGCCGGGGTTATGATGCGATCCGCCTGCTCTACCGTGCGCAGCGCGACCTGGCGCCGGAACAGGTGCTGGTGCGTTCGCATCCCGGGGCGCGCATGGGCTATCGCGGCGGCCTGGGCCGGTGCGACGATTCGCCGACCTCGCTCGCTTTCCTGCAGCGCATCGACCACTTGCTGACGATTAACTCCAGCGTGGCGGCCGAAGCCGCGTTGTGGAACGTCCCTTACACCGTGGTCGGCGATACGCCGTTTTCGGTACTTTCCGTCCCGTTGGACGCCGCGCGCGATGCCGCGGCGCCGGCGCCGGCGTCGAACCTGGTCCTGAACGCCCTCCTGCTCGGTTACCTGGTGCCGAGCAGTTTCCTGTTCGACCCTGATTACTATCGTTGGCGCCTGGCCGGCGCGACGCTGCGCGAGTGCATCGTGCGCCACCTCGAGGTGTTCAAGCGCAACGCCACCCACGTCCAGGCTCCGGTGCTGCCGGCGCCGGCGGCGCCCGCCCCCGCCCCCGCTGCGAGCGCCGCCGCAGCACCCGTTGCCGCGAGCGCCATTCCGCACAGGAATGCGGCGCTCTGGACCGCAACCCGTTCGCTCTCGCGCGACGCCGACGCCTTGCAAAAGCGCATTGCCGGGCTCGAGACCGAACTGCTGGCCGCCGTTGCCGAGCGCGACCAGAACTGGGATGAGCGTTGCTGGTTCAAGACAAACGTCGAGCGGCTGGAGAAGGAACTGGCGGTATTGGGCGATGAGCGTGATACCCTGCGTCTCGCCTTGGCGCAGCAACAAGCCGAGACGGATGTGCTGAAGCATTGCATCGAGGCAAGTGCTGTACGCGCGGAAAAAGCACAGCAGGCAGCCGTCGAGGCGCTTGCGAACAAAACCGCGCAACAGCAGGCCGTCGTCGATGCGGTCGAGGCGGAAACCGCGGCCTTGCGCGCCTTGTACGGCCAGACGGAACAGGCCCTGGCCGAGATGCGGCAGCGCTTCGACAAGTTCGGGGACGAATTGGTCCATGCGCGCATCCGGTTCGTCACCGCCGAGGCGCAGGGAACGGCCCTGCTGGACGAGCTCCACCGGACCCAGCGCGAGCGGATCGAGGCGCTTGCCGGCGGTGCGGCCGAGCCGTCGCCCAATTCCGCGCCAGAGCAGCCATCGACGTAATCAAGTCAACACAAAGATGTCCAACAAGAGCTGCCTTGCAAGGGTTTCGCAGAAAATCCGGCAGGCAGATGAGCGAGCCGAGAGAAAAGTACAACATGAATACCGATCCTGTCGTCAGTGCCGTTATCACGATGCATGGTGAGGGCATTCTTGCCCACCGCACCTTGCTGTCGATCCAGCGCTGCCGTGAATACGCCGAAGCCCACGGCTTGCGTACCGAGTTCGTCATCACCCTCGACAATGCAACGCCCGAGACCCGGCGCGTCGTGATGTCGCATCCTTCGCTGCGGCAGGATGACCAGGTGCATGAAGTCAATTTCCGCGACCTGTCGCTGTCGCGTAATTTCGCCATCGAAAAGGCACGGGGCGAATACGTCGGCACCTTCGACGGCGACGACTATTTCTCCAAGAACTGGATCGAGCGCTGCGTGCGCAGCATCGAGCAGAACGGCCCGCTGAATATCTACCATCCCGAACTGACCGTGGCCTTCGGCGAACTGAACGCGTATTGGTGGCAGGTCGACCAGGCGGGCAAGTACTATGCTCCCGAATGCCTGTTGACCATGAACCTGTGGAATGCCTGCTCTCTGGCGAAGCGGTCGGTGTACCTGGAATGGCCTTACCTGGTGTCGCGTCCGGGCGAATCCGGCTTCGGCTACGAAGACTGGTTGTGGAACTGCGATACGATCGCCGCCGGCTACATGCACCGCAGTGCGCCCGAGACCGTGCGCTTCGAGCGACGCAAGTCGAACGGTTCCCTCAATGTCGCGCACCAGCGCACGGGCGCCGTCATCCGGCCGTCCGCTTTCTTCGACCAGCTGTAAATTATCATGTACCGACAAATTACCGGCGTTTACCGCTTCATCGACCGTATCGTCCTGCGTCGTGGCCCACTCGTGCTCGAGCGCACCATCAAGAGCACGGCATTTCGCGTTGCTAAATTTGCGTTTCCTAACAGGATCGCCTGCGCATCGACCGAACTATACCTGGCGCAAGCCCTGGCGCACCGGTTCGAGCGGCGTAGCGGGGCGTCCAATGTCCAGGGCCAGAGTCCGCAACCGCTGAGCGGCGTGCGCTCAGTGGCCGGCGTTAGTATCGAGCAGCAAATCGAGTCCGGCAACACGGGCGTCTGGGTGCCCCCGAGCCTGCCGTCCTGGGCCGCCAGCGAAATCGAGGAAATTGCTGCGACCATCGATCCAGCGTTTCATGCGGCCGGACCGATCGCGCCGCGCCTGCAATACCATTCGATGCCGATCGAACATCACTATGCCGGGATGGCATACGCGCGCCTGCGGCGCCAGGTGAGCGGCAAGATCGACATCGTTATCCTCGTACCCTGGCTCAAGCAAGGCGGTGCCGACCTCGGCGCGATTCACTTCGCCACCGCGCTGCACGGCGGTTTCGGCAAACGCGTACTGGTGGTCGGCACCGAAGCGGCGGACTCGCCGTGGGCCAGCCGCCTCCCGGAAGGCGTCCAATTCCTCGACGCGGGCTCGGTCCTCGCACCGCTGTCGCATGACGAACGGCGCCTGATGCTGGTCCGGCTGATGCTGCAACTGGCCCCGGCAACGATCCACCTCATGAACTCGAATCTCGGCTGGCAGATGGTGGCCACCCATGCGAAGGCCTTGCGCCACACGACGCGCCTGTATGCGTCGCTGTATTGCGACGATATTTCAGCTGGTGGGCACCTCGTCGGTTACGCGCAGGAATACCTGATGGATTGCCACGAATTCCTCGACGGCGTCATTTCGGACAATGGCGTGGTGGGCCTCGAGTGGTCGAAGTCGATGGGTATCGCGCACTCCTTGTTCCACGTCGTTCCATTCCCGGTGCGGGAACCCGCGCACCCCCTGCTGCCCGCCTTGCCCGCAGCGCGCACGCTGCTATGGGCCGGCCGCCTCGATCGCCAGAAGCGGCCCGATATTCTGCTCGCCATCGCGCAGGCGATGCCCGAATGGACCTTTGATGTGTACGGGCAAACCGTGCTCGACGACGAAAGCGAGGCCATGGCGGGCCTGCGCCGGGCGCCCAACGTACGCCTGCGCGGCGCCTTCAACGACTTCTATGCGATCGTGCGGCCGGATCACCTTGCACTGGTCTACACCACGCAATGGGACGGCATGCCGAATGTGCTGCTGGAAGCGGCCAGGGCCGGGTTGCCGATCGTCGCGCCGGCGATCGGCGGTATCGCCGAGTTCCTTCCGGGCGACTGGCTGGTGGACGACTTTACCGATGCCGACAGCTATACCGCGCAGATCCGCGCGCTGGCGCAAGATACTGCCGAGCGCGAGCGGAGGATCCGCAAGCAGACCGAGCAGGTAACCGCGAAACATTCCTGGGACGCGTTTGTCGCTGCCGTCGGTTCGCTTCCTGACTACCTCGGTAAAGCAGCGCCGGCGGACGGCGAGACGGCCGCGCCGCAACCTGACTAGCCAGCGTCTGCACGGATCAGCAACAGTGCCCGCCGGGATCGACGCGGTGGCGCTGCTGCCTGTTCGGCGCGCTCCTTTTTTTTCGCATTATTTTCGAGGTAACTGATGAATAAGACCGTCTATCGTTTTGCTGGAGTGTTCGTTGCGGTGCTCGGACTGGCCTACCTTGGCCATAACTTGTTTGTACGTGCCTCGGCCGTTGCGCAGGCGCCGGGCGCACCGCGCGCGGCCGCTGCCGCCGTCGCGCCGGTTGCCGCTGGCGCACCAGTTGCAACAAATGCGCGTGCATACGCTGTTTATCCGGACCGTGAAACGGATTCGGCCCTGGGCCTGTCCTATTCGTCGTTCAGCGGCGACTTCGTCAAGGGCGTAACGATGACACCCCTGCCGCCAAACGTGGCGGGGCGTACGGCGCTGCGCATCAAAGGGCACCAGGGAAAAACCCTCGTCTTCTCGTTGAACGACCCACGCTGCGCCAGTCCGGTTCACGTCGCGGTCAATAGTGTCGATAGCAAGCAGTCGATCGAGAGCGGCGCGCTGACGGCAGCGGCTCCCAAGCTTACTGTCCAGTTCGACAAACAGTGGCTTCCAAACATGCTGGTCGAAATGCGCATGGACGACAAAGCGCAGAACAATTATTTTTGCGGCGTGACGGTGACCTGGGGCGCCTGAGACGAGCGCAAATGCTCGCCGCAGACCAGCAGCATGCAGTGACTGCCGATGGCAGGCCGGTATCGCACACATGCGACGGCATCAACCAAAAACGATAACAACAGCCTCCAAACTATGCCTGAAACGATGACGACAGTTTCGCCCCCCGCTGCAGTGAAAGCGACATCGAGCCATTCCGCTCGTCTGTTCGGACTTGATGCCTTGCGCGCCCTTGCGGTCTTGCTGGTGCTGGTCGGCCATTCCCTGGCGCACCAGACGCCGCCGGCATGGTTGCGCTGGTTCTGGGGCGCCCAGGGTTCCCTGGGCGTCGAGATTTTCTTCGTGCTCAGCGGTTTCCTGATCGGACGCATTCTGCTCAACCAGATGGTCGCCGGCCATCTCTCCACCTTGGGCGATCTGTGGGAATTCCTGTCGCGGCGCTGGGCCCGTACCCTGCCGCTGTATTTTGCATTCCTGCTGATTTATTTTCGTTTCGATTACACCGGTGTCGGCGACTTGGTAAAAGACGCGCCATTCTTCGCATTCCTGCAGAATTTCTATTGGCAACCCATCCGTTTCTTCGAGCATTCGTGGAGTCTGGCCGTCGAGGAATGGTTCTATTTGTCATTCCCGCTGCTGCTGCTGGTCGCGCACAAGCTGACACGGTCGATCGACCGTGCATTCTGGATTGCGGGCGGAGTATTCTTGCTGGTGCCGTTGGCGGCCCGGATCGCCCAAGCCCATCACATCGATAACTGGGACAATTTCAATAACCTGATCCGGATGGTCGTGCTGTGCCGCCTCGATTCGATTTTTGCCGGCGTATTCATGGCCTACCTGTACGTATGCCGCAATCGCTGGTTCCATATCGTCGGACGTTTCGCGCCGATCGGGGCCGGCCTGCTGCTGGTAACGGCCTTTTACTTTGCTTGCGGCGCCCCGGGCCTGTCGAGCCAACCGGTGACCCAGGTGTTGCTGTTCCCGGTCATGTCGCTCATGATCGCGACCCTGCTCCCCGCCGCACTCGAATTGCGGGCGATCGACGGCGGCTACCTCGATCGGTTCATTGTTTTCACCAGCAAGATTTCGTATTCCCTGTATCTGGGACATATCGCAATGCTGACGACGGTGAACGGCATTATGGCGATGCAGGGTTTTACCGCGGAAAACACGCTGCGTACGCTGGTCGTGTATATCGTGTATTTCAGTTTTTATTATGGATTCGCGTACCTGACCTACCGCATGATCGAGCAGCCGTATCTCCGCCTGCGTGACGTCGGCAAAAAATAGGAAATGGCGGGGCCGCGGCCGCGGCCACCCGACTTACCTGAATGAAAAGTGCTTGTGGCCGAGGTAACTGGTGAAGACAGGCACGACCACGCCGACGGCGTGAGCGGCTTCTTTCACATGGAGCGTCCATCCCATTGCAGGCAGGACGTAATACGCCAGGACGACGGTGATGCCCCAGGTTTGCAGCACGGCCACGCCGTTGACCAGCGTAAAGTAGAGCACCGAACGCTGCAGTGATTGGGTGCTGTCCTTGAAGACGAACTGGCGCGCCAGCACGAAGGCGGTCACCATCCCGGTGAGGTAAGCCAGCACGATCGCCAGCGAAAAATCGACCCACAGGTTATAGACGATCCTGCTGCAGAAGTTGACCAGGGCGGCGAAACCGCCCGTCAACAGGAAGACCAGGAACTGGCGCGACTTGAACGATGTGCTCACGCCGCCGCGTCCCTGGCCATGTTGCGGCCGAAATGGATACTTTCCGAGATGCCGCGGTCTTCCGGGTAATAGTAGGACGTGTCGGCCACCCACAGGCCGTGCACCGGCAGGGCCACCGGTGGCAGGTGCTCCAGGTAGCCCGGATCGCAGATCGGCTGCGCGTGGCGGTAGCGGCTGGCGCGGATGTCGATGAAATCGTCGTCCGTGAGCGCCGGATTGATCTTCTTCAGGTAGCGCCGCACCTTGTCGAGGAAGGCCTGGTCCGGTTCCTGGTATTTCGGATGCTCGCCCGGCATGTAGAAGGGCACGTAGACGATATGGTGGTCGAGCGGACGCAGGTTCGTGTATTCGACCACGCCCGGGATGTCCATCTCGGGGTCATTCGTGTTGAGCCAGAAATTCTCGGTGACCGCCTTGCGCAGTTTCGCAATGACGCACACCACTGCGATATTCTTCAGCGCCCCGTATTGCGCCAGCACGGCCGGCGGCAGGTCGGGCATCAGGCGCGGTACATAGGGCAGGGGAACGGTGCTGATGACCTTGTCGAAGGCCGTGAAGCCCTCGGCGGTCTCGACGCCGGTGACGCGGCCGTTCTCGATCACGACCTTTTGCACCGGCGTCTTCAGGCGGAACACGCCGCCATCGGCTTCGATCGCCGATTTCATGCCCTGCAACAGGGTTGCCGAACCGCCTTCGAGGTAGCCCAGCTTTTCCTTGAACAGGCTGTAGCGCGAGCGGCCGATGCGGCGGATACGGCTCCAGATCCAGGCGGCCGACAGGTTGCTCGTATAGTCGTAGAACTTGAGTTCGAACAGGTTGCGCCAGAGGACCTCGTAGGCTTCCTTGCCGACCCAGCGGCGGATCCAGCCGGTCGCTTCGACCTTGTCGAGCGGACGCCAGTCCTGGCGCTTGGTCGACAGGAAGGCGTGCAGGCCGTAACGGAACTTCGCCACCATCCCCAGGCCGCGGAATTTCAGCAGGGCGATCGGATTGCCCCAGGGCTGGAGCCGGTTCTGGTACCAGTACCCCATCTTGGTCGCGACCCAGCGCATCTTCGAGGACAGGCCGAGCTCGTCGAGCATCTGCAGGAAGGCATGGTCGGAAATGCAGTGGAAGTGGTAATAGCGCTCGATGTCCAGGCCGTTGAAGTCGAAGGTCGCGGTCATGCCGCCGACGCGGTCGTCGGCTTCGAAGACGACCGGTTCGTGGCCGTCGCGCGCCAGTTGGTAGGCCACGGCCAGGCCCATCGGTCCGGCGCCCAGCACGGCAATGCGTTGTTTCACCTGCGTCATTATCAGAACTCCAATACCACGCTGCTGTAGCGCGGCGTGTTGAACGTTTCCTGCACCGCTTTGGCGAACGGGGTATACGGCACGCCGAAGATGCCCGGCCAGTCGATCACTTCGAACTCGTCCTTGGCGATGAGCGCAGCCAGCTGCTGGGTCGTGAAGGGGGGATTCTTGTCGAACCGGGCCCAGGTCCAGAGCAATCCGTAGAACAGCGAATACGGGATATGCACGACCGGGGTACGCGCCCCCGTGGCGCGCTTGATCTCGTGAATGATGTCGACATAGTCGACTTTCTCATGCCCGGAAATATTGAAGATGCCCTGGCGCGCCGGGTTCTCGATGCAGTTGATGATGATGTTGCAGAAGTCGCCGACGTACAGGGGCTGGCGCATGTAGCGGCCATTGCCCGGGATCGGGAATACCGGCACCTTTTGCATGAAGCGCGAGAGCCAGCCGAGGTGCTTGCGGTCGAACCAGCCGAACATCAGGGTCGGGCGCAGGATCGGGCAGGCGATGCCGCTGGCCAGCACGACCGCTTCCTGTTCCTTTTTCGTCTTCGTATAAAAATCGTCGGCTACCGATTCGACCACCGAGGAACTGATGTGCACCAGTTGCGGGATCCGGTATTGCTTGATCAGGTCGAGGATCAGGCGCGTCGCGTCGACGTTGTTGCGCACGAATTCCTGGTAATCGATGCCGCCGATCTGGGCCTGCAGCATCACGACGACCTGGGCGCCTTCGAATTCTTGTTGCCAGTCGCCGGGAACGGCGAGGTCGGCGTAGACCGCCCTGACCTGCGGCTGCACCCGGCTCAGCACCGCCAGGTTGGCGCGGTGCTTGTCCAATACGACGAGGTTGGTATAACCCTTGTCGCTCAAGCGCGCGACCAGGTTCTGGCCGACCAGGCCGGCGCCGCCCGGCAGGATGATCTTCGCATCCTTGGCGACATGTTGCGGTATCTCGTAAGTTGCCATTATCTTTTTCCCATACAAACATAAATTGCGTCCTTGCCGCGCTTGATCGCCCCTTCGGCCGGCCAGTACACGCTGTCGCCACATTCGGGCGCCATCCCCACCGAGTCGACCTTCCAAGGCCTGCCCGTGGTTTCCGCAAAGAGGTCGGTCGCAGTCCATGGCTTCACCAGCGCGGAGGCATTCAGGTCGCCGTCCGAGGTGGGTGGGCCCAACGGATGGATATAGCCTGCCCCTACCAGGACGATGCGCTGCTGTCCGGTCACGCCGGCGGCGGCCAACTCGCGCACGATATTGCCGGCTACCCATGCATCCCAACGGTTGAGGCGGATCTGGTCATACAGGATAGCGCTGCTGTGAAACGCCAGTCCGAGCGCTGCAATGCCCACTGCCACCGCGTAATAGCGCGCTATCGATGCCCGCGACAAAAGATGAAGCAACAGCAACACCAGTGCGAGGGCGAAGCCGAACCCGTAGACGGCGCGTGGGACTGGCCACCACACACCTGAAATACTGACCAGGACGATGCTTCCTGCAAACATCAGGCAGGCGGCGGCTGCAACGACGATCGCAGCTTTCGGTCGTGCCAAGGCGACCAGGACGAAGAGGATGCCGACGATGTAGGTAAGGTAATTCTTCATCGCCAACGAGACCGTGGGCTCTCCCAGAAACAATATTTTTCCGGCTAGTTTGCCAATCTGGCCGAGACGGCCCTGCAATTCGGACAGTCCGATCACGGAGCTGCGTGCATCGAGCGGGATATCCGTCATTTTCTTGATGATGAGATAAACGACGACATAGGCGATGCAGGCGCACAGGTAGGCCAGCAGCATTGACTTGCTTTCGGCGTTGGCGGTCTGGTCGTTGGCCTGCGTCGTGTCGACGTAATCGATCACGATGCGGGAGAACAGAAAGAATCCCAGCACGATGAACGCGGTTTGTTGGGCTCCCCCAAGCAGCACCATCGCGACGACAATCGCACTGAAGCGTCCTGCGCGGGCAAGCGGAGACGCCGGCCGGCCTGCGCGCGACAGGGCGAACACGAGCGCCATCAGGGTGAATGCGAATCCCTGCGTGACCAGCGATTCCCTGAACGTGAAATATTCGGTCAAGTAAGGAAAGCTTGCCATCAGCGCGGCGACGCTTGCCAGGGCGACGACATGGCCCCGATTTCTGGCCACGTACAGGACGCCCAGCGCGATCGCCATGGAACCGAAGACGAAAAACAGGACGATGACGGGGAAGGACATCGCGGTCGGCGCCAGTCCCAGTTTTGTCAGCAACACCTGGATCAATGCCTGTGTGAAGCGGCCCTGCCACAGGTAGAACAGCGGATTGCGATCCAGGTGCAACGCAGTATAGTCGTCAAGCCCCATGCCGGGGACCAGGGCCTGCCCTTTGCTCAGTATAAAGGCGAACAGGGCCGCCCAGAACAGCACCACTGTCCTGTCTTTTTTCTCAAAAAACATTTCAAATATCCATCTTGTTAAAGATCGCACGCGGCAGGTGGCGGATGACCATCATGATCAGCGCCCATTTGCCCGGCGTGTAAACGACCGGTTTGCCCTTTTCGATGCCGGCCACGATCTCGGCGGCGACGGCGTCGACGCTGGCCAGCTTGGCGCCTTGCGCCTTCAGGTGGGCGGTCATCGGCGTCTCGGTCGGGCCCGGCTTGACCAGGACGATGTTCAACGCGCTGCCGGCAAAGCGGTGCTGGAGTCCCTGCGCGTAGCGCGTCACCAGGCCCTTGGCGGCGCCGTAGACGTAATTCGATTTCCGGCCGCGGTCGCCCGCGACCGAACCGATCAGCGCCAGCGTGCCGCGCCCGGCCTTTTCCATATGGCCGGCGAAGGCTTCGGCAAACAGCACCGGTGAGACGCCGTTGATGTCGAGTGCGTAGCGGGCAGCGTTCAGGTCGCGCTGGCATTCGGCCTGGTCCGGCAGCGAACCGTGGGCGATCAGCACGAAGTCCACGGGGCCGGCGGCGCACAGGGTGTCGGCCAGCGCCTGGATTTTTTGCGGGTCCTGGAAATCGGCGACGATGTTGGTGACGGTGGCGCCTGGAGCACGTACGCGCAGGTCCACGGCGATCAGTTCGGTGCGGGCAAGGTCACGCCCGACGAGCACGATCTCCGCCGGGTTCTGCGCGGCCCAGCGCCGTGCGCAATGTTCCGCCATCGACGAGGTGGCGCCGATAATGACGATCTTTTTTCTTGGTTGATTCATTTTAAAAACCCATCAGGCGACGCGACATGGCTGACGAGATCCCGGGGTCGCGGAACCGCAGGAAATCGGGCAGGGCGGGATAGCCCGCTTCGAACAGGGCGCGCGGCATGCGCGCGTCCTTCGCCAGGTAGAGGCAGCCGCCGGCCGCCCCCACGATTGCGTCGAGACGCTCGAACAGGCGTTCCGTCCGAGGTCCCTTGTTTGGAAAATCGAGGGCCAGCGTCACCCCCGGTCGTGGAAAGCCGAGCATGCCCGGCGACTTGCGGTCGCCAAAGCGCTTCAGGACGGCAAGGAAGGAGCCTTCGCCCGCGCGTGCGATTTCGTGCAGCATGGCGCGCACCACGGCGCGGCCATCCTCCTGGGGTACTGCGCACTGGTACTGGTAAAAACCTTTCGGCCCGTACATGCGGTTCCACTCGTTGATGTGGTCGAGCGGATAGAAGAACTGCGAATAATGCGACCCCGTCGGGCCGGCCTTGCGTTTCCCGGCGTGAAAGTAGGCGCTGTTGAAGGCGCGCAGCGACAAGGCGTTGACCAGCGAGACCGGCGGCACCAGCGGCATCGTCTTGGTCTTGGTGGCGGGCGCCGGCGCGCCGGCGTCCGGCGCGTGGTTGCCGCGCATGAACAGGCCGCGCCCATCGCGCGACAGGCAATCGATCCAGGATACCGTGTATTCCCAGTCCGATTCGGACGCGTCGGACAAGCGGAAGAACTCGTCCACGTTGTCGTAGGGGATGGTTTCCGTGACCAGCCATGGCCCGGCGACCGGGCGCAGCTGGATTTCCGCGGCCAGCACGACGCCGGTCAGGCCGATGCCGCCAACGGTCGCGGCGAACCACTCGGGACGCAGGTCCGGGCCGCACTCGATGACCTCGCCATCGGTGCGCAGCAGGGTCAGGCGGCGCACATGGTCGCCGAAGGAACCGAGCACATGGTGGTTCTTGCCGTGCACGTCATTCGCGATCGCGCCGCCAATCGTGACCAGCTCGGTACCCGGGGTGACCGGCAGCATCCAGCCGCGCGCGATGGCGAGCTGCTGGACCTGGCGCAGCAGCACCCCGGCCTCGCAGACGATCCGTCCGCTCGCCTGGTCGAAGCTGACGAAGCGGTCGAGCGAGCGGGTGGTCCAGAGCGTGCCGCCCGGATTCAGGCAGGCGTCGCCATAGCTGCGGCCCATGCCGTGCGCCAGGGCGGGGGCGGCGGCGCGCACCTGGGCGGCCGCCTCGAGCCGGCTGGCAAGGGGAACCAGGCGGTGCTCGTCGTGCGTGAGCCTGCCCCAGGCGTTGACCGCTACCATGGCAGGACGATCGACCCGGCGAACAGCACCAGGGCGAACATGGCCCCGGCGCACTGGCTGGCGCGATCCTTGACGGCGAACACGAGCGGATCATCGTGCATTTCGCCGCGGTGCGCCTGCAGCCACATCCAGCTGACCCAGAACAGCATCGACAGCACCGCGCCCCAGATCAGTTCGGGCGTGCGGTACAGCCGGATGACGGCATCGCTGTTCAGGTAAAGCGCAAGCACCAGTACCGAGGCATAGCCCGACACCACGCCCATGCACTGGATCAGCGGCGCATCGGTGGTGAGGTAGCCGCGGCCGTGGATTTTCTGTTTGCCGCGCAGTATCTGGACTTCGAGTTCGGCATAGCGCTTGACGAAGGCCAGCGACAGGAACAGGAACACGGAAAACGCCAGCAACCAGAACGACAGCGGATGGCCGACCGCCGCCGCGCCGGCGATGATGCGCAGGGTATACAGCAGGGCCAGGGTCAGGCAGTCGACCAGGATCAGGCGCTTGAGCGACCACGAGTACACGCAAGTGAGCAGGAAATAGACGACGAGCCACTTGAAGAAGGCCGCGCCGACCAGGCTGCCGAGGACCAGGCTGGCCAGCAGCAGGAAGGGCGCCACGGCCACGCCCATCCAGGCCGGCATCAAGCCGGACGCGAACGGGCGGTTGCGCTTGCGCGGATGCTGGCGGTCGCTTTCCAGGTCCAGCAGGTCGTTGGCGATGTAGACCGAGGAGGCGCACATGCTGAAGGCGATGAATGCCAGCGCCAGTGCGAGCCATGCGCCCGGGTCGGCCAGTTCGTGTCCTGCCAGCAGGGGAACGAACAGCAGCAAATTCTTCAGCCACTGGTGCACGCGCAGGGTCTTGCGCCATGCCGACAAGCCGCGTGTGCGCGGCGGGAACACTTCTTCGATGTCGGCCACCTTGCGCGCTTCGCGCGTCACGCTGTCCGACGCATTGACCACGACCGCGCGCCGCGCGCTCGCCCAGACCGCGATATCGGCCCGGGAATTGCCGGCATAGTCGAATCCGGCCTTGCCGAAGCGTTGCTCGAGTGCCCGCGCCTTGTTTTCTCCGGCCACGTTAATGGTGCCGTCGCTGGCAATCACTTCGTCGAATATGTCGAGGTGTTCCGCAATAACACTGGCAATAGCGTGATCGGTGGCCGTGCATAAAACGAGTTTTCGCCCGGCGGCGCGCTGTTCCTTCAGCCAGGCCAGGAATTCGTCGTTATACGGTAAGGTTATCGGGGTAAATCCGGTGCGCGACGCAAGTTTTTGCTTGAGAACAGCCTTCCCGCGCGATAACCACAGCGGGATTTTCAACGAATGAAATGGACTGTCGCGAAACACGCGCAAGGCCGATTCATGGAGCATATCCGTATGGATCAGCGTACCGTCGAGATCAACTACTAATGGACATAAAACCAAAACGCTCCCCTTTTCAAGCACTGGCGCGCTTAACTGATCAGCACGAGCAAAAGCCAGCATTTTAATGGACGGGTCACACCCCGTCATCTGTTTTCCGCCACGCTTATTGCGCAAATGTGTAATCGGTGCATCGCACAAGATGGTTATTCGCGCTTGATTACCCTGTGAAATGATTGCTGCGTTCGACCGGCGAATTAATAAATACCGAAGATAATTTCACCGAATAGAAACGCACGAGCGCAGTGTTTTTTACATCACACACGCGGGGAGGCCGCCTGGTCCGGCAGCGGAAACAGCGTGCCGGCGTCGATGTGCGCGACCAGCGGCCAGTGTCGTGCGCGCACGAAGGCCTGCCCTTCGGCGTCCTCGAGCGGCGCCTGGACGACATCGATCGTGCGGTGGCTGGCGATCCGGGTGACTTCGTCGAGCGCGCTGGCCGACCAGTTCCACGCGGAGCGCTCGATACCGTTCGGCGCCTGGGCGCCATGGCGCGCGTGCGGCACGATCCGGTGCATCCACACCCCTTGTTCGAAGTCGACCCGATCGATGTCCTGGCTTTGCGTCACGACGCAGATACAGTGACCCTGCGCCGCCAGGGCGCGGGGCAGTGCGGCGCCCGCGCGGAGGCAGCGGTCGACGAAGACGATCGTCTGCGCGGCCGGATGGGCGAGCAGCGAGGAGAAGGGTTTGAACTCGCCGGCGAAGGCGGCGCGCTTTTCCGGCGTGATGGTTTCGTGGCTCCCCGACAGCCCGCGCGCCAGTCCGCGCTCCCAGGCGGCCTGGCGCTGCTCCGCGAAGAGCGCCCGTTCGCTCGCCGGCAGCCGCCCGCCCGCGATATGAAATTCCACATCCTGCGCCTCGCGCTCGGCAAAGCGCCGGTTGTCCTCCAGGATGGCCGCGAGCGGCAGGTGGCTGCGCGCGTGCTTGAGCGAAAAATACAGCTTGTTCTTCAGGACCGGGTAGCGGTAGCGGGTAATCCTGTGTTCGTTCCGGATATTACTCGGCGCGAACTTGTGGTGGACATAGGCGTGCGGCAACTGGCGGATCAGGTAGCCGGCGTCGACCAGGCGGCAGCACAGTTCGGTTTCGTCGAGATAGTATTCGATCTCCTCGTCGAAGCCGCCCACCTCGAGCAGGGCGCTGCGGCGGAAGGAGGCGTTGGTTCCCTGCAGGTAGGGAAATTCGAAGGAGCGCGGAAAACACAGGTGGCCCGCGGCGGCGCCGCTGCTCCAGTCGGCATTCGCCAGGCGCGTCGCGGTCGCATATTCGTACTGGTAGCTGTAGCCGGTCTGGTCGAACACCAGGCCGCCGGCGCCGCCCACCAGCGGTCCGTCGTAGGCCGCCGCCAGCTGCGCCAGCCACTCCGGTTCGGGGATGGCATCGTCGTCGATAAAGGCGACGATGTCGCCGCGCGCCATGCAGATGCCGATATTGCGCGACACCGACAGGTTCGCCACCGGGCAGCGTGCGCTCCTCAGCGCGCTGCCCCAGGCCTCGATCACGTCCTGCGAATTGTCGGTCGAGGGCCCGTTGACGACGATGACCTCGAAGCCGCCCGGATAGCGCAGCCAGCGCAGGCTGTCCAGGGTCTGGGCCAGCAGGGC
>Ga0213837_1001130_pt1 | contig 16247 bp, 11 predicted proteins | sample SWPATP12_FD_160572 | JGI IMG/M metagenome (GOLD analysis project Ga0213837, IMG submission 160572) | Coastal seawater microbial communities from Marineland, Florida, United States - SWPA TP1 #2 | ecosystem: Environmental > Aquatic > Marine > Coastal | place: USA: Florida | collected 2016-08-06
GGTGCCCCGGCCCATCTGGATGCCCGCGTTGGCCATGGCCAGCTTGTAGGGCTCGTTGAAGGTCAGCTCCGGGTGGATTTCGTCGTCGAACTTGTAGCCCGGTCCGCCGGTGCCGCGGCCCAGCGGGTCGCCGGCCTGGATCATGAAGTCCTTGATGATGCGGTGGAAGATGGTGCCGTTGTAGAGCGGCGTGCCGGTCTTGTCCTCACCGGTTTCCGGGTGCGTCCAGGCCTTCTCACCGGTGGCCAGGCCAACGAAGTTGTCGACCGTCTTGGGTGCGTGGTTGCCGAAGAGATTGACGACGATGTCGCCGAGGCTCGTGTGGATAGTGGCTTTTGCAGTTGCGTTGGCAGTCATGGCCCTATTCTTCCACGGCGGGCCCTCGCGCACAGGGCCGCATTGTCAGTTCCGCGCTGGGTGAAATCGGGCCGAAATCGCCCCTGAGAATAGCCGGTGGAGTCCGGGACACGTAGGCTAACTGCAGAACCGTCACATTAATCGGGAGGTAGTTGTGAAGAAAACGGATCGTATTGCCCGTGAGCTGGAGCAGTCAGTCAGCACCGCAGTGGAAAACGCCAAGGACTGGGCAGGCCCGCGTGTCGAAGCAGCAGTTGACTGGGCTGTTCCCCGTCTGCAGCAGAGCCTGGATACCGCTTCTCCCAAGATCCAGGAGGGCTTGAAGTCAGCGGCCCACAACCTGGCCGACGGCGTAGCTACCGTGACCCCCCGGATCCAGGACGGGCTGGCCCAGCTGGCCCCGAAGATCCACGATGCCGTTGAAAGCGCCACCCCCCGGCTGCACGACGCCCTGGACAAGGCCACGCCGGTGATCGCCAACGCCCGCGACCGCGTCGTCGTCGAGTACCTGCCTCGTCTTTCGGACCAGATCGGCCACGCCTCCGACGCCGTGCACCGCACCCTGGAAGGTGCCCCGGCCCACGTGGACGCTGTGGCTCAGCGGCTGGTTGATTCCGGCGTCGTCCACAACATCCAGGAGCAGGCGCAAACCGCTGGCCAGCAGATCAAGGCCGCTGCTGCCGAAGCTACCCGTGCGGTCACCGGCGAGATTGCGAAGCCGCAGAAGCCCAAGCACCGCGGCTTCCTCATCTTCGGCGTCATCGCAGCGGCCGTGGCCGCGGGCGTCGCCGCTTGGAAGGCCTCCAAGCCGATCGAGGATCCCTGGAAGACTCCCGCTCCGGTCACGCCCGCGACGCCGGCTCCGGTGCCGGCGACCACGGTCACCGACGTGAAGGAAGACGTCAAGAAGAGCGTCAGCGAAACGGCCGAAGATGCCGCCGACGCAACCGTTGCCGCAGCAGACAAGGCGGCTGAAGCCTCCGCTGACGCTGCCGACGCCGTTGCTGCCCAGTCCGGCGATTCCTCGGCAAAGGTTGCGACCGACGCCAAGACCGCCGTACGGAACATCGCCGCAAGCCTGAACGGCGACGATAAGACCAAGTAGCCCGCGGTCTGCCGGTGATACAAACCGGCAGCCCAAGGCCCGCTCCTTAAGGAGGGATTCCGCCGCTGGCGGGGTCCCTCCTTTTGGTTTTCTTTGCCCCAGCGAGTCGCCCGGCTAAGGGCCGCATAAACGGCGCAGGTGCTAAATTTGGGGGGATGTCACCCGTTGAGCCCTCCGTGGATGCCCCACACGATGCTGAGCCGCCCCCGGCCGTCTCCATCGTCATTCCGGCGTACAACGAGGAAAGCGTCATCCGACAGTGCCTCATTGCCGCCATCTACCAGTCCGTGCCGGCCCACGAGATCATCGTGGTGGACAACATGTCCAAGGACCGCACCGCGGAGATAGTCCGCCAGATGCAGCTGGAATACCCGGAGAGCCCGATCATCCTGATCAGCCAGGATAGGGACCAGGGACTCATCCCCACCCGGAACTTCGGCCTCGACCATGCCAGCGGCGATATCCTGGGCCGGATCGACGCCGACTCGGTACTGGAACCGGACTGGGTCGAACAAGTCCAGCGGGCCTTCGCAGACCCGTCCGTGCACGCCGCCACCGGCCCCGTCGTCTACTACGACATGCCGATGCGCCGCTTCGGCCTCAAAGCCGACGACAAGATGCGCCAGCTGATGCTCAAGCTGGCCAAGCACCAGTACCACTTCCTTTTCGGCTCGAATATGGCGCTCCGCCGTTCCGCGTGGGAGACCATTCGGCTGGAGACCTGCCGGGACGAGAAGGATGAGATGCATGAGGACATCGACCTCTCCCTCCACCTCGCCGACCACGACCTGCGGATCCAGTACTGGCCGCAGATGGTGTCCGGGATGTCCGCGCGCCGGCTTGAGGACTCACCCCGCGACTACCGCTACTACGTCACGCGCTTCGACCGCACCTACAAGGCGCACAACGTCAAGAAGATGGCCCTCAAGGCGCCCATGGTGGTGTTCTTCTCGGTATATTTCCCGGCCAAGCTACTGCGCGCCATCCACACCGTGAACACGGCCCAGCCGGCCCGTCGCGGCGGCCAGTAGACCCGCCAGCCACGGACCCGGCCCCCGTCGTTAGTCGGTCCCTAACTCCGCGAGCCGGGCCGCGCTGCGCCGTACGGCGCGGGAGCGGCGCTGGCCCATCACCACGACGGCGAGGCCCACAAGGATCATCCCCAGACCGGCGTAGGTTCCCGCCGGCAGTGTCTCGCCCAGGAACGTGGCCGCCAGCAGCGCCGCGCCCGGGATTTCCAGCAGGATGATCATCGAAACCAGCAGCGGGCTCATCGTCGCCAACAGGTGGTTGAAGGCAGTGTGTCCCACCAGCTGCGCGCAGACGGTAATCGCCAGGATGCCTAGCCAGCCGGTCGCGTCGAAGCCTGCCAGCGGCTGCCGGGTGGCCAGGGCGAGAACCGCCACGAGGGCCGCACACATCCCGTAGCAGAGCGTTGTGTAGACGCCGGTACCCATGGTCTGGCGGGCCTTGCCGCCGGCCAGCGTGTAGATACCCGCCAGCACGCCTCCGGCAACCGCGAGGAGGTCCCCAACCAGGGCCTGCGGCGAACTGCCCATGTCGAAGCCGGTGATGGCCACGACGCCGCCGAAGGCGAGGCCGAGGCCGGCGAGGACCTGCCAGCGGTGCCGGACCCCGCGGAAGAGCTGGAAGACGGCGATCCAGCCCGACTGCAGGCAGACAAGGGCGGTGGCGGCCGCCACCGAGGTCAACTGCAGCGAGGTGATGAAGCAGGCGAAGTGCAGTGCCAGGGCCACCGCCGCCGCCAGCGACCAGCGGAACTCGCTGCCGGTGACCCGGCCGAACTGGCGGGGCTGGCGAACGAGCACGGGGCCGGCCATCACGGCCGCACCGATCGCGTTGCGCCAGAAGGCGATGGCGAGGGCACTGACAGACGTGGCGCCAAGGGTGGCGGCAATCAAGGGGCCGGAGGAGGCGACGCCCAGCACGCCAAGGGCGGCGAGGAAGAAGTTCACGCTCCCACAGTAGTGTGCCGCCGCCGGCCTCTCGGTTACCTGGTCGACCGTTACGGAGATCCAGGACTTAACGCAAAAGGTCCCGGCCAGCGTTTCCGCTGGTCGGGACCTTTTCCTATGGTGGAGGCACGGGGACTCGAACCCCGAACCCCCTGCTTGCAAAGCAGGTGCGCTACCAATTGCGCCATGCCCCCATAAGAAGCAACCCGTCAATCATACCCCAGTGCCGGAGAACCGTTGCCAGCTCCCTGCCGGGGTTCCGGGCTAATCAACCGTGTCGGTCGACTCGCTCCAGACTGCCTTCCGGGCCTCGGATTCCTGCACCTTCCTGTAGAGCAGGACGCCTGCGATCGTGGCTGCAACAACCAGCAACTTCTTCACACGCACCCCGTTCCGGTCCACATTTACGCGAACCTTTACAGGAACCAGTACAGGTTCCGTGGGCGTACCAGGACTTGAACCTGGGACCTCTTCGTTATCAGCGAAGCGCTCTAACCGCCTGAGCTATACGCCCCGATGCCTCATCGGGCCGAGATATGACTTTACAGCACATCCCGGCCCGATCTCAAATCGAGGCATTTCCCCGGAGAATATCCGGGAAAAGTACGGGTTTTAGTCGTCCGTGAGGGTGACGCCGATGCCGCCCACGAGGGTGGCAGCGATGTTGTACAGCACCGCCGAGAGCATCGACAGGGCCGTCAGCAGCACGACGTTGATCACCGCGATAATCACAGCGAAGGAGGCCACCTGGCCGAGGGAAGCGACCTTCTTCAGCTCGAAGCCGCCGCTTTCAGTGCCTGCGAGCGTTCCGAGGAGCCCGTCCACCTGGTCAAAGATGCCGGTCAGGTCCAGAACGGTCCAGAGAACAATCGCGGCGACGACCGTCACGATGCCGAGCGCAACGGAGAGCAGGAATGCCATCTTGAGCACGGACCAGGGGTCAACCTTGCTGATCAGCAGGCGTGCGCGGCGAACCTTGGCCTTCGGAGCCGGCTTGACCAGTCCGGGGGCGCCCTGGGCGGGGCGCTGGCCCGAGGTCTCCGGCCGCTGGCCTGCGACGGGACGCTGGCCCGGAACGGCAGGACGCTGACCGGGAGCGGCGGGGCGCTGGCCGGAGCCTGCGGCAGCCGGGCGCTGCTGCGGGCGTGACGGGGCGTTCACCCGCGGGGCGGCGGTAGGCTGCCGCATCCCGCCGGGGCCGCTGCTCGACTTGGGATATGAGTCGGAATTACTCACGCGTTACCTCCGGTATTGTCTTCGTCCAGTTCGGCATGGCCTGATGACTCATCTGACTCCGGGGCCGGTACTGATTCTGTCTCTGCGGACCCCTCGCGCGGTCCGGTATCTCCAGCCAACGTTACGTCATCCTGCTCCGTAGCCCGACTTTCATCCTCGGTTTCGGAGGCTGTTTCGTCGGTCTCGAGGCCGCGTTCGCTGTTCCGGGCGACGGCAATGATGCGGTCGTTCTTGTCCGGCTTGGCGAAGATTACGCCCATGGTGTCGCGGCCCTTGGCGGGAACGCCGGACACCGAGGAACGCACCACCTTGCCGCCTTCCATGACCACCAGGACTTCGTCTTCCTCGTTGACGATGAGGGCGCCGACGAGGTGACCGCGTTCCTCCTGGTACTTGCCTACCTTGATACCAAGGCCGCCGCGGCCCTGGAGGCGGTATTCCTCGACCGCGGTCCGCTTGGCGAAGCCGCCTTCGGTGACGATGAAGACAAACGATCCGTCCTGCACGACGTCGGCCGCCAGCAGTTCGTCGTCCTCACGGAACTTCATTCCGGTCACGCCCGACGTTGCCCGGCCCATCGGGCGCAGGGCCTCGTCCGTTGCCGTGAAGCGGATCGACTGGCCCTTGCGGGAGACCAGCATCAGGTCATCGGTTTCGGACACCAGCTGGGCGGAGACAAGCTCGTCACCGTCGCGCAGGTTGATCGCGATCACGCCGGCGGAGCGGTTGGTGTCGTAGTCCTCCAACCGGGTCTTCTTGACCAGGCCGCGCTTGGTGGCCAGCACCAGGTACGGGGCGTGCTGGTAGTCGCGGAGGTCCAGCACCTGGGCGATGTGCTCGTCCGGCTGGAACGCCATCAGGTTTGCCACGTGCTGGCCCTTGGCATCTCGGCCCGCTTCCACGAGCTCGTAAGCCTTGGCACGGTAGACCCGGCCCAGGTTGGTGAAGAACAGCAGCCAGTGGTGCGTCGTGGTGACGAAGAAGTGCTCGACGACGTCGTCGCCGCGCAGCTGCGCGCCCTTGATGCCCTTGCCGCCGCGCTGCTGGGAGCGGTAGTTGTCGCTGCGGGTGCGCTTGACGTAGCCGCCGCGGGTGATGGTGACGACCATTTCCTCTTCGGGGATCAGGTCCTCGATGGACATGTCGCCGTCGTAGCCCAGCAGGACCTTGGTGCGGCGGTCGTCGCCGTGCTTGGCAACAATCTCGGCGAGTTCGGTGCTGATGATCTCGCGCTGGCGTTCCTCGGAGGCCAGGATCGAGTTGTACTCGGCGATCAGGGATTCGAGTTCGGCGTGCTTGTCCTGGATCTTCTGGCGTTCCAGGGCGGCGAGACGTCGCAGCTGCATGTCCAGGATGGCCCGGGCCTGCACGTCGTCGATCTCCAGCAGCTCCATCAGCCCGTCGCGGGCTTCTTCGGTGGTGCTGGAGGCACGGATCAGGGCGATGACTTCGTCAAGTGCATCCAGCGCCTTGAGAAGGGCCCGCAGGATGTGTGCCTCTTCCTCGGCCTTCCGCAACCGGTACCGGGTACGGCGGGCAATGACGTCCATCTGGTGCGTCACCCAGTGCCGAATGAAGGCATCGAGGCTGAGCGTGCGCGGCACGCCGTCGACGATCGCCAGCATGTTGGCGGCGAAGTTGTCCTGCAGCTGGGTGTGCTTGTAGAGGTTGTTCAGCACCACCTTGGCCACGGCGTCGCGCTTGAGCACGATGACGAGGCGCTGGCCGGTGCGGCCCGAGGTCTCGTCCCGGAGGTCGGCGATGCCGGAGATCTTGCCGTCCTTGACGAGCTCGGCAATCTTGATCGCCAGGTTGTCCGGGTTCGCCTGGTAGGGCAACTCGGTGACTACCAGGCAGGTGCGGCCCTGGAGTTCCTCCACGTTGACGACAGCGCGCATAGTGATCGAGCCGCGTCCGGTCCGGTAGGCGTCCTCGATGCCCTTGTGGCCCAGGATCGTGGCGCCGGTCGGGAAATCGGGTCCCTTGATGCGCTGGATCAGTTCCTCCAGCAGCTCTTCACGGCTCGCGGTCGGGTTGGCCAGGTACCACTGGACGCCGTCGGCGACCTCGCGGAGGTTGTGCGGCGGAATGTTGGTGGCCATACCGACGGCGATGCCGGAGGAGCCGTTCACCAGCAGGTTCGGGAAACGCGCCGGCAGGATGGTCGGTTCCTGGTTCTTGCCGTCGTAGTTGTCCTGGAAGTCGACAGTTTCCTCGTCGATGTCGCGGACCATTTCCATAGCCAGCGGGGCCATCTTGGTTTCGGTGTACCGCGGAGCCGCGGCGCCGTCGTTGCCGGGCGAACCAAAGTTGCCTTGGCCCAGCGCGAGCGGGTAGCGCATGGTCCAGTCCTGGATCAGGCGGACCAAGGCGTCGTAGATCGCGGTGTCGCCGTGCGGGTGGTACTGGCCCATGACTTCGCCGACCACGCGGGCGCATTTGTTGAAGGACCGGTCCGGCCGGTAGCCGCCGTCGAACATCGCATACAGCACGCGGCGGTGAACCGGCTTGAGGCCGTCGCGGACGTCCGGCAAGGCACGTCCCACGATGACGGCCATGGCGTAGTCGAGGTAGGAGCGCTGCATCTCGGTCTGCAGGTCGACCTGTTCCACGCGGTCGGTCAGCACATCGGTATCAAGGACGGTGCCCTCGAGCACGGGTTCCGCGCCGGAAGCGGCGGGGACCTCGGGTGTTTCGTCACTCATAGTCTATATTTTCCGTTTCAGGTATATATCGGTTCTGGAATATGGAGCGGATGTGACCGCTAGATATCCAGGAACCGAACGTCCTTGGCGTTCTGCTGAATGAAGTTTCGGCGGGATTCCACGTCCTCGCCCATCAGGACGGAGAACGTCTGGTCCGCCGCCAGCGCGTCATCCATGGTGACCTGCAGGAGGGTGCGGTGTTCCGGGTCCATGGTGGTGTCCCAGAGTTCCGTGTAGTCCATTTCGCCGAGGCCCTTGTAGCGCTGGATGCCGTTGTCCTTGGGGATGCGTCGACCGGCCGCCTGACCGGAAACCAGCTTCGCGTCGCGTTCGCGGTCGCTGTACACGTAGTCGTGCGGGGCGTTGGACCACTTGATCCGGTACAGCGGCGGCTGGGCAAGGTAGACGTAGCCGTTCTCGATCAGCGGGCGCATGTAGCGGAACAGCAGCGTCATCAGCAGGGTGGTGATGTGCTGGCCGTCGACGTCGGCGTCGGCCATCAGGACGATCTTGTGGTAGCGGAGCTTGGCCAGGTCGAAGTCCTCGCCGATGCCGGTACCGAACGCGGTAATCATGGACTGGACCTCGGCGTTACCCAGGGCCTTGTCGAGCCGGGCCCGCTCGACGTTCAGGATCTTGCCGCGCAGCGGCAGGATGGCCTGGGTCTCGGGGTTGCGTCCGCGCTTGGCCGAACCGCCGGCGGAGTCACCCTCCACGATGTAGACCTCACACTTCTGCGGATCCTTCGAGGAGCAGTCTGAGAGCTTGCCGGGCATGCCGAACGATTCCAGCGGGCTCTTCCGTCGCGCATTGTCGCGGGCCTTGCGGGCGGCCATGCGGGCCTGGGCCGCGGAAATAGCTTTGCGGATGACATCGCGGGCAGGGCCCGGGTTGCGCTCCAGCCAGTCACCGAGGCCGTCAGTCACCACGCGCTGAACGAAGCCCTTGACCTCGGAGTTGCCAAGCTTGGTCTTGGTCTGTCCCTCGAACTGCGGCTCGGAGAGCTTGACCGAGATGACCGCTGTCAGGCCCTCACGGATGTCGTCGCCGGTGAGGTTGTCGTCCTTTTCCTTGATGATGCTCTTCTCGCGCGCGTAGCGGTTGATGAGCGAGGTCATCGCGGCCCGGAAACCTTCTTCGTGGGTGCCGCCCTCGTGGGTGTTGATGGTGTTGGCGTAGGTGTGGACGCTCTCGGAGTATGCGTTCGTCCACTGCATCGCCATTTCCAGGGCGATGTGCCGGTCCTTGTCCTCGGTTTCGAAGGCGATGACGTCCTCGTGCACGACGTCGACCTTCTTGCCCGAGTTCAGGTGCTTCACATAGTCCAGCAGGCCGTCGTCGTACTGGTAGACCACGGTGTGGAATTCCGCGGGGACTTCGCCTTCGGTTTCGACGACGTCGAGATTGAGGTCCGCGTCCTCGGACGGTTCCGCGGCGGCCTGGCGCTCGTCGGTGAGCGTGATGCGCAGGCCCTTGTTCAGGAAGGCCATCTGCTGGAAGCGGGCCCGCAGGGTCTCAAAGTCGAATTCGGTGGTTTCGAAGATGCTGCCGTCCGGGTAGAACGTCTGGGTGGTGCCGGTTTCCGTGGTTTCTTCACCCTTGACCAGGCTGCCCTGGGGCTTGCCGCCGTCGGCGAAGGACATCCGCCAGACATGGCCCTGCCGGCGGACCTCGGTATCAACGCGGCTGGAGAGCGCATTGACCACCGAGATACCGACGCCGTGCAGGCCGCCGGAGACAGCGTAGCCGCCACCGCCGAACTTTCCGCCGGCGTGCAGGATGGTCATGACAACTTCCACCGTGGGCTTGTGCTCGGTGGGGTGCATGTCAACGGGAATTCCGCGGCCGTTGTCCACGACTTTGACGCCGCCGTCAGCCTGGAGAACGATTTCGATGTGCGTGCAGTAGCCGGCCAGCGCTTCATCGACCGAGTTGTCCACGACTTCGTAGACCAGGTGGTGCAGGCCGCGCGGACCAGTGGAACCGATGTACATGCCGGGGCGTTTCCGGACTGCTTCCAGTCCCTCAAGCACAGTGATGTCGCTGGCACCGTACTCGCGGGGCGTCGCCGTCTCGTCGGAGCTGGCCGCCGAAGCACCTCCCGCCGCTGGGTCCGCTGCCGGGAAATCTGTATTGTCGTTAGCCACAGGCGCTTTCGACTCCTCTATGTTCGTTGAAGGCCGGCCGTCGCCGCCTCCGAAGAGGAACGGTTACCGCCAACAGGCACGTCACTGTCGGCGCCGCTGGCTTGACCGCGTGAGCCTATTCCGCGCGCAAAAATTGCGTCGGAAACGGACTCAGTCGACGTTTCACCGGCGCCCAGTTATCTATCACGATTCTACCGTGTTATAGGGCGGATTCCCGCATTCCAAGGGCCTGTTGAGGAGCTAAAGTGCCGCTGAGAGGCCATTGGCTCCGTCTGCACGGCCCCCGGGGTGCTCCCGCTGGGTTCCTATACGCATCCGGGGCGTTGGAGCGCCCTACACGGCGTTTGCGGATTTTTCAATAGTTTTGGAAGAAGTGCTTCATACCCGGGGCCGGGGACACAACGGACGCCCACGTCGGAAGCCGCCGCGGCCTACCCGTAGGTGTCCCGCGGGCCGCGGCCGTTGACCGTCCTCGCACCCTTGCGCCAGCTAGGCGCCGCCGGACCGAGTACCTGGATGCTCGTCACAACGCCTTCGCCCAGCTCGACGCGGAATTTCTCCAGCAAGCTCAGGCTGAGCAGGCGCAGCTGGGTGGCCCAGGCCGTCGAATCGCAGCGGACATGGAGGGTGGTGTCGGTGAAGCTCTCCGGGGTGCAGTGCGCGGAAATCTCCGGACCCACGAGCGCAGGCCATTGCGCCATGACGGACCCCACCGCGACCGGCGAGCTCCAGCCGCGTTCCGCGACGAGCCGTCCCACCACTTTGCCGAGCCCCAGCGGGTCCCGTCCGGTGCCGTGGAACTGGCTGAAGCCCCGGGTTCCGGAACTGCGGTTCGGTTTTTGGGCCGTGCCCGGCCGTGGGGGCGCTTTGCGGCGGATCTCGCCGCGGGCTGCGGCGGCATCGCGCATCCGGTTCAGGGCCGCCTGGGCCGCGTCGATGTCATCGGGGTCGCGGCCGGGCTGCAGGCCGCCGTCGGTATCCTTATTCATCGTTGGTCCGGCTCATCGATTCCTCCCGGAATGACCTTCACCCGCCGTCCGGCCAGCTCAGCCGGGATGTCATCCTCGACGGCGGCGGTCACCAGCACCTGTTCCGCGCCGGAGACTATAGCCGCCAGTTTACGCCGCCGCTGGACGTCCAGCTCGGCAAAAACGTCGTCCAGGATCAGGATCGGGGCGGAGCCGCCGGTGCGCGCATCGTCCAGCATCACGTAGTACGAGGCCAGCCGCAGCGACAGGCACATAGACCAGGTTTCCCCGTGCGAGGCGTAGCCCTTGGCCGGCGCCTGTCCCAAAACCAGTTCCAGTTCGTCACGGTGCGGGCCTACCAGCGAGATGCCGCGTTCCAGTTCCTTGCGGCGCGACGCCGCAAAGGCGTGAACGTAGCGTTCGGTGAGTTCCTCGACGCTCAGCTGCCGTAGGTCCTCAGCCCCGGCCGGGCTGCCGGATCCGCCCGCGGACGCCTCACCGTCGTCGTCGAGCACCCCCTGCAGGGTGGATCGGTAGACCGCTCCTGCCGCCTTGGACCCGTCGGTGAGCTGGGCGTAGGCATTCCTGAGATGGGGTTGCAGTAGTTCCACCAATTCAAGCCGGGCGTGCAGCAGCTCTGCCCCGGCCCGGGCCATGTGCTGGTCCCAGACATCCAAGGTTGCCTCGTGGCCTGCGGTGAATTTGCCGGCGCGGCCGGACTTGAGCAGCGCATTGCGTTGTTTGAGGACCCGTTCGTAGTCGCTGCGCGTGGCCGCGTGCCGGGGAACTAGGCTGACCAGCAGCTCATCGAGGAAACGGCGCCGGTTGGAAGGATCTCCCTTGACCAGGGCGAGGTCTTCGGGGGCGAAGAGGACCGTCTGGCAGATCCCCAGGATGTCCCGCGCCCGCACCGGATTGCTCCGATTGATGCGCGCCCGGTTGGCGCGGCCGACGTTGATTTCCAGTTCCAACACCGTGGACTGTTCGCCGCGGACCAGTTTGGCCCGGATCATCGCCCGCTCGGTACCAAACCGAAGCAGTGGCGCATCGTTACTGACCCGGTGGGAGCTCAGGGTGGCCAGGTAGCCAATGGCTTCCATCAGGTTGGTCTTGCCTATGCCGTTGGAGCCTACCAACACCGTGACACCGGGTTCCAGGCTGAGGTCCACCTGGGCGTAACTGCGGAAATCGGTCAGCGAAAGTTGTTCTAGGTACACGCCGCTTCAGGATTTCAGGTGTTACTTGGCCGGCCGGGTGGCGTGTCCGCCGAACTGGTGGCGCAGGGCGGACACCATCTTCATGGCAGGAGAGCTGTCTTCGCGGGAGGAGAAGCGGGCGAACAGCGCTGCGGTGATGGCCGGGGCCGGCACCGCGTTGGCAATCGCTTCCTCAACGGTCCAGCGTCCCTCGCCCGAGTCCTCGACGTAGTCGTCGATGGACTCCAGCCCGGGATCCTCGTCCAGGGCCTTGACCATCAGGTCCAGCAGCCAGGACCGGACAACGGTGCCCTTCTGCCACGCACGGAAGGTGCCGGGCAGATCGGTCACAATGTCCTTTGCCGCGAGGAGCTCGTATCCTTCGGCGTAGGCCTGCATCAGGCCGTACTCGATGCCGTTGTGCACCATCTTCGCGTAGTGTCCGGCGCCCACGCCGCCCACATGGACGAAGCTGTCCGCGCGGTCGCCTTCCGGCCGGAGGGCGTCAAAAACCGGCAGCGCCCGTTCGATGTCAGCTGAGTCGCCGCCGGCCATCAGTCCGTAGCCGTTCTGGAGTCCCCAGACCCCACCAGACACCCCGCAGTCGGCGAAGCGCACGCCCTTTTCGGCCAAGGCGGCAGCGTGCTTTTGGTCTTCGGTGAAGCGGGAGTTGCCGCCGTCGATCACCAGGTCGCCTGCGTCGAGCTTGTTGCCGAGTTCGGTGATGACGGCATCGGTGATGTCTCCGGACGGAACCATTACCCAGATCAGGCGAGGGGCCGGCAGCGCAGCGATCAGTTCGTCAACGGTGGGCACGTCGGTGATGTCCGGATTGCGGTCGAAACCGGTCACCTGGATTCCGCCGTTGCGCAGACGTTCGCGCATGTTGAAACCCATTCTTCCAAGGCCGATTAGTCCGATGTGCACGGGAAGATCTCTTTTCTGCGCTGGTGGTTCGGTGAGCGGCGGCCCAACTGCGTGGGCCCACGCCGCCAGGGTTCCCTGGCCGAGTTTGCGAGGCGAGGGTGGCGGTGGGGACTAGTTCGGCAGGCGAACCGGCATGACCAGGTAACGGTAGTCGTCCTGGTCCTCACCGTCGGCGTCCTGCTGCGCGGTGATCATTGCTGGCTTCGGTGCCGTGGTGAAAGAGAACCGGACGAACTTCGTCTCGATCACGCTCAGTCCCTCGATGAGGTAGTGCGGGTTGAAGGCCACGGTGATGTCTTCACCGGTCAGTTGGGCTTCAAGTTCTTCGGATGCCTGGGCGTCCTCGCCGGTTCCGGCGTCGAGGTGCAGCTGCCCCTGGGTGAACGCGAGCCGCACCGGCGTGTTGCGTTCGGCCACGAGGGACACGCGGCGGACCGCTTCGACCAGTTCCTGGGTCTGCACGGTGGCGTGAATGGGGGTGGAATCCGGGAACAGCGAACGGATTTTCGGGTAGTCACCATCCACCAGGAGCGAGGTCGTGGTGCGGCCGCCGCTCTCGAAACCGATCAGCCGGCTGTCATCGTCGGCGAGGGCGAGGTTGATGTCGCCACTGCCGCCAAGCGTTTTGGCAACTTCGTTGAGGGTCTTGGCCTTCACCAGGGCACTGGTGGAGATGCCCGGAGTTGCCGGCTTCCACGGAACTTCGCGCATGGCGAGGCGGTAGCGGTCGGTGGCGAGCAGCGTGATGAGGTCGTCCTCGATCTCCATCCGGACGCCGGTGAGGATCGGCAAGGTGTCATCCTTGCTGGCCGCGATGATCACCTGGGACACGGCCTGCGCGAACGAATCGCCCGGCACGGTGCCGCTGATCGGGGGCAGCGCGGGCAGCGGCGGGTATTCGGCTTCCGGCATCGTGGCCAGGTGGAAACTGCTTCGGCGGCAGCTCAGGGTGACCTTGTTGCCGTCAGTTTCGATTTCAACCGGGGCCGAGGGCAGGCTGCGGCAAATGTCGGCGAGCAGGCGGCCCGAAACCAGGATCGTGCCCTCGGTGGTGATGTCCGCCGGGATCTCCAGGCGAGCCGAGGTCTCGTAGTCAAAGCTCGAGAGGCTGACCGTGCCGGCTTCGGCCTTGAGGAGCAGCCCGGAAAGCACGGGAACAGGCGGCCGCGGAGACAACGACCGGGCGGTCCAGGTCACGGCTTCGGCCAGGACGTCCCGTTCGACTCTGAACTTCACGGAAGGGTGCCGCCTTTCATTGCTGCTGATATCGCTAAAACTCACAGGGCCATGGTGACACCGGACGCATCGCCGGAGCCGCCAAAAAGTTGGGTGCCGGGAACCCGGGCCCTTCGTCGCTCGCTCTTCGTTTCCGGGTTGCGAATGACAAGAAGTTGTCCGGGACGGACACACTGCAAGACAGCTTAGCCCCAAGATCGGACTTCTCCCATCCCCGGGGTTACAGCCGTGTGGTTCGGAACCGCGTTCCGGAGTTTGGCTTCTGAGCGCCGGGGCCGGAGGTGGAGGGTCGGATCGAAACTGTTGTTTGAGGGAATTTCATTTTCTTGGGATTAGTAGTGTTAATAACTGCTGTGGAAACTGTGGATAACTCGGTCTGACCGTGCAGTTCCGGGGTTAAGCCCTGTTCATGGACTGTGGGTGGAGCAGGTTTTAAACAGGGTGTGGATGGGGACAACATTTTTGGCCGATTTGCCGATCCACAGGCGCCTTAAGGGTTTTAAGCCCATTAACCGCGGTTGTCCCCTTAACTATCCACAGGCTTGTCCACAGGCACATGTTAATAAGGTAAGAGTGCGCGTCTGCTCAGGGCCGGAACCAGCTCAGGAATTGCGCTGCTGCTGCTTGATCCGGTTGGTCAGCTCGGTCACCTGGTTGTAGATCACACGGCGCTCCGCCATCAGTTCGCGAATCTTGCGGTCGGCGTGGATCACAGTGGTGTGATCGCGGCCGCCGAGCTCCTGCCCAATCTTGGGCAGTGACATGTCCGTGAGCTCCCGGCACAGGTACATTGCGATCTGCCGTGCCGTGACCAGGGTCCGCGTGCGGGACTTGCTGCAGAGCTCTTCCATGCTGAGCTTGAAGTAGTCAGCCGTCTGGGTGAGGATCTGGGCCGAAGTGATCTCCTGGGCGCCGTCGTCAGTGATCAGGTCCTTGAGCACCATCTCGGCGAGGGCCACATCGACCGGCTGCCGGTTCAGGCTCGCAAACGCCGTGACACGGATCAGCGCACCTTCCAGCTCGCGGATGTTGCTGGAAATCTTTGAAGCGATGTACTCCAGGGCGTCGTCCGGGGCGGAGAGGCCTTCGCTGAGGGCCTTTTTGCGGAGGATCGCGATGCGGGTTTCCAGTTCCGGCGGCTGGATGTCCGTCAGCAGGCCCCATTCGAAGCGGGACTTCATGCGGTCTTCGAAGCCGGCCAGCAGCTTGGGCGGCTGGTCGGAGGTGATGACCACCTGCTTGTTGTTGTTGTGCAGGGCGTTGAAGGTGTGGAAGAACTCCTCCAGCGTGCGGTCCTTGCCGGCAAGGAACTGGATGTCGTCGATGAGAAGGACATCCACGTTGCGGTAGGTGGTTTTGAAGCTGGTGCCTTCATCGTCGCGGATCGAGTTGATGAAGTCGTTGGTGAATTCCTCGGAGTTCACGTAGCGGACGCGGATCCCGCTGTAGAGCCGGCGGGCGTAGTGGCCGATCGCGTGCAGCAGGTGGGTCTTGCCCAGCCCGGAGTCGCCGTAGATGAAGAGCGGGTTGTATGCCTTGGCCGGCGCTTCGGCAACGGCGACGGCGGCCGCGTGGGCGAAGCGGTTGGAGGAACCGATCACGAAGGTGTCGAAGACGTACTTCGGATTGAGCCGGCCGAATTCGTGGGAAGTGCTCGGCAGCATCGGCTGCGGCTTGAGTTCCACCATGGGGTCGGCGGCGAGGGACAGTTCAGCCGCGGGCTCCGGCTCGACATGGAGCGGCACCAGGTCGGTGTCGACGTCGATTGCACAGCGGATCTCGTCGGAGAAGACGTCCCGCAGGGCGTCGTCGAGGGCTTCCTTGACCTGGGTCTGGAGAACCTCGCGGGTGAGTTCGTTGGGCACCGCCACCAGCAAAGTGGAACCGATCAGCCCCTGCGCCTGGGCGAGGATTACGAAGCCACGCTGCCGGGGGGTCACCCGGTGGTCGTTCTCAAGAAGGCTGACAACCCGCCGCCAGGAACTTCCGACGGTGTTCGCGTGGTTGGCTTCGTCTACCGTCATCAATCAGTTCCTCAAACCTTGCTTGCCTGCGTTACCTGCAGCCGTGGGCCCGGACCAGGCTGCTGGCCCCGGCTTAATCCACAGGGTTGTGCACAGTCCGTGGATAATCGGCTACTGGGACACTCTAGGGGATGGAAAGACTAGAAGATAGCTGGGATCAGCCCTGTGGATAATTACACCGGTGTGGTTCCAAAACCGGGGGCGTGACCCACTTCATCCACAGGCTGGCGGATGACTTAACCACAGCTGGGGACAGGGGCCGGGGCAGTCCTCGGTTTGACTCTGGAGGCGTTTTTCCCCTAACGTTGTGAAGTCCTTTGTGTCCGCTTTTCGCCTCATTGAATCTCTCCCCGACGCCTGCGTCTTGCGA
>Ga0213837_1001132_pt1 | contig 16187 bp, 13 predicted proteins | sample SWPATP12_FD_160572 | JGI IMG/M metagenome (GOLD analysis project Ga0213837, IMG submission 160572) | Coastal seawater microbial communities from Marineland, Florida, United States - SWPA TP1 #2 | ecosystem: Environmental > Aquatic > Marine > Coastal | place: USA: Florida | collected 2016-08-06
CCAGCCGGAGAGTGCCGCGTGCTGCCACGGCGCACGCCCGTCCTCGAACATCGAGCGGAGCAGCGTCGAGAAGAGCCACGTGCGGATGATGTCCTGGCCCTGCGGGCGCAGGTCGAAGGGCGTCAGCTTGTCCCACAGCTCGGAGCCGCGCGCCCACCCGCCAGCGAGCTGCGGCGTGAGCGACGAGGTCGCCCAGGTGTCCATGATGTCGATCTCACCGGCGAAGCCGCCGGGCACGCCGCGCTGCGACTCGTCGTAGCCCTCGGGCACGTCGCTCGTCGGGTCGAGCGGCAGCTGGTCGGGCGTCGGCAGCAGCACGCGGTCGAAGTCGCGCTCGCCCTCGTCGTCGAGCGCGTACCAGACCGGGATCGGCACGCCGAAGAAGCGCTGGCGCGAGATGAGCCAGTCGCCGTTCAGGCCATGCACCCAGTTCTCGTAGCGGGTGCGCATGTGCTCCGGGTGCCAGGCGATCTCGCGGCCGAGCTCGACGAGCCGCTCGCGGAGCGCCTCGTCGCGGCCGCCGTTCTTGATGTACCACTGGCGGGTGGAGACGATCTCGAGCGGCTTGTCGCCCTTCTCGTAGAACTTCACCGGGTGCTGGATGGGCTTCGGCTCGCCGATCATGCGGCCGGCGGCCTGCAGCAGCTCGACCATCGCCTTCTTGGCGCTGAACACCGTCTTGCCGGCGAGCTCCGCGTAGGCGGCCTGCGCGGCGTCGCTCGAGAGCGCCTCGGGCGCCTCAGCGGCGAAGCGGCCGTCGAAGCCGATCACCGAGCGGTTCGGCAGCTGCAGCTCGCGCCACCACGTGACGTCCGTCACGTCACCGAAGGTGCAGATCATGGCCACACCGGTGCCCTTGTCGATCTGCGCGAGCTCGTGCGCCACGAAGGGCACCTCGACGCCGAAGACCGGCGTCGTCACGGTCGTGCCGAAGAGGTGCTGGTAGCGCGTGTCGTCCGGATGCGCGACCACGGCGACGCACGACGGCAGCAGCTCGGGGCGCGTCGTGTCGATGCGCAGGTCGCCGTCCTGACTGGTGAAGACGATGGTGTGGTACGCCCCGGGCTGCTCGCGGTCCTCGAGCTCGGCCTGGGCCACGGCGGTGCGGAACGTCACGTCCCACAGGGTGGGCGCGTCCGCCTGGTACGCCTCGCCGCGCTCGAAGTTGCGCAGGAACGCGAGCTGCGAGGTGCGGCGGGCGTCGTCCGAGATGGTGCGGTAGGTCTGCGACCAGTCGATCGAGAGGCCGAGCGTGCGCCACAGGTGCTCGAAGCGCTCCTCGTCCTCCTCGGTGAGGCGCTCGCACAGCTCGATGAAGTTCTTGCGCGAGACGGGCAGCTGGTCGGCGGCCTTCGAGCTCTTGCCCTCGCCGCCCTGCTGCGGGGGCGTGAAGCCGGGGTCGTAGGCGAGCGTCGGGTCGACGCGCACGCCGTAGTAGTTCTGCACGCGGCGCTCGGTGGGGAGGCCGTTGTCGTCCCAGCCCATCGGGTAGAAGACGTGCTTGCCGCGCATGCGCTGGAACCGCGCGATGAGGTCGGTGTGCGTGTACGAGAACACGTGCCCGACGTGCAGCGAGCCGGATGCGGTGGGCGGCGGGGTGTCGATCGAGTAGATCGCGTCGCGGTCGAGCTCGGCGGCATCGAAGCGGTACGTGCCAGCTGCCTCCCAGTGCTCGCCCCACTTGGCCTCGAGTCCTTCGAGTGCGGGCTTCTCGGGCATCCCCGGCGTGGCGGGCGTCCCGGACGTGGGCATGGCGCTCATGGCGTCTCGCTTTCGATGTGCGCGGCATCGCGTCTGTGCTGCCGCCTCGGGACGAGGCCGCGGCTTGATGCCTGGTTGTGCTGGGGAGAGTCTACGGCGGTCAGCGCGCGCTGGTCCTGCGCCACTGCAGGAGGGCGGTGACCGCGAGGGCGGCGGCGGCGACGCCGAAGAGCACCTGGCTGAGGATGTCGCGCTGCAGCAGCGCGGCGATCGCGAAGCATGCCGCCGCGACGATCCAGATCCACAGCGGCGCGGGCTTGGGGGAGCGTGCCATGCCGACCACGCTATCGGCCGCGCCGTGCCAGGGTTGCGCCATGGACGTCGTGAAGCGGGCGCGCGCGGGCGCGCCGCACGCGCTCGCGATGGAGGCCGCCGGGCTCGCGTGGCTCGCGGAGGCCGAGGACGTCGGCGGCACGCGGATCGCGCGCGCCCGGTTCGACGGCTCGGCGCTGCACGTCGCCCGGGTGGCGGAGGCTGCGGCGACGCCCGCTCGCGCCGAGGCGCTCGGGCGCAGCCTCGCCGCGCTGCACGCGAGCGGCGCCGGCTGGCACTGCTGCCCGCCGCCCGGGGCGTCGGCGCCGTTCCTGGTCGGCTCCTCGCGCACGCTGCTCGCCGCCGAGCCGGCAGGCGAGGGCTGGGGCGAGGTGTGGGCGGCCACCTCGGTGCGGCCGATCCTCGAACGCTGCGTCGCGCTCGGCAGGCTCGACGCCGATGGGGGCCGCGTCGTCGGGCGCGCCGTCGATCGGATGGCCGAGGGCGCGTCCGACGCGCCGCAGCCGGCGGGTGTGCCGCCGGTCGCGCGCATCCACGGCGACCTCTGGAGCGGCAACGTGCTGTGGAGCGACGTCGACACCGGCGCGGTGCTCATCGACCCGCACGCGCAGGGCGGGCACGCCGAGACGGATCTCGCGATGCTCGCGCTCTTCGGGCTGCCGCGCCTCGAGGCGGTGCTCGCCGCCTACGACGAGGCGGCCCCGCTGGCCGACGGCTGGCAGGGCCGCATCCCGATGCAGCAGCTGCAGCCGCTGCTCGTGCACACGCTGCTGTTCGGCGGCGGCTACGCGGGGCGGGCGGTCGAGGTCGCCCGGACGCTCGGCTGAACACGACGCGGATGGGGCTCGCCGTGGCGGCCACGCGGTGCCAGGCTGGCGGCATGGAGACCTCCGTCAGCAGGCAGAGCGGCCCGGACCGGTTCGTCGTCGAGGCCGACGGCACCGCCGCCGGCTTCGCGCAGTTCCACGACCACGACGGGCATCGCATCTTCTTCCACACGGTCGTGAGCGCCGAGTTCTCGGGTCGCGGCCTCGCGAACCTCGTCATCGAGCGCGCGCTGACGGCGACGCGGGACGAGGGCCTCCGCATCGTCGTGGTCTGCCCGCTCGTCAAGCAGTACGTCGAGCGGCACGCCGACGAGTGGGGCGCGAGCGTCGACCGCGCGACGCCCGCGATGCTGCAGGCGCTGCCGCCGAAGCTCTGACGCCTGGACCGCTCGGGCTCAGGCCGGGACCGGCTGCTCCTCCGCGATGACCGCCTGGGCGGCGTCCGCGTCCTCGTCGCCGAGGCGACGCATCCGGCCCGCCGCGATCGCGCCGACGAGCGTGAGCGCCGAGAGCGCCGCGAGCACGAGCCCGGGGTGCCACCAGGCGCCGCCGGTGAGCGTGCCGAGCTCGGCCGTGAGGTAGGGGATGAAGCCCGAGAGCACCGCGGCGATCGCGTACGCGAGCGACAGCGCCGAGTAGGCGTGGCGGCCGTGGAAGAGCTCCTGCATCGTGCCGCCGAGCGCCGCCCACGACGCGGTCGGCAGGATGCCGCCGACCACCATGAGCACCACGAGCACCGCGAAGGTGGCCGAGCCAAGCAGCCAGTAGATCGGGAAGGCGATGAGGAGGGTGCCGACCGCGCCGAGCGCGACCACGCGTGCGGAGCCGATGCGCGTCGCGAGCCAGCCGAAGAACGGCACGGTCACGAACTGCAGCAGCCCGCCGATCGTCGCCGCGGCGAGCAGCTGCATCTCGTCGTAGCCGAGCTCTGCGACGCCGTAGCCCATCGTGTAGGTGTTCATGAGCGAGTAGGAGCCGATGCCGAGCAGCGCGACGAGGATCGCGACGCCGAAGGCGGCCGGCTGCGTGCGGACCGCGGCCCACACGGGGTTGCGCTCGCGCGTGCCCTGCGCCGCGATCGCCTTGAAGACGGGCGTCTCGTCGACCGACCAGCGCAGGTAGAGCGAGACGGCGATGAGCGGGATGGCGAGCAGGAACGGGATGCGCCAGCCCCACGCGGCCATCGCCTCGCCGCCGAGGGCGGAGAACATCACGAGCATCAGGCCGCCCGCGGCGACCGAGCCGATGGGTGAGCCGAGCTGCGGCAGCGACGCGAAGAACGGGCGCCGACGGGCATCGGCGTGCTCGGTCGCGAGCAGCACGGCGCCGCCCCACTCGCCGCCGAGCGAGAGGCCCTGCACGACGCGCAGCAGCACGAGCGCGACGCCGCCGAACATCGCCCAGCCCTCGCCCGTCGGCAGCAGGCCCACGAGCCCCGTCGCGACGCCCATGAGCGTGATCGTGATGATGAGCGTGGCGCGGCGGCCGATGCGGTCTCCGAGATGGCCGAAGAGCACCGCGCCGATCGGCCGGACGACGAAGGCGATGCCGATCGTCGCGAAGGAGGCGAGCAGCGCGCCGGTGTCGCCGAGCGCCGAGAAGAAGAACGGCCCGGCGAAGAACGCGGCGAAGTAGGAGTAGGTGTAGAAGTCGTAGGACTCGAGCGCGGTGCCGACGGTGGCGGCGGCCGCGACGCGGGACGTGGCTGTGCGCGCGGGCGCGGTGGTGGTGCTCACGGTTGCTCCTCAGGCGCGCCGTCCGCGGCGCGGGGTTGTCGTACCGAGTGCAACAATAGCGCCACGAGAGGATTCCCATGACCGCGAAGAAGGGCCCCGGTCGGCCGCGCGCATCGAGCGCCGCGACGATCCACGAGGCAGCGCTCGAGCTGTTCCTCGAGCACGGCTACGACGCCGTGAGCGTCGACGACATCGCTCGTCGTGCGGGCGTCTCCCGCGGCACCGTCTTCACGTACTGCGACTCGAAGGCCGACGCGCTGTGGGTCGAGCTCGACGCCGCGATCGCGCGCGCCGGCGCGGCGCTCGACGCCGGTGGCCCGGATGCCGTCGGCCGGCTCGTCGCGGCGATCGCGCGCGCGGTCGAGCCGTGGAACGCGACCCCGCCGACCGCGCTGCGGGATGCGCGCGCCATGCGCGCCGAGGAGGCGCTGCGCGACGGCGCCCCGGCGCGCCTGCAGCCGCTCGTCGAGCGCGCCGCGCTCGCGCTCGCGCTCGAGCGCGACGCGCTGCCGGAGTCGGTGGATGCCGCGGTCGCCCCGGTCGCGATCGTCGCCGCTGCGTGCGCGGCGCTCGTCGCCTGGGCCAGCACACCAGGCCGTCCTCGAGCGGCCGACGCGATGCGCGCCGCGCTCGAGCCGATCGCCGCGGCGTCACGGTTGGGCAACGATCCGCGCGGCTGATGGGGGACAGCGCCATCGAGGCGCATCATGGTGCTCGTGTGGCGCCCTCCTCGCTCGGTGATGGCCGCCGCCGCCATGCTGGCGGGCGCGGCGCTCGCGGGCTGTGCCCTGCCGGCTGAGCCGCCCCCGGTCGCCGTGGTCTCACCGCCGCCGCTGGTCACGCCCGCACCCGTCGCGGTCGCGCAGCCCCGACCTTCGCTCTCCCCGCCGATCGGCGTGCCGGAGCCGCCGGCCCCGACGGTGCGCCACACGCCGCTCCGGCCGAGCGCGACGCCGCCCGAGTCGCGGGAGACGCCGCCGCCCGCGACCCCGACGCCGTCGCGACCGCCGTCGCCCTCACCGACCCCGTCGGCCTCGCCGACGCCCGAACCCACCTCGCTCGTCGCGCTGCTGCCGCGCGCCGCGGCGCTCGCGCCGCTCGAGTGGGCCGACGCGACCGGTGCGCACACGGCCCCCTGGGTCGAGGTGGCGCCGCCCGGCGCCATCGCGCCCGGCGTCGCGCTGCCGCACGTCGCGGCAGCCAGGTCGGCGACCGGCGGCTGTGCGAGCGCCGCCGACGCGGTCGACGGCGAGGCGCTCGAGGCGGCATCCACGACGCTGCACGCCGATCCCGCGCCCGGCGCTCCCGTCGACCTCGTGGTCGTGCGCTACCCGAGCGAGGCCGCCGCCCAAGCGGCCGTCGCCGCGATCCAGGCGCTCGGCGCAGCCTGCGAGGGGGTCGTGACCCCCGACGGCACGCTCGGCAGCGGTGTCCCGACGCTCGCGGCGGCCGCCGTCCTGTCGGGCGACGGCGCCGCGCTCGTGGTCGACGCTGCCGCAGACGGCGCCATCCTCATCGCGGTCGTCCACGAGGGCGCGCCGACCGAGGCCGTCACCGCGCTCGTCCGCGCGCAGGTCGCGGCGCTGGTCTGACGCAGACGGCCTGAGGTCGGCGTCTCAGACGTCGAGGATGCGGCGCAGCTCGCCGTCGAGCGGCGAGCGCGGCAGCGGCTCCCCGTCGACGCTCGTCACGGCGGCCAGCAGCCGCCCGGATGAGAGCAGCCACGCACCATCGGCGCCCAGCAGGTCGGCCGGCTCGAGCGCCGCGAACGCCACCTCGAGCCCGGCATCCGGTGCGTCGCGCATCAGGTGCTCGAGCGTGATCGAGGCGAGGATGCCGTCCTGCGACGGCGTCAGGAGCTTCCCGCCGCGGTCGATGACGAGCGTCGACGTCGGGCCCTCGAGCAGCCGGCCGGAGGGCGCGACGAAGACGACGTCGTCGAAGCCGTGCTGCACGGCATGCCGCTTCGCCGCCATGTTGATCGAGTACGACAGGCTCTTCGCGCCCGGCAGCAGCCACGGCATCGCCGCGACCTCGTCGCCGTCGTGGCCGCGCCCCAGCAGCGTGATCGCGATGCCGCGCTCGCGCTCCTCGACCGCTGAGCCCGCGAGCGGCGCCATGAGCGCGAACGCGGTCGGATCGCCGCCCGACTCAGGACCGCGCGTCAGCACGAGCCGGATGAGCGCCTCCGGGCGGGTGTCGAAGTCCCACGCCGCGACGAGCGCGTCGATCGCCCGCTGGTAGCCCGCCCGGTCGGGCGCGGGCAGCTGCAGGATCTCGGCGGAGCGCTCGAGCCGGTCGAGGTGCGCCTCGCGGTCGCGCACGTGCGGCGCGCCGTCGGCGCCCAGCCGGACGAGGGTCGCGTCGAAGACGCCGTCGCCGCGGACCACGCCGAGGTCGTCGGCCCGCACGAGCGGGGAGGTCACGTCGGCGATCGTGCCGTCGAGGAGTGCGAGCAGGGGAGCGGCCATGCGCTCAGCGTAGGGGCGGGATCAGAGGATGCCCGCGCACGGGAGCAGCGCGGCGGGGGCCGCGAAGGCCACGGAGGCGGACGAGAGCGTGACGACCAGGCTGTCTCGCGTGCCGACCGCCTCGGTCAAGTCGACGATGGGCTGGTCGAGCTCGCGGAAGCTCTCGGCGAGCGCGACGCTCGTCGTCTGGCCGATGAACGCGTCGCGCATGACCGGAAGCTCGGCGACCACGCCGTCGGCGGCCGCCCAGTCCGGCTCGCCGTCGGCGGGCACGGCGTCGAGCACCTGCGAGGAGCGGGTGACGATCGCGGCGAGCGCCTGGTCGGCCGCGGCGCACTCCTCGGCCGTCGGCTCCGGCAGCTCGGGCGCCTGCCCTGTGGGCGGGGGCTCCGTGGGCTGCGTCTGGGTGGGCACCGGGCTCGGTCGGGTCGGCGCCGATCCGCTGGGCGCCGGCTGGGCCGCGGACGGAGAGGGGGCGGGCGTCGGCAGCGGCGGCGGCAGGATCACGCAGCCGCTCATCGCCAGCGCGGCGAGCGCGACGAGGCCAGCACGGCGAGCGCGGGTGCCCGCGCCGTGGGTGCCCGTGCCGCGGATGCTCACGGGGTGCCCGTGCACAGCTGCTGCAGGTCGGACACCTGCTGGCCGAGCTCGGTGAGCGACGCGCTGACGCGCTCGATCGCGGTGACGTCGCCGGAGCCGAGCGACTCCTGGGCATCCTGCACGATCGCGTCCCAGTCGGCCTGGATCTGCTCGATGCGCTGCACGAGCTCGGGGTCGGTCACGCGCAGGTGCAGGTCGCCGACCCGGTTCGAGATGTCGCCGACGAGCGCGAGGGCTCCGAAGGGGTCGGTGCCGAGCAGCTCGCCGACGCGCGGCACGTCGGCGGCGATGCCCTGCACGTCCGTCATGAGCTGCGCGCACTGCTGCGCCTGCGTCTGCGGCTCGGCGGTCGGCGTCGCCGCGTCCGCCGTCGCCGTCGGGCTGGGCGTCGGCGCGCTCGCGCAGCCGCTCACGACGAGGCCGGCGGCGAGGACGAGCGCTGCGGCGGCCGTGCGGATGCGGGTGTCGATCATGGGGCGAGGGTACCGGTGGGCGCTATGGAGGCCCCGACCGGCAGGGCTGGGGGATAGCCCCCGCAAGGCTTCCGGACAGCCGCCGTACCGGGCGCTCCCGCCAGTCCTAGCGTGGAGCCATGCAACGAACCGGCACCATCCTCGCGACCGTCGCGCACCTCGCGCTCCTCGGGTCGCTGGGGCTCCCCGTCCTCACCACGATCGCCGTGCTGACGGCCAGCGGCATCGCCACGCTCGTCGTGCTCGTCGGCTTCCTGCTGCTCGCGCTCGCGATGCTGGCGATGCTCGCCGTCGCGTGGTTCGAGCGGGAGCGCATCGCCGGCCTCTACGACGCACCGGTGCCGCCCGCCGTCTGGCGCGGCTCGCCGCGCACCGACTGGCTCCGGGTGCCGCACCGCCTGCTGCGCATCGTCTCCGACGGCCAGCACTGGCGGGCGCTCCTCAGCTTCTTCCTCGCGAGCATCTTCGGCGCGATCACCCTGCCGCTGCTCGGCCTCGTCGGCATCGGCGTGCCGCTCGCCCTCGCCGGCCTCGGTGCCGCCGAGACGGTCACCGTGCCGCTCACGAGCTTCGCGGTCCCGGTCGAGTGGGCGCCGCTGCTGGGCGTCCTCGCCCTCGCCGCCGGCGTCGCCGGCACGATCGGCCTCGCAATCGCGCACCGCAACGTCACCCTCGGCCTGCTCGTGCCGGACGACCGCGAGCGGCTCGAGCAGGAGGCGCGGGAGGAGCGCGACCGCCGCCACGGCGCCGTGCGCGCCGCCGACCTCGACCGCACCCGCATCGAGCGCGACCTCCACGACGGCGTGCAGCCGCGGCTCGTGTCGATCGCGATGCAGCTCGGCATGGCCCGCGACCGCATCGAGGCAGACCCGGAGGGTGCGAAGGCGCTCATCGAGGAGGCGCACGCCTCGTCGAAGTCGGCGGTCACCGAGCTCCGGCAGCTCGCCCGCGGCATCCACGTGGCCGTGCTCGACGACCGCGGCCTCGACGCCGCCATCTCGGCGCTCGCCGCCCGCAGCCCCATCCCCGTCGAGGTCGACGCGCGGCTCGACCGCCGGTGCTCCCGCGACGCCGAGACCGCCGTCTACTTCGCGATCGCGGAGGCCATCACGAACGCGCAGAAGCACGCGAGGGCGAGCCGCATCCGGGTCGCGATCCGCACCCGGCAGACGCAGGACGGCGTCGCGACCCTGTGGGCGCGCATCGAGGACGACGGCATCGGCGGCGCCGAGCGCCAGATCGGCGGCGGCATCGACGGCCTCGCGCACCGCGTCGCGGGCGTCGGCGGCAGCCTCGCCCTCACGAGCCCCGCTGGCGGCCCGACCGCGATCGAGGTGACGGTCCCGTGCGCATCCTGATCTGCGAGGACAGCGTGCTCCTCCGCGAGGGCATCGCCAGGCTCCTCACCGACGCCGGCCACGACGTGGTCGCGCAGCTGCCCGACGCGAGCGCGCTCGAGGCCGCGATCGCGGCCACCGACCCCGACCTCGCCATCCTCGACGTGCGGATGCCGCCGACGCGGACGAACGAGGGCATCCTCGCCGCGATCGGGATCCGCTCGCGCGGCGACCGGCCGAGGGTGCTCGTGCTCTCGCAGTACGTCGAGGAGCGCTACGCCGCCGACCTCATCGCGAGCGGCCCGTCGGGCTTCGGCTACCTGCTGAAGGACCGCGTCGCCGACATCCGCGACTTCGTGAGCGCGGTCGAGCAGGTCGCCGCGGGCGGCACGGTGCTCGACCCGGAGGTGGTGAGCCAGCTGCTCGCCCGCCGCCGGCGCGACGCGCGGATGGAGCGGCTCACGCCGCGCGAGCGGCAGGTGCTCGCCCTCATGGCGGAGGGGTCGTCGAACCAGGCGATCGCCGACCGCCTCTACGTCTCGGCCGGCAGCGTCGAGAAGCACATCTCTGCGGTGTTCCAGAAGCTCGAGCTCGAGCCCGAGGACGGCAACCGCCGCGTGCTCGCGGTGCTCGCGCACCTCGACGCGCCGACCGACCACGACTCGCAGCGACCGAACGACCAGCCCGGAGGCATCCGATGACCATTTCCACCACCTCCACCCGGCCCGGCCGGTGGATCAGCATCATCCTGATCGTGCTCGGCTCGATCGGCCTCGTCTTCGCGGTCGGCGGCGGCGTCATCCGCGGGGTCGCGGCGCACAGCCCGACGAGCCAGTCGTGGACGGCGTCGGCCGACGGCGTGCAGGCGCTGCGCATCGACAGCGCGGCCGCGGGCTTCGAGGTGCGCTTCGACGACGTCGCCGAGGCCCGGCTCGACGCCTCCACCGATGGCGGCCCCGTGCAGCGGTGGCGGCTCGAGCGCGACGGCGCGACCCTGCGCGTCGACACCGACCGTCGCTGGGGCTGGTGGGGCTTCGGCGGCTGGTTCGGCGGCCGCGGCGGCGAGGAGAACGTCGTGCTGACCCTGCCCGCCGGGCTCGAGCGGGAGGGGCTCGACCTCGCGGCCGACGTCGCCGCCGGCAGCTTCGAGGCCGACGCGACCTGGGGCACGGCGGACGTGAGCCTGAGCGCGGGCAGCATCGACCTCGCCGGCGACGCCGAGTCGCTCGGCCTGCAGGTCTCCGCCGGCGAGGCTCGGCTCGACCTGGCGACCCCCGGCGCCGTCGTGCTCGACGTGAGCGCGGGCCGCATCATCGGCGCCCTCACCGGCGAGCAGCCGACGTCGATCGACGCCGAGGTGAGCGCGGGCAGCATCGAGCTCGGGATCCCCGCCGGCGACTATGCCGTGACGCAGGACGTCTCGGCGGGCGACGCGACGATCGACGTCGACGAGGACGCGGATGCGCGCGCCACGATCGACGTGCAGGTGAGCGCCGGCAGCGTCGCGCTGCGGGGCGAGAGCCGGTAGGATCGGGGAACACGCATCGATCCGGCCATCACCGGGGAGCGGTCGGGAGAACGGCGGCGACGCCCAGTAGATCCGAACGGGGCAGGCCCGTCACAGCCCGAGCACGAAGCGGCGGTCCGCGTGCGGGCCGCAAGCGGGGTGGTACCGCGCGAGAGCGTCCCCGCATCCGACCGTTCCGAGGATGCAGGAGACCCAGCGTGACCGAGCAGAGCCGATACCCGCTCGCCACCGAGGCCGGCGGCCAGCGCAGCGTCGCCGCGAGCCCCGACCTGCCGGCGATCGAGCAGGGGATCCTCGCCTTCTGGAAGGGCGACGGCACCTTCAAGGCGTCGCTCGAGCAGCGCCAGGGCTGCGAGGAGTGGGTCTTCTACGACGGCCCGCCCTTCGCGAACGGGCTGCCGCACTACGGCCACCTGCTCACCGGCTACGCGAAGGACGTCTTCCCGCGCTTCCAGACCATGCGCGGCAAGCAGGTGCCGCGGGTGTTCGGCTGGGACACGCACGGCCTGCCGGCCGAGCTCGAGGCGATGAAGCAGCTCGGCATCACCGAGAAGGCCGAGATCGAGGCCATGGGCGTCGACGTCTTCAACGCTCGGGCCCGCGAGTCGGTGCTGCGCTACGTCGACGAGTGGGAGGACTACGTCACCCGCCAGGCGCGCTGGGTCGACTTCGAGGGCGGCTACAAGACCCTCGACATCACCTACATGGAGAGCGTCATCTGGGCGTTCAAGGCGCTGCACGACAAGGGCCTCGCCTACGAGGGCTACCGCGTGCTGCCGTACTGCTGGCGCGACGAGACGCCGCTGTCGAACCACGAGCTGCGGATGGACGACGACGTCTACCAGGACCGCCAGGACACCACGCTCACCGTCACCTTCCCGCTCGAGGGCGAGGCGGCGGACGCGCTGGGCCTCACCGGTGTGAAGGCGCTCGCCTGGACGACCACGCCGTGGACGCTGCCGACGAACCTCGCGCTCGCGGTCGGCCCCGCGGTCGAGTACTCGGTGGTGCCCGCCGGCCCGCAGGGGACCACCGCCGGCGACGGCGACTTCCTGCTGGCGACCGCCACGATCGCGGGCTACTTCAAGGACCTCGGCTACGACTCGGCACAGGACGCGGTCGACGCCGTGACGCGCACGCTGACCGGCGCCGAGCTCGCGGGCGTGCGCTACGCGCCGATCTTCGACTTCTACGCCGACGCGGACGCCTGGGGCACCGAGCACGCCTTCCAGATCCTCGTCGACGACTACGTCGCGACCGGCGAGGGCACCGGCATCGTGCACCAGGCGCCCGCCTACGGCGAGGACGACCAGCGGGTGTCGAACGCCGCGGGCATCCCGACCATCCTCTCGGTCGACGACGGCGGCCGCTTCCTCGACGCGGTCGCGCCGGTCGCCGGCATGCAGGTGTTCGAGGCCAACAAGCCGCTCTCGAAGCTGCTCAAGGACGCCGGTCGCGTGCTGCGCCAGGCCTCCTACGTGCACTCGTACCCGCACTGCTGGCGCTGCCGCAACCCGCTCATCTACAAGGCGGTCTCGAGCTGGTTCGTGCGCGTCACCGAGATCAAGGACGACCTGCTCGCCGCGAACGAGCAGATCAACTGGGTGCCCGAGAACGTCAAGCACGGCCAGTTCGGCAAGTGGCTCGAGGGCGCCCGCGACTGGTCGATCAGCCGCAACCGCTACTGGGGCAGCCCGATCCCGGTGTGGAAGAGCGACGACCCGAACCACCCGCGCGTCGACGTCTACGGCTCGCTCGACGAGCTCGAGCGCGACTTCGGCGTGCGCCCGACCGACCTGCACCGGCCGGCGATCGACGAGCTGACGCGCCCGAACCCCGACGACCCGACGGGCCGCTCGACGATGCGCCGCATCCCCGACGTGCTCGACGTTTGGTTCGACTCCGGCTCCATGCCGTTCGCGCAGTTCCACTACCCGTTCGAGAACGAGCAGTGGTTCGAGGAGCACAGCCCCGCCGACTACATCACCGAGTACATCGGCCAGACCCGCGGCTGGTTCTACGTGATGCACGTGCTCTCGGTCGCGCTCTTCGGCCGCCCGGCGTTCGAGAACGTCATCAGCCACGGCATCATCCTCGGCGACGACGGCTTCAAGGCGTCGAAGTCGCGCCGCAACTATCCGGACGTGAACGAGTCGTTCGACACCTACGGGTCGGATGCGGTGCGCTGGAACCTCATGCAGGGCTCGATCCTGCGCGGCGGCAACTTCATCGTGTCGGAGGAGGGCATCCGCGAGGCGCTGCGGCAGTTCCACCTGCCGCTCTGGTCGACCTGGTACTTCTTCGCCACCTACGCCAACCGCGCCCGCGGCGGGCAGCCGTACCTCGCGCGGCGCTCGACGACGTCGACCGACGTGCTCGACCGCTACATCCTCGCGAAGCTGCGCGAGACCGTCGAGACGGCGACCGCCGCGTTCGAGCGGCTCGACGCGACCGGCGCGACGCTCGCCGTGCGCGAGTTCATCGACGTGCTCACGAACTGGTACGTGCGCCGATCGCGCGACCGCTTCTGGCAGGGCGTGCGAGAGGACGGCTCGGGTGCCGAGGCGTTCGACACGCTCTTCACGGTGCTCGAGACGCTCACGCGCGTCGCCGCCCCGCTCTCGCCGCTCGTCACCGAGGAGGTCTGGAAGGGCCTCACCGGCGGCCGCTCGGTGCACCTGACGGACTGGCCGGATGCCGCGGACCTCCCGGCCGACGCCGAGCTCGTCGCGCAGATGGACGCGGTGCGCGCGATCGCGAGCGTCGGCAACGCGCTCCGGAAGCAGGCGCGGAAGCGCGTGCGCCTGCCGCTGCCGACGCTGACCGTCGTCGGAGACGTCGACGTGGCGCCGTTCGCAGCCGTGCTGCAGGACGAGCTCAACGTGCGCGAGGTCGTGCTCGAGGCCGCGGGCCCCGACGCGCTCGAGCGCTACGGCATCTCCCGCCGCCTGCAGGTCAACGCGCGCGCCGCGGGCCCCCGCCTCGGCAAGGACGTGCAGCGCGCGATCCAGGCAGCGCGCGCGGGCGACTGGACGGCCGACGGCGAGACCGTCGTCGCCGGCGGCATCGCGCTGCAGGAGGGCGAGTTCGAGCTCGCGCTCGAGGTCGCCGACGAGACCGCGGCGGTGGGCTTCCTGCCCACCGGCGGCTTCGTCGTGCTCGACACCGCGACGACGCCGGAGCTCGAGGCCGAGGGCCTCGCACGCGACGTCGTCCGCGCCGTCCAGCAGGCGCGCAAGGAGGCCGACCTCGACGTCTCCGACCGCATCCGCCTCGGCCTGGGGTCCGACGCGCACGGCGTCGCCGCCCTCGAGGCGAACCGCGCGCTCGTCGCCGCCGAGACGCTCGCGACCGAGCTCTCGGTCGAGCGCATCGACGACACCATGGGCGAGCTGGCCGACGGCCGCACCGCGCACCGCGTGGGCGACGGGTCGCCGCTCGCGATCACGATCGAGAAGGTGGCCGCATGACCGACCTGACCGCCGACCAGGGCAGCGACGACCAGGGCAGCATCGACGACCGCATCCTCGAGTCGCTCGAGCACCGCGAGGCGGCCGAGGCCGCCTATCAGGCGCTGCTCGAGCGAGCGGGGGAGCAGGCCGTGGAGCCCCGCATCGAGGCGACCCGCCGCGCCGTCGAGCTGCTCGGCGACCCGCAGCGGGCGTTCCGGATCATCCACATCACCGGCACGAACGGCAAGGGCTCGACCGCGCGGATCGCGGATGCGCTGCTGCGCGCGCACGGCCTGCGCACGGGGCTGCTCACGAGCCCGCACCTCGAGCGCGTCAACGAGCGCATCGCGATCGACGGCGAGCCGGTGAGCGACGAGGCGTTCGCGCGCGGCTACGACGACATCGCGCCGTTCCTCGACCTCGTCGACGCGGAGCTCGCGGCCGCGGGGGAGCGGCGGCTGACGTTCTTCGAGGCCTTCACGGTGCTCGCCTTCGCGATCATGGCGGATGCGCCGGTCGACGTCGCGGTGCTCGAGGTCGGCATGGGCGGCACCTGGGACTCGACGAACGTCGCCGACGCCGACGTCGACGTCATCACGCCCGTCGCGCTCGACCACACGAACCGGCTCGGCACGACGGTCGAGGCGATCGCGCGCGAGAAGGCCGGCATCATCAAGCCCGACGCGATCGCCGTCTCGGCAGCGCAGGAGCCCGAGGCGCTCGCGGTGCTCGAGGAGCGCGCCGCCGAGGTCGGCGCGCGGCTGCTCGTCGAGGGGCGCGACTTCGCGCTCGCGTCGCAGACCGTCGCGGTCGGCGGGCAGCTCATCACGGTCCGCGGCCTCGCCGCCGAGTACATCGACCAGCTCGTGCCGCTGCTCGGTGCGCACCAGGGCGCGAACGCGGCGCTCGCGCTCGTCGCGGTCGAGGCCTTCCTCGGCGGCGGCTCCCAGCCGCTCACCGCGCAGGTGCTCGCCGAGGGCTTCGCCGCCGCGACCTCGCCCGGCCGCCTCGACGTCGTGGGCGCGCATCCGCTCGTCGTGCTCGACGCCGCCCACAACCCGCACGGCGCCCGCGCGCTGCGCGCCGCGCTCGGCGACGTGTTCGGGCTCGAGAAGGTCACGCTCGTGCTCGGCGTGCTCGTCGGCAAGGACGTCACGGGCGTGCTCACCGAGCTCGAGCCCGTCATCGACGAGCTCGTCGTGACGCAGTCGACGTCGGAGCGCGCGCTGCCGGCCGACGACCTCGCCGCGCAGGCCGTCGCCGTGCTCGGCGCCGACCGCGTGCTCGTCGAGCCGGAGCTCGGCACCGCCGTCGAGGCTGCGCGCGAGGCGGCCGCCGACCGCGACGGCGCCGTCGTCGTGACGGGCTCGATCACGCTGCTCGGCGACGTGCTCGGGCACGCGCGCGGGCAGGGATGGCTGCGCCGCCCGGATGCGCGCCGCCAGGCCGCGACCGTCGAGATCACCGACGAGGAGCAGCCGTGAGCCCGCGGCAGCGCCCGGCGCGCGGGGCGATGGAGTCGCTGCTGCGCGTCGTGCACGGGCTGCAGACCGCCGGCATCGCGTTCGGCGCGCTCGCCGTCTGGGGCGTGACGCGCGACTGGCCGGGGCCCCTCGCGTTCGCGGTCGTCGGCGTGCTGCTCATCGGGACGATGCCGCTGCTGCGCCGTCCGTGGGGCTGGATCGTGAGCCTCGTCACGCAGGCCGCGGTCGTCGCGCTCACCTGGTTC
>Ga0213837_1001134_pt1 | contig 16172 bp, 10 predicted proteins | sample SWPATP12_FD_160572 | JGI IMG/M metagenome (GOLD analysis project Ga0213837, IMG submission 160572) | Coastal seawater microbial communities from Marineland, Florida, United States - SWPA TP1 #2 | ecosystem: Environmental > Aquatic > Marine > Coastal | place: USA: Florida | collected 2016-08-06
CGGGATAAAGCCCAAAGCCATATGCATCGCCACCAAAACCTTCTGCTTTGCCATTGTTATCTAAGTCGAATTTCGTGGGCTCCCCTGTGTTGACTGTGGCCACATACGTATATGGGTAATCCACAGGCTCAAGGCCGCCTTGTGAAACATTCAGGTAGTTCTTAACAAATGCATCTACCCCTTTACGCTTATCTGCAATGTAGTCAAATTCATTCAACATCAAGATATCGGGGTTAACGCGTTGAATAATTTCAGCAATGTTTTTAACTTGGCTATGCTCACCCGTTGAAAGAACGTATTGAAGTACCTGATCGCTTGGCTCCATACCCAACGCTTTGTAGTTAGTGGCTTCCATACTTACATTAAACGTTGCGACTTTAAGCATTTGCTCTTCTTGCGAGCTAGCCAGGGTAGATACAAATAATGCGGGTAAAAAAGCTATTGCACAGAAAAGCGCCTTATTTTTCATGTTGTTACCTGTAAGTAAAAGCGAAATGCAAAGATAGCAACTTTTGCGGCTTATCTGAACTTTTTTGTTTTATTAAAGATCGTTGTATCAACAACGATGGTCATGCTCTCGCCCTTACATAAAAACGGAATTTATTTTCACAAATGAGACCCATTAAAGAAATATTTTTTACTATAAAACACTAATACTAAAATAATAGAATCAAATACTCGCTCTTAACTGATATTCTAATTTTGTTTTATACAGCTAGCGTCAAGCGAACTACGCTTAACGTTTCACATTTTGGGTGAATGAGAGAAAGTTATGAAAAGCTGGGTTTCAAAAGCGATCAATATTATCAATGCAGATTATCAACGTTCGGCTGATACGCACTTAATCAAATTAGAGCAGATCGCCTTTAGAGATATTGATATCTATCTTAAAGATGAAAGCACCCATCCAACAGGCAGCCTAAAGCACCGTCTAGCCCGGTCCCTTTTTCTGTACGCCCTTTGTAATGGAAAAATTGTAGAAGGAACTACTGTAGTAGAAGCCTCGTCAGGCAGCACAGCGGTGTCTGAAGCTTATTTTGCTAAAATGATTGGCGTTCCGTTTGTTGCGGTTATGCCTAAATCTACCGCCCAAAGTAAAATCGCGCTTATTGAGCGATATGGCGGGCAGTGTCACTTTGTAGATTGCCCTACGCAAATGCACAGCGAAGCAACCAAAGTAGCTCACGAGCTTAATGGTTATTTTATGGATCAGTTCCTTTTCGCAGAGCGCGCTACAGACTGGCGAGGCAATAACAATATTGCTGAGAGTATCTTTGAGCAAATGAAAGCCGAGCCCCACCCTATTCCACACACCGTGGTTATGAGTGCAGGTACAGGTGGAACATCAGCTACCATAGGGCGTTACATTCGCTACAAAGGTCTCTCTTCTCAGCTTGTCGTGGTAGATCCAGAATTCAGTGTGTTTTTTGATAGCTTCAAAAACAACGATCATACACTTACTGCTACCCGTGGTAGCCGCATAGAAGGGATAGGACGCCCTAAAGTGGAAGCCTCTTTTCAACATGACGTTATAGATGACATGATTGCCGTTCCCGATGCCGCCAGTATTGCAACCATGCATTGGTTAAACAACACCATGGGAATTAAAGCTGGCCCGTCTACCGGCACAAACCTATGGGGCGCATTAAGTATTGCTGAACAAATGAAGCAGCGAGGAGAAATGGGATCGATCGTAACGCTTATGTGCGACAGCGGAGAGCGGTATAGTGAAACTTACTATAATGCTGGTTGGGTAGAAAAGACCATTGGCTCATTCGCTGAATACACCACCAAACTAGAGGCCATCGGAGCTCCTGCTTAAATAGCCTGTTTCTGCTGTTTAAAGTGCTGGGGCGTTATGTATCGCGCAGCACTTTATTCAAAGCGTTTATCTCTATACATTGGCGATATACTTCTCATTGATAAAGCGCGCAAAATTATGATCAAAATAAAAAACGTTGTTAGCTGTACAGTTGCATTTGCCACAGCGTTTGCTGCACACACTGCTTTTGCTACCAGTACGTCGACTGTTGAAACTGCGAACACAAGCAACACTAGTATTAACCGAGCCGCAGACGCGACCGCCAACACTGACATTCCTAACAACAATTACGAAAGCGTTTTTGCTAACCTCGCGCTTCATTGTATTCATCAAGAGTTTCCAAATGTAGTGAAACACATGATGAATAACGGCGATGACGTTAAGGCACCAAATCAACTCTACCCTTCATTTTATGGTTGTTTAGACTGGCACTCGTCGGTTCATGGCCATTGGCTTTTAGTAAGAATGCTAAACACTGCGCAAGATGCAGTGGATAAGGATGAGATCATTGAAAAGCTCAACATCAGCTTCACGCCTAAAAATATCCAAGGTGAATTGACGAGCCTTAAGCGTGAAAACAATGCCTCATTTGAACGCCCCTATGGTCTTGCTTGGTTCCTGCAGCTAACCGCTGAACTACGTCAATCTTCCCTTCCTGAAGCAACAAAATGGCTAAATACTTTACGTCCTCTCGAGGACGAAATTGTAGCCAGAGTAAGCGCATGGTTACCCAAATTAGCTTACCCAATCCGTACGGGTGAGCATAGCCAAACCGCCTTTGCTTTTGGCTTAATGTTGGATTGGGCGAAAACAGCAGGTAATAAGGAGTTTGAAGCGCTGTTAACGTCCAGGGTGAAAGACTACTATCAAGACGATACACAGTGCCCTCTTGCCTACGAGCCTTCGGGACAAGATTTCTTATCACCGTGTTTGGCCGAAGCTGATTTAATGCGAAGAGTAATGTCTAAAAAGGACTATAGCCAATGGCTTTCAGCGTTCTTTCCAAGCCTCACAGCTAGAACATCAAATTGGCTAGCTCCCGCTACAGTGACTGACAAGACGGATGGTAAACTCGCTCACCTAGACGGGCTGAACATCAGCCGAGCGTGGATGATAGAAGGCATAATGCAAGCTTTGCCTGAAGGTGACAAACGCTTACCTGTGCTTAAGAAAGCATTAAGTTCACATCGTGAGGCCGGGCTCAACGCGGTGTTTGGTGACATGCACTATATGGGCAGCCATTGGCTTGGCAGCTTTGCCAGCTACTTAGAAACACAGCGCGGTTTGAATTAACTTATATCCTACTAAAGTGTGAGATGAATGAGCACTAAAGTGCTATTCGTCTCACACGCCTACCGTGGCATGCTCATTCTATGGTGATATGAATAAAGCGCAGCTATGGAAATTTTACTTGTTGATGATCACGCAATAGTGAGAGAAGGCTTTTCTACACTGTTATCTTCGGTACTCGAAGGCGCTGTCGTCACCAATGCAAAAAATGCGCAGCAAGCCACAAATGCACTTCGTGCCAACCACTTCGACCTCATTATTTTAGACATTAATTTAGGAACCACCAGCGGACTCACGCTAGCGGAATATATTGTTCAGCGCTGGGAGCACGCAAAAGTACTTATGTTCAGCATGTTCGATGATATTTCCATCATCGATAGAGCTATGAAACTAGGGGCAATGGGGTATGTTAGTAAACAAAGTGAACCTGATGTACTGATAAGCGCGGTGACATCTATCATTAAAGGCCGCCGTTATTTAGAACACAATACTGCCATTGAGCTCGCTACATTCAACCTGTCACATTCTGGAGGCAACTTAACAGATCTGACACAAAGAGAGTTGGATATATTTCTTGGTATAGCCAACGGGCTTTGCCGAAAACAGGTCGCTGAAAGCCTCAATATTTCTGAAAAGACGGTCTCAAACGTTATCACCCAGCTCAAGCGAAAACTTGAGCTACAGACAAATGCCGAGTTTGTTCACCTTGCCATAAAGCAGGGTTATATCAAAATTGCCAGCTAAACAAGCGCCACTAAACAAGGTCGGGAAAACTTCCCTGTACTTTCGTATTTTTTTATACCCCTTTGGTACTAACTTTGTCTCATGATAAAGATACCTCATGTAAATCAATATATTAGCGTTTTCATTACACTTCAATCTAAGGGAATTTTTCCCGTATTTTGAAGGACGGAATCCGTTTATCAGGGCCTCTACTTAGTTACATACTGTTAACACAACATCAAGGTAACAGTGGAAATAAAACTATGGCTAAGTTCTATTCAAAGGCTTCATTGGCCTTAAGCGTAATTATTGGTTTAGGTACGAGTTCACATTTATATGCGGACGATGGCGTGACATGGGCAGACATTGAAAATGATGCCAAGACGCCTGAGAACGTACTGATGTATGGTATGGGTCCAGAAGCTCAGCGTTACAGCGGACTTGATCAAATCAACAAAGAAAATGTACACATGCTATCTCCGGCTTGGGTGATGAGTTTTGGTGATGAAAAGCAACGGGGTCAAGAGTCCCAGGCAATCGTGTACGACGGTATTGTCTATGTAACCGGTAGCTACTCCCGTATCTACGCCTATGAGGCAAAAACAGGTAAGAAGTTATGGGACTACGCCCACCGCCTTCCAGAAGGGATTCGACCGTGTTGTGACGTGGTAAATCGCGGCGCAGCAATTTATGGTGACTTAGTCTTTTTCGGTACGCTGGATGCTGGCGTTGTTGCCCTTGACCGGCTAACGGGCAAAGTAAAATGGAAGAAGCGCTTTGAAGACTATCGTGCAGGCTACACCATGACGGGGGCACCTACGATTGTTAAAGACCAAAAGTCAGGAAAGGTCATGCTTATTCACGGTTCATCAGGTGATGAGTTTGGTGTTGTAGGAAAACTGTTTGCACGCGATCCTGAAACCGGTGAAGAGATTTGGATGCGTCCATTTGTTGAAGGGCACATGGGCAGATTAAATGGAAAAGACAGCACACCCACGGGTGGTTCATACGAAGTGACAACGTGGCCAAAGGATGAAAACGGCGAAATGGTTGAGGCTTGGCACCACGGTGGTGGCGCACCATGGCAGAGTGCAAGCTTCGATGTTGAAACTAACACTATCATCATAGGTGCAGGTAACCCCGCTCCTTGGAATACATGGAAACGCACCGCCAAAGGTGGCGATCCGCGAGATTGGGATAACCTTTATACTTCCGGACAAGTGGGTGTAGATGCAACCACTGGTGAGGTTAAATGGTTCTATCAACATACACCTAACGACGCATGGGATTTCTCTGGCAACAATGAACTTGTTCTATTCGACTATTACGATAATGGAAAGCTCATAAAAGCGACGGCTCATGCAGACAGAAATGGCTTTTTCTATGTAGTTAACAGACAAAACGGTGAATTCATTAGAGGATTTCCCTTTGTAGATAACATTACGTGGGCCACACACATTGACCCTGACACGGGTCGCCCAGTTGAAGTAGACGGACAGCGCCCGCCACTGCCTGAGCCGGGTGAAAAACGAGGAAAGTCAATAGAGGTATCGCCTCCATTCTTGGGCGGAAAGAACTGGAACCCGATGGCCTACAGCCAGAATACCGGCTGGTTCTATATGGGCGCAAACCACTGGAAAGAAGACTACTGGACGGAAGAAGTGACCTATAAAAAAGGTGCCGCTTACCTAGGACAGGGTTTTAGAATTAAGCGCATGTATGACGACCACGTGGGCGTACTTCGTGCCGTAGACCCCATTTCAGGTGAAATTAAATGGACACACAAAGAGAAACTTCCTATGTGGGCTGGGGTACTGGCGACGAAAGGCGGACTCATTATTACCGGAACGGGCGATGGCTATGTCAAAGCTTTCGATGAGGAAACCGGTGAAGAACTTTGGAAGTTCCAAACGGGCTCGGGCATCATTTCATGCCCTATAACCTGGGAAGAAGATGGTGAGCAATACATTGGCTTAGCGTCAGGGTATGGTGGTGCAGTACCTCTATGGGGTGGAGATATGGCTGAACTCACCAAACCTGTCGCGCAAGGTGGTTCGTTCTGGGTATTTAAACTTCCTAATCACAATAAAAAGCAAAACGTCGCTAAACAATAGCTTTATCTTTGCAACAAACCAAACCGAGAGGCGGTGAAAACGCCTCTCGGCATTAAGGAGCTCTTATGCGCTTACGTTTTCAAGCAACCAAACAACTCCCCATATTATTAGTTGTCCTACATTCAGCAACTGCCAGTGCCAGTGCCATTCCCGATTTCGAAGATGACGTGAAAATTATCAACGGATGTGAAATAAAACCAAAGACAGTGTGTAGCGATACAGACTTAAGCGGTGCTGATTTGAGCCATGCAAATTTGCACGGGGCAGTATTCACCAACGTTAAGTTCAACAAAACAGATTTAAGGCACGCCAACTTAAGCTATGCGACGTTTAAGAAAAGTAACCTAGATCACGCTGATTTAGCTACCGCCAACTTAAAACACGCAGATTTACGCAGCTCAAAAGTTCGCAACGCTAACTTAGAAGGCGTAGATGGCTGGGCGCTTTTCGGTCAAGGGGTTGATTTCACTAACTCCAACTTTTCAGGTGCTAACCTGGACCAAGCGCGTTTATCAGGTGCGACAATGGTAAACACCAACTTACGTGCCGCACGCTTAGAGCGGGTTTGGATGAACAAAGCAAACTTTGAAGGTGCTTCACTGATTAACGCCAATATTCAGGAAGCAAAACTGAACGATGCAAGTTTGTATCGAGCGAACCTAACCGGCACGCGCATCCACTACGCAACATTTCAGGGCACTTTCATGGACGAATGTATAAACTGTCCTATTAACTGGTAACTGTGATTGGGTGGAAAGAAAACATTGAGCCGTTCGATATAGCCAGCGCCCATTACCTTCACTAACACCCATTCATACTTACTTTCTTAATATCCCCACTTTTGCTCCCATTCATCTAAAAGAGGGGGACATTCAGAGAAAAGCGTTGGGTAGTTCTCATACTTTTGCATTGAAGACTTATACACTGGTTGACTAACTTGATAGTAGCTCGGTGTTTGGAACAAAGGCGAACTATTACTTTCTAAGGTCTTAGTCTCCCCTTCTGTCAGCCCTGAAAACTGATATATGGATGCTATAGAAGATTCAGGGTCAGCAACAACATCTTCATATTTAATGCTTATTGCTCTGTCCCTTAAGATTGGTTCCATTTTTTCCCAGCACGTGAAGACTTTATTATAAGCCTCAGCGAATTGCTCAACGGTGTACAAGTTTATTTCCTCGAACTGTAAACAACTCAACGCAACTGCCTTCGGGTTACGTAGGCAACAAAGTACTTTTGCGTTAGGAAATAAGGTCAACATTGCAGGTAAATAAGGGAAGTTAAGCGGCATCTTATCTACGATGAGTTTATTGCTGTCAACACTAGGAGAATAAGCCGTTAAATGCTCAAGATAGTCATTTGCCAAAGCGTCTAGTTCACTTTGGTTTGTCCGCTTTATATCACCCGTCTCAGGGTCAACAATCTCGCGTTCAACCATCTGGTTATAAAAGGTTTCGACAGCATCTGTTTCTTCTAATAACTCAACATTCGCATTTTTAAGTAACAAACTTTCTATCAATGTCGTTCCCGAACGAGGAAATCCAACAATAAAGAGAATGTTTGTGCTGTTACTTGACGTGTTAACGATAGGAGAAGGTGATACATCAAAACCATTGAGCATGACGCCAGAGGACAAATCTGCGAATTTACTGGAATGAAGGTTATTCACGTTATGTGCGATAAACCTGATGACCTCTTCGGCATCGCTAAAACGCTTGAGCTTTTCAAGGGTTCTAATCTTCTGGTAAAGATGAGGAAGGCTTTTGGGTTGTTTTACTAAGAAGTGCTCGTTAATTCGCAGCCCCTCTTCAAACTCTCCTTTTGCGAAGGCCAACAGCGAACGTTTTAACTCGTGTTGCTCCTTGTCGCCCTCAGCTTGAATTAATTGAATTTTGCCAAGAAACTTCTCAGCTTCAGCTAGCTCACGCCTGTTTTCGTTAATATTAAAGGCCAGCTCTAGTAACTGAATGTTATCGGTGTTTTCAAACTTTCTATTGAGGACATCAAGGTTGTCTTTAGTGGCATTGAGTAGCCAAGAAACATAGTCTAAGTACGTCAGTAACTCTTCTTTATCCGATGAATCAGCGAGGGAAAGTGATTTTTCAAGATGACGCTTTGCATGAACGTAACGCTTCGACTCCAATGCTGACAACGCCAAAAAATAGTGGATCGAATAAGAATCTGAGTACGTTGAACTTAGCATATTACTCTGCTTAGCTAATTCTCCTCTCGAATGAATTCTGTAACATGCTTCTGTATACAGTTCAGCGCTAAGTTTATCGCTTAGATGAAGACCCTCTCTTTTAATATGCGCGACCAACTGAGACCATTTTTCCTGCTGATAAAGACACTTACTCAGGCTTTGTCCGTACTGAATATTTTTAGGATTTTTTGCTATTGCTTTTTCATATGCTAACTGTGCTTCTTCATATCGGCCAAGCTCAGACATTAAATTTCCAAGTGCATGAAAAGCAACGTGGTAGTTTGGGTTAATTGCTATCGCTTTTGAAAGCTGCATTTGTGCGTCATCAAACCGCTCAGCTTCTTTTAGCAATAGCCCATAATTATACGCCACATCAGTGTTTTGAGGATAATCAGACTGAAGGCTTTCAAATATTTCAAACGACGTAGTAAATTCAGCAACCTTTCCTAGTGCCGTAGCATATACCATTTTTGCCATTGGATGCTGCTCATAGACAGGAGAAAGCGTCGATATGACTCGGCTAAATTCACCGGCACCGAACGCCTGCATTGCTTGATTTATTATTTCTTGAGTAAGTTTCATGAATATTTTATTTTTGGAGATATGTGCGTCTGTAGCAGATTTTGCAGTAATGATTTGTCTATAGTAACACGCTAAAAGTTGAATTTAAGCACTCTCAACTAACCGTGCACAAAACTAAAACCTCGAACATTAACCAAAGACTAGCCACGTATAGATACTGCAATTACAAGGTGGCCAGTCTTTATTTAGTAGGCTTCAAATTTGATTACCTACTTTCAGCTATTTTACTTTGGCGGCAAGCTCAGCAGTTTCTTTACCCAAATTTTTAAGCTGCTTAATCGTCTTTTCATCCGTAATTGCGCCATCTTCCATAAGCGTATTTACCTTCGCAATAGCTTTTTGGTTCGGCAGCACCATAGTACCTAGATTTTCAAGTAACATTCTCAGTACCACCAGCACGCGCATGCCGCCTAGCCCACCAGCAGACGCAGCCATAATTCCAGCCACCTTACCGCGATATGCTTGTAATGGCTTTTCGCCTTCCCCCATGCGCGATGCCCAGTCGATGGCATTCTTTAGTAGTGCGGGATAGCTTGAGTTGTATTCTGGTGAAGCAATAAGAAAACCATCATGGCTCATTAGCAATTCTTTGAACGCCTGTGCTTTTTCAGGCATACCAAACTCGGCTTCCTCATCTTCATTAAACAACGGCATTTGAAAGTCAGCGAGGTCTATAACGGTAACCTCTGCGCCAGCCTCACGTGCGCCCTCTGCGGCAACTTTCATAATAGCTTGGTTGAATGAACCTTTACGGGTACTACCTGCAAATGCAAGGATCTTAGTCATTTGAGTTTCCTGTCGTTAATTTAAGTAGTGTTCTAGTTGTCTGATTTATAGGAAGCTATCGCCCAATCGGTTCTAATCGAAATGTTATACCACTGTACCTGCGGTTACACGCCGCGATTACGAACATTTTAAGTCTCGCTGAGTACGCAATAATCTATGCCCACTGGTATAAGGATCACGATTAGCGCAAACGAGCGTTGTAGGGTTGACGCTTATGTTTCGCATAAAAAAAGGCTGACAATCAATGTCAGCCTCTTTGTTATCAATATGTATGTTGTACCGCGAACACTACATTTTTTCTAGTGTTTCGATGCCAAGTAGGGTTAATCCTTGCTCTAGCGTCTTGGCAACCAGAGCTGACAACGCTAGACGGCTATCGCGTACAGCTGGCTCAATACCGGCTTTTAACATCGGGCATGCTTCGTAGAATGACATAAACGCTGAAGCCACATCATAGAGGTAAGTACACAGTACATGAGGCGTGGCTTCACGAGATACTGTACCAATCACCTCTTCAAACTGCACAAGTAATACAGCTAGCGCGTGCTCTTGTTTCTCAGCAATATTGATATCTACTGGCATGGTGGCCATATCCACACCCGCTTTTCTGAACAAGCTTTTCACACGGGTATAAGCATACTGAAGGTAAGGCGCCGTGTTACCTTCAAAGCTTAGCATGGAGTCCCAGTTAAACATGTAATCAGTTGTGCGGTTTTTAGATAGGTCAGCGTATTTCACAGCGCCAATACCCACCTTGTGAGCGACTTCTTTAAGCTCGTCTTCGCTTAAATCGTTGTCGCGCTCGGCGATAAGTTTGCCCGCACGCTCAACGGCTTCATCAAGCAATTCGACCAGTTTAACTGTACCGCCAGTACGCGTTTTAAATGGCTTACCGTCACTGCCTAGCATCATTCCAAATGGGCAATGCTCGTAAGTTTGCTCTTCTTTCATAAAGCCCGCTTTACGGCCCACAATTTCAGTTTGCTTGAAGTGCAGTGCCTGACGCGCGTCAGTAAGAATCAGCGTACGGTCAGCGTTTAACTTGCCGCTGCGATAGCGCATTGCCGCAAGGTCTGTCGTTGCGTATAAATAGCCGCCACCCGACTTTTGAACGATGTAAACCGCAGGGTTACCTTCTTTATCAGCAAGCTCAGGTATAAATACTACCTGCGCACCTTGGTCTTCTACTGCAAGGCCTTTCGCTTTAAGGTCACTGATTACGTTGGCTAAATCGTCGTTGTAAGCCGACTCACCCATAATATCTTTACGGGTCAGGCTTACGTTTAGCTTGTCGTACACTTCTTCTGAGTGAGCAATAGACACGTCAATGAACTTTTCCCATAGCGCCAGACACTGAGCGTCACCACCCTGCAGCTTCACTACGTATTCACGGGCGCGGTCGGCAAAACCTTCTTCTTCGTCAAAGCGTACTTTGGCTTCGCGGTAAAAGTCTTCAAGATCAGAGAGCGCAGTTTCAGCCACTTCATCTTGTAGCTTGTCTGAAAGGTGCGCAAGCAACATGCCAAACTGTGTGCCCCAGTCGCCCATGTGATTTTGACGAATAACGTTGTGGCCCAAGAACTCAAGCACTTTAACCACAGCATCGCCGATGATAGTAGTACGCAGGTGGCCCACGTGCATTTCTTTGGCCAGGTTAGGCGATGAGTAATCAACAACAATGTTTTGTTCTTTTGACTTAGCAATACCTAAACGTGGGTCGGTTAGCGACAACTCACACTGATTAGACAGCCATTCGTCATTTAAATGAACGTTGATAAAACCAGGGCCCGCCACTTCTAGCTTGCTGGCAATATCGTCGAGCTTTACAGTCTCAACAATTTTCTCTGCAATATCGCGCGGCTTTTGCTTAAGCTGCTTGGCTAGCGCCATCGCGCCGTTAAACTGATATTCACCAAATTCAGGTCGAGCGCTGCGCGAAACTGGCACTGGCGCATTTTCTACGCCCATTTCTTGTAGAGCTTCAGTGAAACGGTTAACTAATAGTGCATGTATATTCATAATATATTGTGTCTTTGTTTAATCTTTATTAGCTTAATTTTCGCGCGTATTCTTGAACTGAATATCAGGGTAGCGCTCTTGCGCTAGCTGTAAATTCACCATAGTAGGTGCGATGTACGTCAGGTTATCGCCGCCATCTAGTGCAAGGTTTTGCTCACCTTTACGGCGGAACTCATCAAGCTTCTTCTCATTGTCAGAGTAAACCCAGCGGGCAGTGCTCACGTTAATATGCTCATAAAGTGCGTCTACGTTGTATTCGGCTTTTAATCGCGCGACTACCACGTCAAACTGAAGCACACCTACTGCGCCAACAATCAAATCGTTGTTGGCAAGCGGTCTAAACACCTGTACCGCCCCTTCCTCAGAAAGCTGGATCAGCCCTTTCAGCAGTTGCTTTTGCTTAAGCGGATCTTTCAAGCGGATGCGTTTAAATAGCTCAGGCGCAAAGTTTGGAATACCCGTAAAGCGGTAGTTATCGCCTGACGTGAAGGTGTCCCCTATGCGAATGGTACCGTGGTTGTGCAAGCCGATGATATCGCCGGCATAGGCTTCTTCTAGCAATGAACGGTCACCAGCCAAGAAGGTTAATGCATCAGAAATACGCACATCTTTACCTAATCGGCTGTTGCGCATTTTCATGCCTTTTTCGTACTTGCCCGACACAATACGACAGAATGCTATGCGGTCTCGGTGTTTCGGGTCCATGTTGGCCTGAATTTTAAATACGAAGCCACTGAACTTACCATCGGTACTTTCGATAGTCCCTTCTTCGGTTTCGCGGCCAAGTGGCGCAGGTGCCCACTCAACCAAACCGTCAAGCATATGATCAACACCGAAGTTACCTAATGCTGTACCGAAAAATACTGGCGTTAACTGGCCTTCCAAGAAAAGCTCTTGTTCAAATTCGTTAGATGCACCGCGTACAAGCTCAAGCTCGTCACGCAAGGTTTCAGCGAGGTCACTTCCTACTGCAGTATCTAACTCAGGATTATCTAACCCTTTGATGATGCGCACGTCTTGGATAGTGTGACCCTGGCCGCTTTGATACAAAATAGTTTCGTCGCGGTGAAGGTGATATACACCTTTAAAGCTCTTACCACAGCCAATTGGCCAAGTGATTGGTGCACACAGAATATCAAGCTCGGTTTCTACTTCATCGAGCAGTTCCATAGGGTCGCGAATATCACGGTCAAGCTTGTTCATGAAAGTTACAATCGGCGTATCGCGCAGACGGGTAACTTCCATTAGCTTTCGAGTCCGGTCTTCTACACCTTTCGCGGCGTCGATAACCATAAGGCATGAGTCAACGGCCGTCAGTGTACGATAGGTATCTTCAGAAAAGTCTTCGTGTCCCGGAGTATCCAGCAGGTTTACTAAGTGATCGCTATATGGAAACTGCATGACCGAGGTGGTTACCGAGATACCACGCTCTTTTTCCATTTCCATCCAGTCAGATTTAGCATGCTGACCTGACTTTTTACCTTTTACGGTACCGGCAGTTTGCAGGGCGCGTCCGAATAACAATACTTTTTCGGTAATCGTGGTTTTACCCGCATCCGGGTGCGATATGATTGCGAACGTACGTCGCTTTTTAATCTCTTCTAGAAGCTTCTTATCTGACATCAATACTTATCTTCGTTATCTATTATCCCTGTAAAACAATTACTTACAGGCGCGTTTTATAACGGATAAGCAATGCTTTTCCGCGCAAATTCAGTATTGCGGTAAAACGCTTGATACGGCTTGGTAATTAATTGCGCGGATTTTAGCATTTTACTGCACGTAACAGTAGAGCGAAATTACATACTCCCTACCGCTTAATTTGCTATGCGACCACTCACTGCTTTTTTTCATGCATACACACTTTCACATCGTTAACCTATTTCAAACATTGTTGTACACACCGTTTACAACACAAGTAACAGACCCTTTTTATAAACCCTATTTATAAAAATAAGGACAACGCCCTGTGATATTGTTTCTAATTTGCGTAGCCGCGCTTATTGCTGGCTACTTTATATATGGCGCCTTTGTTGAGAAGGTATTTGGCGTCACACCAACACGCCCCACTCCTGCACATAGCCAAAAAGACGGCGTAGACTTTGTTCCCATGTCTACACCGAAGGTGTATCTCGTTCAGCTTCTCAACATTGCTGGCGTAGGCCCTATATTTGGTCCTATTATGGGTGCACTATATGGCCCAGCTGCCATGCTTTGGATTGTTTTAGGGTGCATTTTTGCCGGCGCTGTTCACGACTATTTCTCAGGCATGCTGTCAGTTCGCAACAATGGTGAATCTGTGCCTAGCTTATCTGGCCGTTATTTGGGCCGAGGCGCTAAGCACTTTATGAACTTGTTCGCTATTGTGCTGCTTCTACTGGTAGGTGTGGTTTTTGTCTCAGCGCCAGCAGGCATGATCACAAATCTCGTTAATGATCAGACATCATGGCATGTTGAAGTTGGCACCATGGTCGCCATTATTTTTGCCTACTATATTTTGGCTACCATTGTTCCCGTAGATAAAATTATTGGTCGTTTTTATCCGTTTTTCGGAGCCCTTCTTATTTTCATGTCGGTGGGATTATTAGCCGCTGCCAGCTATTCTGACCAGCACTCGATACTTAACCAATTCACGGCAAGTGATATGCTGACGAATTTAAATCCTAACGATATGCCTCTTTGGCCAGCGCTCTTTATCACTATCGCTTGTGGCGCTATCTCTGGATTTCATGCCACCCAGTCCCCGCTTATGGCTCGCTGTATGGAGAACGAGAAGAACGGACGTTTTGTGTTTTTTGGTGCGATGATAGGTGAAGGTGTGATTGCCCTTATCTGGTGTGCCATTGCCCTTTCTTACTTCGACAATTTAGAAGGACTATCGGCAGCTATTACCAATGGTGGCCCTGGAAACGTTGTCTATGCCTCATCATTCGGTCTTTTAGGTGTTGTTGGTGGCGTACTGGCTTTTCTTGGCGTGGTTATTCTTCCTATTACGTCTGGCGACACCGCATTTCGCTCAAGTCGTCTTATCATGGCCGAGTACTTTAACGTTGAACAAAAAGGTATACGTAACCGCTTGTTCATGGCCGCCCCTTTGTTTGTGCTTGGCGGTATTCTTACCCAAGTCGATTTCGGCGTTATTTGGCGCTACTTCGGATTTGCCAACCAAGCAACAGCTGTCATGATGCTGTGGACCGCGTCTGCATACTTACTAAGACATAATAAACTACACTGGATAACTACGGTACCAGCAATATTTATGACGGCGGTTTGCGTTACCTTTATTCTAAACAACGACACCTTGGGTTTCGGTATGGCGATGAATGTATCGACAACCATCGGGCTTATCGCATCGCTAATCACCACGGTTTACGTCATTCGAATTTCCAAGGGGAAAGGTGAAGCGCCGCTTGAGCCATCATCTGTGAATGTTGAAAAGCCCTCCCAACCGGTAGACGCGTAACTACCTACACTAAACATGTGTAATATGATGAGCCGCCCTTTATATAGGGCGGCTATTTATGTTGTACTTTTGACATGGGTTATAATGAGGCTCATTTTTAACCGGCGGTAATATTGGCAAGCATGGAACTCATACTTTCGCTACTTCAACAAATGTGTGTGTATCTTGTGCTCGCATATATGCTGAGTAAAACACCGCTTTTTCTTCCTATTCTCAGCATTTCTTCTCATCGCAAACACCGCTACTTGGTGTACGTAGTTTTTTCTTCCTTTTGTATTCTGGGCACGTATTTTGGTCTGCAAATAGACGACGCCATTGCCAATACCAGAGCCATTGGGGCAGTTATAGGAGGATTACTAGGCGGTCCAGTAGTTGGGTTTGCCGTAGGGTTGACCGGCGGCCTCCATCGTTATTCATTGGGTGGTTTTACTGATGTTGCCTGCGCTATTTCCACCACGCTGGAAGGTCTTATCGGCGGCCTCATGCACGTTTACTATGTTCGCAAGAACAAAAGTCTAGATCTTTTCAACCCATGGAAAGTTGGTGTCATTACCTTTATAGCAGAGTTGTTTCAGATGGCTATACTGCTTACCGTTGCTGAGCCTTTTGAAAAGTCTTACGCACTGGTCAGCGCTATAGCCGCACCTATGGTCATTGCAAATTCTGTGGGAGCTGCACTTTTTATCAGTATTTTATCTGACAAAAAAACGATATTTGAAAAGTACTCTGCCACTTTTTCACGACGTGCACTATCCATAGCTGATCGCTCCGTGGGCGTGCTCACATCTGGATTCACCCCAATTAATGCAGAAAAAGTAGCACGCATTATCTATGAAGAAACGAATGTAGGTGCGGTAGCGATTACTGATAAAGAGAAGATTTTGGCGTTTATCGGAACGGGTGCCGATCATCACCTACCAAACACCCCCATATCGTCATCAAGTACGATGGAGTCACTGAACAATAACAAAATAGTCCATTTAGACGGTGCCGAGCGTCCTTATCAGTGCACATTAAACAAAAATTGTCCGCTGGGTTCAGTATTGATTATTCCACTTCACTCAGGCTCTGAGGTGGTAGGTACTATTAAGCTTTACGAACCCAAACGGAAGTTTATGTCGACGGTTACCCTGTCAATGGCAGAAGGTATCGCTCAATTACTGTCTAGTC
>Ga0213837_1001135_pt1 | contig 16163 bp, 20 predicted proteins | sample SWPATP12_FD_160572 | JGI IMG/M metagenome (GOLD analysis project Ga0213837, IMG submission 160572) | Coastal seawater microbial communities from Marineland, Florida, United States - SWPA TP1 #2 | ecosystem: Environmental > Aquatic > Marine > Coastal | place: USA: Florida | collected 2016-08-06
GCCCTGGTGGATCACGATCGTGGTGCTCGTGCGGGAGGTCGGCATCACGGTGTACCGGCTCGTGGTGGCGCAGCAGGTGGTCATCGCGGCCGACTGGGCAGGCAAGGCCAAGACGATGGCGCAGGCGATCGCGCTGCCGCTCGCGCTGCTGCCGCTGCAGGCCTGGCTGGGGGACTGGGCGGTGTGGGTGTGCGTCGTCACCATGACGATCGCCGTCGCCCTCACCGTCTACTCGGGGATCGAGTTCGTGCTGCACGCAGTGAGAGGGCGATGATGGAAGCACAGGAGCTGGCCGCTCGGATCGTCGCGCGGGCCGCGGCGCGCGGCGTGACGATCGCGGTGGCCGAGTCGCTCACCGGCGGGCTGGTCGCGGAGAACCTCGTCCGCACGCCGGGCGCCTCGGTCGTGCTGCGGCTCGGCGTCGTGGCCTACGCGACGGAGATGAAGCAGCGGGTGCTGCACGTGCCGGCGTCGCTGCTCGCGGAGCGCGGCGCGGTCGACCCGACGTGGCGATCTGGATGGCGCGGGGCGTGCGGCAGCTCGCGGCGATCGACCGGTCGGCGTGCACGATCGGGCTCGGCACCACCGGCGTCGCCGGCCCCGGCGCGCAGGACGACCACCCGCCCGGCGAGTTCCACATCGGCCTCGAGCTCGAGACGAACGACGGGCTCGTCACCGAGGCGTCGTCGCACGTGGTGCTCGGCGACCGCGAGGCCGTGCGGCACGCGGCGCTCGAGGCGGCGCTCGCCGAGCTCGACGCGGCGCTCGATCGCACCGACCTCGTGATGCACAGCGAATCCACATCGTGACCAGGGGCCGGAGCGGAATGCCGGATGTGACACTGGCGTTGTCAACATCGAGCGGAGCACGGCTGGGCGCGGGGAGCCTGCGACTAGGATGATGCATCCGGCCACGGTGAAGGGGGAGACCATGGTGCTGGTACGACAGGAGATCGGCGACGTCCTGCGCGACGTCCGCCTCCGACAGGGCAGGACGCTGCGCCAGGTCGCCTCGCGCGCCTCGGTCGCGCTGGGCTATCTCAGCGAGGTCGAGCGCGGTCAGAAGGAGGCCTCGAGCGAGATCCTCGCCTCGGTCGCGGATGCCCTCGAGGTGCCGCTGTCGAGGATCCTCCGAGAGGTGGGGGACCGGCTCGCGGTGCTCGAGGGGCTCAGCTACGGCGAGCTCGACTCGATCGGCTCGACGGTGCCCGACACGCTGCCCGACGAGCTCGTGGCGGAGTTCGACGCGGCCGTCCGCTGAAGGAGCGCGGGTGAGGACGAGCGAGCTGCAGCTCGCGGTCACGGAGGAGTTCGGAGCCCTCGGCGCGGTGCTCATGACCGACATGACGCTGGGGAGCCTCGGCGGCCGGACGGCCGCCGAGGCCCTCGCCGCCGGCGTGCCGGCGCGCGCCATCTGGCAGGCGCTGTGCGACGCGAAGGACGTGCCGGCGGAGCGCCGCCACGGCCGCGGGATGCGGGCACCGCGAGCCTGAGCGGGGTCGCGACACGCCGCCCGTCGTTCGAAGACTCGTTCGATGCGCGCGTAGGCTGATGGGGCACGACGGCACCGTCATCCACAGGCGGGTGCTGGGGCCGCACGCATGTCAGCGGCCCGCCGTAGCGTGAGCGCACCACCGACGGAAGGCCCAGCAATGCCCACACCCGCAGACCGCGAGAAGTCCCTCGAGGCGGCGCTCGCCCAGATCGACCGCCAGTTCGGCAAGGGATCAGTGATGCGCCTCGGCAGCGAGGAGCGCGCACCGGTCGAGACCATCTCCACCGGCTCGATCGCGCTCGACGTCGCGCTCGGCATCGGCGGCCTGCCGCGCGGCCGCATCGTCGAGATCTACGGCCCGGAGTCCTCCGGCAAGACCACGCTCACGCTGCACGCGATCGCGAACGCGCAGAAGGCGGGCGGCATCGCCGCCTTCATCGACGCGGAGCACGCGCTCGACCCCGAGTACGCGAAGAAGCTCGGCGTCGACATCGACGCGCTGCTGGTCTCGCAGCCCGACACGGGCGAGCAGGCGCTCGAGATCGCCGACATGCTCGTGCGCTCCGGCTCGATCGACCTCGTCGTCATCGACTCCGTCGCGGCGCTCGTGCCGCGCGCCGAGATCGAGGGCGAGATGGGCGACAGCCACGTCGGCCTGCAGGCGCGCCTCATGTCGCAGGCGCTGCGCAAGCTCACCGGTGGCCTCAACCAGACGCAGACGACGATGATCTTCATCAACCAGCTGCGCGAGAAGATCGGCGTCTTCTTCGGCAGCCCCGAGACGACCGCCGGCGGCAAGGCGCTGAAGTTCTACGCGTCGGTGCGGCTCGACATCCGCCGCATCGAGACGCTCAAGGACGGCACCGAGGCCGTCGGCAACCGCACGCGCGTCAAGGTCGTGAAGAACAAGATGGCCCCGCCCTTCCGGCAGGCCGAGTTCGACATCCTCTACGGCATCGGCGTCTCGCGCGAGGGCAGCCTGATCGACTTCGGCGTCGAGCACGGCATCGTCCGCAAGTCGGGCGCCTGGTACACCTACGACGGCGACCAGCTGGGCCAGGGCAAGGAGAAGGCCCGGCAGTTCCTCATCGAGAACCCCGACATCGCTGCCGAGATCGAGCGTCAGATCCTGACGAAGCTGGGCATCGGCGCCGGGAAGCCGGCAGCCGAGGTGCAGGGCAGCGTCGAGTCGCTCGACGCACGCAGGCAGGGGCGCCAGGGCGCGTGAGCGACCCCGACCGCCTGGCCGGCGTCACCGAGCTCTCGGCCTGGGTCGCCCGCGACACCGAGCGCGACGCGGAGGGCTTCGACGACGAGCCAGCGGCGATGGAGCCCGTCGACGAGGAGTCGGCGCGCTCCATCGCCCTGCGCGCGCTCGGCCGCCGCGCAGCGAGCCGGCAGGAGCTCGACCGCACGCTCGAGCGGCGCGACGTCGAGCCGGAGGTGCGGGCCGCCGTGCTCGACCGGCTCGAGGCCGAGGGGCTCGTCGACGACGCGCAGCTGGCCCGCGACATCGCGGAGCGGCTGCGCGAGCGCAAGCACCTGGGCGAGCGCGGCGTGGCGGCAGAGCTTCGCAAGCGCGGCCTCGACCCCGACGAGCTCGACGAGGCGGATCGTGACGACGAGCTCCAGCGCGCGATCGACGCCGCTGCCGAGCGACGACGCCGGTCGGGGAGCCTCGACGACGAGACGGCCGAGCGCCGCCTCACCGGCTACCTGCAGCGGCGCGGCTTCTCGGGCGGCACGGTGAGGATCGCGATCGAGCGCACGAGGCCGCAGCGATCGAGGGGTCCGAGCGCGTCGGGGCCGCGGTTCCGCTGAACGATCGGAGGAACGCACTGATCGCAAGGAAACTCAGCGCGTGTGCAGGCACGAAGGCTCAGCCGCAGGATAGGTTGCTCCCATGAAGACGACCCGCCTCCTCGCTGTCCCCGCCCTCGCCGGGGCCTCGCTGCTCGCGCTGACGGGCTGCATCCAGCTGCCCCCGATCGGCGGCGCGCCCGTGGCCACGCAGGCACCGGTCGTCTCCGGCGACCCCGGCTCCGGCGACCCGGGCTCCGGCGACCCGGGCGCGGGCACCGGCGACCTCGCCGGCACGAGCTGGACCGGTGACTTCAACGGCCAGGTGACCGACATCGCCTTCACGCTCAACGAGGACGGCACGATCGACTTCGCCGACTGGGCCGGGAGCGAGTTCGACTCGCCCGGCGACGTGTGGACGCTGAGCGGCGACACGCTCGACATGACCATCACGCGCATCTCCGTCGACGAGAGCGGTAGCGAGACCTTCGACGTGTCGCTCTCCGGCACGGCCACCGACGGCTCGATGAGCCTCTCCGGCGAGGGCACCGACGGCAGCACGTACGAGCTGAACGCGACGCAGGGCTGACGAGCGCCGCGCTCGATCGAGCGCGGGTAGCCTGGGCGACATGTCCGTGATCGCTCCAGCGCGCACCTATGAGGTCAAGACGTTCGGCTGCCAGATGAACGTCCACGACTCCGAGCGGCTGCGCGGCTCGCTCGAGGCGGCGGGCCTCGTCGAGGCGCTGGACGGGGCGCCCGACGTCGTCGTCATCAACACCTGCGCGGTGCGCGAGAACGCCGACCAGCGCCTCTACGGGCACCTCGGGCAGCTCGCGAAGACCAAGCGCGAGCGGCCCGGCTTCCAGATCGCGGTGGGCGGCTGCCTCGCCCAGAAGGACCGCTCGACGATCGTCGAGCGCGCGCCCTGGGTCGACGTCGTCTTCGGCACGCACAACATCGGCTCGCTGCCGACCCTGCTCGAGCGCAGCCGCCACAACGGCGAGGCCGAGGTCGAGATCCTCGAGGCCCTCGAGGTGTTCCCCTCGACGCTGCCCTCGAAGCGGGAATCGACCTACGCGGGCTGGGTGTCGATCTCGGTCGGGTGCAACAACACGTGCACGTTCTGCATCGTGCCGTCGCTCCGAGGCAAGGAGCGCGACCGCAGGCCCGGCGATGTGCTCGCCGAGCTGCAGGCGCTCGTCGACGACGGCGTCGTCGAGGTGACGCTGCTGGGCCAGAACGTCAACTCCTACGGCGTCGAGTTCGGTGACCGCCTCGCGTTCGGCAAGCTGCTGCGGGCCGCGGGCGAGATCGACGGCCTCGAGCGCATCCGCTTCACGAGCCCGCACCCGGCGGCGTTCACCGACGACGTGATCGACGCGATGGCCGAGACGGATGCGGTGATGCCGCAGCTCCACATGCCGCTGCAGTCGGGCTCCGACCGCGTGCTGCGCGCGATGCGGCGCTCCTACCGCTCTGCCCGGTTCCTCGGCATCCTCGACCGTGTGCGCGAGCGCATCCCGCACGCGGCGATCACGACCGACATCATCGTCGGCTTCCCCGGCGAGACCGAGGAGGACTTCGCCGAGACGCTCCGCGTGGTCGAGGCGTCGCGGTTCGCGTCGGCCTTCACGTTCCAGTATTCGATCCGGCCCGGCACCCCCGCGGCGACGATGCCCGACCAGGTGCCGAAGGCGGTCGTGCAGGAGCGCTTCGAGCGCCTCGTCGCGCTGCAGGACCGCATCGCGTTCGAGGAGAACCGCGCGCAGGTCGGCCGCACGGTCGACGTGCTCGTCTCGAACAGCGACGGCAGGAAGGACGTCACGACGCACCGGCTCAGCGGCCGCGCCGAGGACAACCGGCTCGTGCACTTCGCGCCCGGCGCCGACGTGCCGCGCCCCGGCGATGTCGTGACGGTCGCCGTCACGCATGCGGCGCCGTTCCACCTCATCGCCGACCACGGGCCGGTGGCCCTGCGGCGCACGCGTGCGGGCGACGCATGGGATCGCGCGCAGGCCGACTCGTGCGCCGTGCCGGCGCCCGTCGCCGGCGGCGGCCCGCGCCCCGTGTCGCTCGGCCTGCCGGCGCTCCGCGTCACGTGACCCTCATCGCCGTCGTCGGGGCCACCGGCACCGGCAAGACGGCGGCGTCGCTCGACATCGCCGACGCGGTCGCGCGCCTCGGCGACACGGCCGAGATCGTGAACTGCGACGCGATGCAGCTGTACCGCGGCATGGACATCGGCACGGCCAAGGCGGGCGTCGACGAGCGGCGCGGCCACCCGCACCACCTGCTCGACGTGCTCGAGCCCTGGCAGGACGCCGCCGTGCCGGCCTACCGCGATGCCGCGCTCGGAGCGATCGCGGCGATCGAGGCGCGCGGCGCCGTGCCGATCCTGGTCGGCGGCAGCGGTCTCTACGCCTCGAGCGTGCTCTACGACTTCGCCTTCCCCGCGACGGACGCGGTGCTGCGCGCCGCCCTCGAGGCCGAGCTCGAGGCGTCGGGCGCAGCGGCGATGCACGCGCGGCTCGCGGCCGTCGACGCGAGCGCCGCCGCCGCGATCGGCCCGCACAACGGCAGGCGGCTCGTGCGCGCGTTGGAGGCGGTCACGCTCACCGGCGAGCCGTTCCGCGTGGGGCTGCCGCCCGAGGAGTCGCTCGTGCGGCCGACGATCATCCAGCACGTGCGCGCAGAGAGGGCAGCGCTCGTCGAGCGCCTCGACGCACGCGTGGCGGGCATGTGGGCGCTCGGCATCGTCGACGAGGCGCGCGCGCTGCGCGAGGCCGGCATCGAGCGGGGCACGACCGCGCAGCAGGCGATCGGCTACCGCCAGGCGCTCGACCAGCTCGACGGGCGCATCGACGAGTCGGAGGCGGTGGAGCGCACCCAGGCGCTCACGCGCCGCTACGCCCGCCGCCAGGTGTCGTGGTTCCAGCGCTACCCGGCCGCGCCCCCGATGGACCCGGCGGAGCTCGCGCGCCGAGCGGTCGGTAGCCTGGGAGCATGACGCAGGTGATCCCGCAGGGCTTCTCGAAGGGGCACGGGACCGGCAACGACTTCGTGCTGGTCGCCGACGCCGACGGCAGCGCGCCGCTCACGCCGGAGCGCGTCCGCGCGCTCGCCGACCGACGCTTCGGCGTCGGGGGCGACGGCGTCATCCGCGCGGTGCGCGCGGGCGCCACGGGCGTCGCCATCCTCGACAGCGCCGCCGAGGGCACCTGGGCGATGGACTACTGGAACGCCGACGGCAGCGTGAGCGAGATGTGCGGCAACGGCGTGCGCGTCTTCGTGCGCTACCTGCTCGAGGCGGGGCTCGAGCAGCTGCCGGACGGCGGCGCGATCGACGTCGCCACGCGGGCGGGCGTCAAGCGCGTCGTGCGCCGCGGCGGGCTGCTCTCCGTCGACCTCGGCCCGTTCGAGCTCGGCGAGATGGCTCTGGTCGCGGCCGACGGGCTCGAGGTCGACCGGCCGGGCCTGCTGGTGTCGACCGGCAACCCGCACGTCGTGGTCGCCCTCGCGAGCGAGGACGAGCTCGCCGGCCTCGACCTGCACCGGGCGCCGTCGCTCGACCCCGCGCCCGTCGACGGCGCGAACGTCGAGTTCGTCGTGCCCGGGGCGATCGCCGACGGCATCGGCTCGATCCGCATGCGCGTGCACGAGCGGGGCGTCGGCGAGACGCTCTCGTGCGGCACGGGCGCCGTCGCCGCGGCGATGGCGACCCGGCACTGGTCGGGGGACGCCGCCGACCGCTGGATCGTCGACGTGCCGGGCGGCCGGCTCGAGGTCGACGTCGACGAGCGCGGCCACGCCTGGCTCACCGGGCCCGCCGAGATCGTCTTCCGCGGAGAGACGCTCAGTCCGGCGCTGTGACGGCGATGATGCGGTACGTCTTCCGGGAGTCGGCGCGCTCGACGTCGAAGCCCTGGAAGCGCTCCGCGAGCCACCGCAGCAGCGAGTCGGCGCCGAGGTGCTTCTGCACCACGAGCCACGCCGTCGCCCCGGGCGCCAGCCGCGGGATCCACCGCTCCAGCAGCGCGTGCAGCTCGGCCTTGCCGATGCGGATGGGCGGGTTCGACCAGATGACGTCGAACCGCACGTCGTCCGGCACGAGCTCGGGCGAGGCGGCCGTGATGTTCGATATGCTGAGCAGCTCGGCATTCCGCTCCACGAGCGAGAGCGCTCGGGCATTGACGTCGACCGCCCACACGCGAGCGGCGGGGGAGCGGAGCGCGAGCGTCGTGGCGATCGGCCCCCAGCCGCAGCCGAGGTCCAGCAGCTCGCCGGTCTCGGGGGGTTCGGGCACGGCATCCAGCAGCACCGCGGTGCCGACGTCGAGGCGGTCGCCGGAGAAGACGCCGGTGGCCGTGAGCATCTCCCGCTCCTCGCCCGCGATGGGCACCCGGATCGTCCGGGTGGACGAGGGCGCGGCGGGATCGGGTGAGAAGTAGTGGTCCGGCACGGACACGACAGTAGCGAAGGACGAAGCATGGCAGCACCGCAGGACAGCGGACCCACCGGCCCCGGGCGCGCGACGGAGCGCATCCTGGCCTGGGCCACGTCGGAGGACGACGTCCTCGGCGAGCGCGCGCAAGCGCTGCAGGACGACGGCACCGCGACCGACGCGGGGTTCGGCGACGACGTCGACGGCGCGCAGCTCGAGCGCGCCGATCGCGCGGCGCTCCGACGCGTCGATGGCCTGCGCACCGAGCTCGAGGACGTCACCGAGGTCGAGTACCGCCAGCTGCGGCTCGAGAACGTCGTGCTCGTCGGCGTCTACTCCGGTGGCGCGAGCGGCGCGGAGGACGCCGAGAACTCGCTGCGCGAGCTCGCCGCGCTCGCCGAGACCGCCGGTGCGCGCGTGCTCGACGGCATGCTCCAGCGCCGCCCCAACCCCGACCCGGCGACCTACGTCGGCCGCGGCAAGGCGGAGGAGCTCGCGGCCATCGTCAAGGAGCTCGGCGCCGACACCGTGATCGCCGACAGCGAGCTCTCGCCGAGCCAGCGCCGCGCGCTCGAGGACCAGGTGAAGGTCAAGGTGATCGACCGCACCGCGGTGATCCTCGACATCTTCAGCCAGCACGCGACGAGCCGCGAGGGCAAGGCGCAGGTCGAGCTCGCGCAGCTCGAGTACCTGCTGCCGCGCCTGCGCGGCTGGGGCGAGTCGATGTCGCGCCAGGCCGGTGGCCAGGTCGGCGGCCAGGGCGCAGGCATGGGCTCCCGCGGTCCCGGTGAGACGAAGATCGAGCTCGACCGCCGCCGCATCCACACCCGCATGGCGCGGCTGCGGAAGCAGATCAAGGGCTTCGGGCCCGCGCGGCAGGCGAAGCGCGCGAACCGCGACCGCTTCGAGGTGCCGGGCGTCGCGATCGTGGGCTACACGAACGCCGGCAAGTCGAGCCTGCTCAACCGCATCACCGGCGCGGGTGTGCTGGTCGAGAACGCGCTGTTCGCGACCCTCGACGCGACGGTGCGGCGCTCGAGCACGCCCGACGGCCGCGAGTTCACGATCGCCGACACGGTCGGCTTCGTGCGCAACCTGCCGCACCAGCTCGTCGAGGCGTTCCGCTCGACGTTCGAGGAGGTGGCGGAGTCGGACGTCGTCGTGCACGTCGTCGACGCGAGCCACCCCGACCCGGCGGCGCAGATCGCGACGGTGCGCGACGTGCTGGGCGAGACGGGCGCGCGCTCCATCCCCGAGGTCGTCGTGTTCAACAAGGCCGACCTCATCAGCGACGACGAGCGGCTCGTGCTGCGCGGGCTGCAGCCGGACGCCGTCTTCGCCTCCGCGCGGACGGGCGAGGGCGTCGACGCGATCCTCGCGAGGATCGCCGAGCTGCTGCCGCGGCCGGAGGTCGCGGTGTCGCTGCTCGTGCCCTTCGACCGTGGAGACATCATCGCGATGCTGCACGACCGCTTCGAGGTGCTGCGCGAGGCCTACGAGGAGGCGGGCACGCGCGTCGACGCGAAGGTCACCGAGGCGGCGCTCGCGCAGCTGGCGGAGTTCCGGGTCGAGCCGGCTGCCTGACGCCTAGACGGCGCGCAGGACGGCGACGACGCGGCCCAGCACGTCGGACTCGTCGCCGAGGATCGGCTCGAACGCCGAGTTGCGGGGCAGCAGCCACGTGTGGCCGTCGCGCTGCTTGAACACCTTGACGGTCGCCTCGCCGTCGAGCATCGCGGCGACGATGTCGCCGTTGTCGGCCGTCTGCTGCTGCCGCACGACGACCCAGTCGCCGTCGCAGATCGCGGCGTCGATCATCGAGTCGCCGACGACCTTGAGCATGAAGAGGTCGCCGGTGCCGACGAGCTGCTTCGGCAGCGGGAACACGTCCTCGACCTGCTGCTCCGCCGTGATCGGGATGCCGGCGGCGATGCGGCCGACGAGCGGCACGAACGTGGCCTGGTCGACGCTGCCGGCGGTCTCGTCGAGCTCGTCGTCGACGAGCACCTCGATGGTGCGGGGGCGCGAGGGGTCGCGGCGGATGGCGCCGGCCAACTCGAGCTGGCCGAGCTGGTGGGTGACGCTCGAGAGCGAGGACAGCCCGACGGCGTCGCCGATCTCGCGGTAGCTCGGCGGGTAGCCGCGCTGGCGCACCGCTCGCTGGATCATCTGCAGGATCGCCTGCTGCTTGTCCGTCAGCTGCCTCGCCATGCCCGCCCGCTCTCGATGTCAGTAGCCCCTGCTTGACTCCTGGTGGTTCGAAAGCGTATCCGACAGGGTGCCCGGATCAAACGGATGTTCGAGCGTGTCGTGGGGATTCTCCGCTACGGGGCTTGACGCATCCATGGAATCGAAGATAGGTTCGAAACAGAGATTCGCGGCCGGTGCTCCCGGCCGAGCACCGGCTGCGGATCCCACGAGAGGAGCAGGCCATGACTGCCATCGCCACCGCACGCATCACCGGCACGCCGACCGTCCGGGTGCGCATGACGCCGCGCGGTCGCCGCGCCCTCGCGCTGCTCGTCGCCGCCCCCGTCATCGTCGCGGGCACCCTCGCGGGTGCCGGCGTCCTGGGCGGTGCGCTCGCCGGCGCCGTCGCGTCGTCCTCCACCGACACGGCCCAGTTCGAGCACATCACCGTGCTGCCGGGCCAGTCGCTCTGGCAGATCGCCCAGGTCGTCGCCCCCGAGGCCGACCCGCGCGACGTGATCGCCGAGATCGAGCTGCTCAACGGCATCGCCGGCGCGATCCAGCCCGGCGAGCAGCTGGCGATCCCCGCGCACTACTCGCGCTGAGCCCGCGGCCGCGCCCGGCGCGGCTCGCCCGCCGTCCTAGGCTGGTTCGGTGACGAGCCTCGACGACCTCCCCATCCGCGACGACCTGCGCGGGCTGACGCCGTACGGCGCTCCGCAGCTCGACGTGCCGGTGCGGCTCAACGTCAACGAGAACGCCTACCGGGTGCCGGAGGCGGTCGCGCTCGACATCGTGCAGGAGATCGCTCGCGCGCTCCCGGACGCGAACCGCTATCCGGACCGCGAGTTCGACGCGCTCCGTCGCGCCTTCGCCGACTACCTCGGGCACGGCCTCGAGCCCGCCCAGCTGTGGGCGGGGAACGGCTCGAACGAGGTGCTGCAGCACGTGCTGCAGGCCTTCGGCGGTCCCGGCCGCTCGCTGCTCTCGTTCACGCCCACGTACTCGATGTACCCGCTGCTCGCGCAGGGCGTCGGCATGCGGTGGGTGCCGGTGCCGCGCGCCGCCGACTTCACCATCAGCCCCGACGCCGTGCGCGCGGCGATCGCCGAGCACGACCCGGACGTCGTCTTCCTCTGCTCGCCCAACAACCCCACCGGCACGGCGATCGGCCTCGACGTCGTCGAGGCGGCCGCCGAGGCCGCGCGCGGCATCGTGCTCGTCGACGAGGCGTATGCCGAGTTCGCGCACGACCGCAGCCAGACCGCGCTCTCGCTGCTCGATCGGTACCCGCGCCTGCTGGTCTCCCGCACGATGAGCAAGGCGTTCGCGTTCGCAGGCATCCGCGTCGGCTACCTCGCCGCGCACCCCGCCGTCGTCGACGCGCTCCGGCTCGTGCGGCTCCCGTACCACCTGTCGGCGATCACGCAGGCTGCCGCGGTCGCCGCGCTCCGCCACAGCGACGAGATGCTGTCGCGCGTCGACGAGCTGCGCACCCAGCGCGACCGGATCGTCGACGAGCTGACGGCCATGGGCTTCGAGCCCTACCCGTCCGACGCCAACTTCGTGCTCGTCGGCGGCGTCGCCGACCCGCAGGCCACCTTCCGCGCCCTGCTCGACCGCGGCATCCTCGTGCGCGACGTCGGCCTGCCCCACACGCTGCGCATCACCGCCGGCACGCGGGCCGAGACGAGCGCGCTGCTGGCCGCGATGGCCGAGCTCGGCGCGGAATAGGATCGAGGCATGGCCCGCACTGCTTCCATCGAGCGCACGACGAGCGAGTCGAGCATCCGCCTCTCGCTCGACCTCGACGGCGACGGCACCTCGTCGATCTCGACGACCGTGCCCTTCTACGACCACATGCTGACGGCCTTCGCGAAGCACTCGCTCATCGACCTCACGGTCGAGGCGTCCGGCGACACCGACATCGACGCGCACCACACCGTCGAGGACACCGCGATCGCGCTCGGCCTCGCGCTCGCCGAGGCGCTCGGCGACAAGGCAGGGGTGCGGCGGTACGGCGACGCCACCGTGCCGCTCGACGAGGCGCTCGCGCGCGCCGTCGTCGACCTCTCCGGCCGCCCGTTCCTCGTGCACGGCGGCGAGCCCGCCGGGTTCGAGCTCCACCGCATCGGCGGCCAATTCACCGGCTCGCTCGTGCGGCACGTCTTCGAGGCGATCACGCTCAACGCCCGGATCACCGCGCACGTCGAGGTGCTCGCCGGCCGCGACCCCCACCACGTCGCGGAGGCCGAGTTCAAGGCCTTCGCGCGTGCGCTCCGGGTCGCGGTCGAGCGCGACCCCCGCGTCACCGGCGTGCCGTCGACCAAGGGCGCGCTCTGATGGCGGCGCGTCCCCGCGTGGCCCTGCTCGACTACGGGCTCGGCAACGTGCACTCCGCCGCGAAGGCGCTCGAGGCGGCCGGCGCCGACGTGACGCTCACCGCCGACCGCAGCGCGGTCATGGAGGCCGACGGCCTCGTCGTGCCGGGCGTCGGCTCGATGGCCGCGTGCATGGCCGGCATCCAGGCGATCCGCGGCGGCGAGCTCATCGGCCGACGCCTCGCGGGCTCTCGTCCGGTGCTCGGCATCTGCGTGGGCATGCAGGTGCTCTTCTCGAGCGGCGAGGAGGGCGGCAGCCCGACCGTCGGCCTCGACGAGTGGCCCGGCACGGTCCGCCGGCTGCGGGCCGACATCCTGCCCCACATGGGCTGGGCGCAGGTCGACGCGCCCGACGACTCCACGCTCTTCGCCGGGCTCCGCGACGAGCGCTTCTACTTCGTGCACTCCTACGCGGCCACCGAGTGGAGCATCGACCCGCACCCGCGCATCCGCCAGCCGCGCGTGACGTGGGCCGAGCACGGCGAGCGATTCATCGCCGCCGTCGAGAACGGCCCCCTCGCCGCCACCCAGTTCCACCCCGAGAAGTCGGGCGACGCGGGCATCCGCCTGCTGCGGAACTGGGTCGGCGGCCTCTGAGCTCCTACCCCCGGAAGGCATCGAACCCCCATGACCGACTTCAACCAGTCGCCCAAGCTGCAGCTGCTGCCCGCCATCGACGTCGCCGACGGCAAGGCGGTGCGGCTCACGCAGGGCAAGGCCGGCACCGAGACGTCGTTCGGCAGCCCGGTCGAGGCAGCGGAGGACTGGGTGCGGCAGGGCGCCGAGTGGCTGCACCTCGTCGACCTCGACGCCGCCTTCGGCCGTGGCGACAACCGCGGGGTGATCAAGAAGGTCATCAAGGCGGTGCGCGGCCGGGTGCAGGTCGAGCTCTCGGGCGGCATCCGCGACGAGTCCTCGCTCGAGGCCGCGCTCGCCACCGGCGTGAAGCGCATCAACCTCGGCACCGCGGCCCTCGAGAACCCGGAGTGGACGGCCTCCGTCATCGCGGAGTACGGCGAGCAGATCGCGGTGGGCCTCGACGTGCGCGGCACGACGCTCGCGGCGCGGGGCTGGACCCAGGACGGCGGCGACCTGTGGGATGTGCTCGACCGGCTCGAGGCCGCCGGGTGCAGCCGCTACGTGGTCACCGACGTCACGAAGGACGGCACCCTCCAGGGCCCGAACATCGAGCTGCTGCGGCAGGTCGCCGAGCGCACCGAGAAGCCCGTCGTCGCCTCCGGCGGCATCGCGAGCCTCGACGACATCGCCGCGCTCCGCGAGCTCGTGCCGCACGGCGTCGAGGGCGCCATCGTCGGCAAGGCGCTCTACGCGGGAGCGTTCACGCTCGCCGCCGCGCTCGACGTCGCGAGTGCCTGAGGCGGCAGACTCGGCCGGGCGGCCGTGGGCCGGCCGCTCGTTCGACCACCACGACACCGCCTACGCCGGCGACGACGGCTCGCCGCCCGCCGGCTACCGGGAGGCGGTGCGCGCCCTCGCCGACGGGACCGCGGGCAGGGCAGCCGTCGTCGACGCGCTGCGCGGCGAGCGCCTGCTCGTGCCGCTGCTCGCGGCGGCGGGGGAGACGGGCGTCGACGACCGCGGCAGGACCGTCGACAAGACGCAGGAGCTGTCGATCGTCACGGTGCTGGGTCCCGACGGCGAGCCGATCCTGCCGATGTTCTCGGGTGTCGACGCCATGCAGGCGTGGAACCCGCGGGCACGTCCGGTGCCCACGAGCGTCCAGCGCGCCGCGGCTGCGGCGCTGGACGGACCGGCGCGCATCGTCGTCGACCCGGGGGGCGAGGGCGAGTTCGTGCTCGGCCGCTCGATGCTCACCGCGCTGCTGACCGACGAGCCGTGGCGCTGGGGGGTCGAGGATCCGGCCGTGCACGCCGCGGTGCTCGACGCGTTGCTCGCAGCACCGGCCGTGCAGGCGGTCGTGCTCGCGACGGGCGATCCGCGCTGCACGCTGGTCGGCGCGGAGCTCGAGGTGCACGCGCTCGTCGACGGCTCGCCCGACGCCGCCGGCCAGGTGCAGCGCGCGGCGCAGGCGCTCGGCGTCGCGGAGGTCGTGCGGGAGCGCATCGCGAGCGTCGCCGTGCGGGTGCACCGCTGGGACGGCGGCGCCGCGAGCCTGCCGCTCGCGGCACCGGCAGCGCTCGCCGTCACGCGCGCCGAGCTCGAGCGCTAGTTGACCGGCCCGGTGAACTTCTCGCCCGGGCCCTTGCCCGGCGCGTCGGGGATCGTGCTCGCCTCGCGGAAGGCGAGCTGCACCGACCGCAGGCCGTCGCGCAGCGGCGCGGCGTGGATGCCGCCGATCTCGGCCGCGGCGGCCGTCACGAGCCCGGCGAGGGCGTTGATGAGCTTCCGCGCCTCATCGAGGTCGAGCTGCTGCTCGGGGTCGTCGGCGAGCCCCACCTTCACGGCGGCCGCGCTCAGCAGGTGGATCGCGACGGTGTTGATCAGCTCGACCGCGGGCACCTCGGCGATGTCGCGCATCTCGGCGATGGCGTCGTCGTGGTCGTGCTGCATCGCGTCGGTCATCGCACTCTTCTCCCGAAGGTCGGTCTCTGGTAGGCTTCTGCAGGTTTCGGGCTTCGCGCCCGGAGGTGAAAGAGGAGCAATCCCACCCGCAGTCGTTCCAGGCTAACGGGTCAACGGCACCGCGACGCTTCGTCGCCAGGTGCTGAGCCGCGCAGCAGATCCGCGCGTCGGCTCCTCGTTCGCCGTGCACCAGCACACAGCACGCAAACGAGAAGGAGCCCGCGATCAGCGATCCCCGCACCAATGAGCGCATCCGCGTCCCCGAAGTCCGACTGGTCGGCCCTGCCGGCGAGCAGGTCGGCGTCGTCCGGGTCGAGGATGCCCTTCGTCTTGCCCGCGAGGCAGAGCTCGACCTCGTCGAGGTCGCGCCCGACGCCCGCCCGCCCGTCGTCAAGATCATGGACTTCGGCAAGTTCAAGTACGAGCAGGCTCAGAAGGTCAAGGAAGCACGTCGCAACCAGGCGAACACGGTCCTCAAGGAGGTCCGGTTCCGGCTCAAGATCGACGAGCACGACTACGAGACCAAGCGCAAGCGCGCCGAGGGCTTCCTGAAGGCCGGCGACAAGGTCAAGGCCATGATCCTGTTCCGCGGCCGCGAGCAGTCGCGCCCCGAGCTGGGCGTGCGCCTGCTGCAGCGCTTCGCGGAGGACATCGGCGAGTTCGGCTCGGTCGAGTCGTCGCCGACGATCGACGGACGCAACATGGTCATGATCGTCGGCCCGATGCGCTCGAAGTCGGACGCGAAGGCGGAGCTCAACGCCGCCCGCTCGGCGCAGCGCGCCGCCGACCAGGAGAAGCGTCGCGCCGAGGCCGAGCGCCAGGCGGCGCACCAGGCCGCCCTCGACGCCGAGCGTCCCGCTCGACCGGTGCTGCCCGCCCGCAGCGCCGCGACCGGTGACTCGGAGTCGCGCTCGTCGCGTCCCTCGACCGGCACCTCGCGGCCGGCCAGCAGCTCGCGCCCCGCGAGCAGCTCGTCGTCGCGCCCGTCGAGCGCCTCGAGCTCGTCGCGCCCGTCGTCGGAGTCGTCGGACTCGCGCCCCCGCCAGACGGCGCGCACCGTGCAGCCGACCCCGGCCGGCGCACCGCGCCCGTCCATGGCGCCGCGCCCCGCGTCCGCGTCGCCCGCCGCCGCGAAGCCGGCCGGCACCCCTTCCGCCGCGCCCGCGGCTCCGAAGCCCGCCGCGAAGCCCGCGGTCCCGAAGCCCGCGGCCACGCCCGCGGCGCCCTCGGCGGCCGGCAAGCCCGCAGCGCCCAAGGCCAAGCCCGCAGGTCCGCCCGCCGGCAAGCCAGCATCCGAGTAGGAGAAGAAG
>Ga0213837_1001136_pt1 | contig 16152 bp, 15 predicted proteins | sample SWPATP12_FD_160572 | JGI IMG/M metagenome (GOLD analysis project Ga0213837, IMG submission 160572) | Coastal seawater microbial communities from Marineland, Florida, United States - SWPA TP1 #2 | ecosystem: Environmental > Aquatic > Marine > Coastal | place: USA: Florida | collected 2016-08-06
TCCGGGTCGACGACGTGGTCCTCGGCCACGAGGCGACCGTGTCGAAGGTGAGCGAGGAGCAGCTGTTCTACCTCATGTCGCGCGGCCTGGCCGAGACCGAGGCGATGGCGATGATCGTGCGCGGCTTCATCGAGCCGATCGCCCGCGAGCTGCCCATGGAGTACGCGCTCGAGCTCAACAAGCTCATCGAGATGAGCATGGAAGGATCCGTCGGTTGATGACTGCGACAGACACGCCCCCCGCCCCCCTGGGCGCCGTGGCCGCGCCGGCCGAGCGCTTCGTCCCGATCCAGACCCGCTCGGAGCGCCCGACGTCGTTCGAGCCTGCCGACTTCGGCGTGCCGACCGGCCGTGAGGTCAACTGGAAGCTCTCCGACGTGCGGCGCCTCGCGCCGCTCTTCGTCGACGAGGAGACCGAGACCGGGACCGGCACGGCCGGGATCGAGGTCGACGTCGAGGCGCTCGTCGAGCGCGGCCTGCTCGTCGAGTCGATCGGCCTCGACGCCCCGGTGCGCGGCGAGATCTTCCGTCCCGAGGACGTCGTCAGCGCGATCGCGTGGAAGCGCGGTGTGGACGCGCTGCACGTGCGGCTGCCGGAGGGGCGCGAGCAGACCGAGCCGGTCATCGCGCGCCTGCACGGCACGGGTGCCGACCGCCACGCGAACGCGCACATCGTCATCGAGGCCATGCCCGGCTCGATCGGCACCGTCGTGCTGCACCACTCCGGCTCTGCGCGATACGCGCAGAACGTCGAGATCCTCGTCCGCGACGGCGCCCGCCTCACGGTCATCTCGGTGCAGGACTGGGAGGACGACACCGTCCACGCCGCGACCCACCAGGCGGTCGTGGGCGAGGGCGCGTTCCTCAAGCACATGGTCGTCTCGTTCGGCGGCGGCGTCGTGCGGGTCAACCCGTCGATGCGCCTCGCGGGCCACCGCGCCGAGGGCGAGATGTACGGCCTGTCGTTCGCCGACGCTGGCCAGCACATCGAGAGCCAGGTGTTCATGTTCCACGAGGGCACCGAGACGCGCGGCAACGTGCTCTACAAGGGCGCCCTGCAGGGCATCGGCGCGCGCTCGGTGTGGGTGGGCGACGTCCTCATCGGCCGCGACGCGACCGGCACCGACAGCTACGAGAAGAACCAGAACCTCGTGCTCACCGACGGCGCCCGCGCCGACAGCATCCCGAACCTCGAGATCCAGACGGGCGACATCGCCGGCGCCGGCCACGCATCCGCGACCGGCCGCTTCGACGACGAGCAGCTGTTCTACCTCGAGTCGCGCGGCATCGACGAGGAGCAGGCTCGCCGGCTCGTCGTGATCGGCTTCCTCATGGAGATCGTGCAGAAGATCGGCGTGCCCGAGATCGAGCAGCGCCTCGCCGAGGCGATCGAGGAGGAGCTGCGACGCGGCGCCGGACTCGCCCCCGCGTCGAAGGCTGGGGCATGACGGCACAGCGCGCCTGCGGGGTGGGCGACGTCGCGGTGAGCGCGGCCATGAAGGTCGAGCTCGACGGCATCGCCATCGCGATCGTGAAGGACTCGTCCGGCGCGATCCACGCGATCGGCGACACCTGCACGCACGGCGAGATCTCGCTGTCGGAGGGCTTCGTCGAGGACGAGGCGATCGAGTGCTGGGCGCACGGCTCGCAGTTCGCGCTCCGCACCGGCAAACCCATGAACCTCCCGGCCTACGAGCCGGTGCCGGTGTTCCCGGTGATCATCGACGGCGACGACGTGCTCGTCGACGTGCAGAACCCCCTCCATCAGAATTGACACCGACCCTGCAGTAGCTGCAGCCGAGACTGTTGCGCGGCTGCGGCCGCCGAGGAAGGAAGCGCCATGAGCGTGCTGGACATCAAGGACCTGCAGGTCTCCATCGAGACCGAGCAGGGCAAGAAGGAGATCCTGCGGGGCGTGGACCTGCGGATCGCATCGGACGAGATCCACGCGGTGATGGGGCCGAACGGCTCCGGCAAGTCGACCCTCGCCTACACGATCGCGGGTCACCCGCGGTACTCCGTCGACGGTGGCTCGATCACCCTCGACGGCGAGGACGTGCTCGAGATGAGCGTCGACGAGCGCGCTCGCGCGGGCCTGTTCCTCGCGATGCAGTACCCGGTCGAGATCCCCGGCGTGACGGTGTCGAACTTCCTGCGCACCGCGAAGACCGCGGTCTCGGGCGAGGCTCCCCGCGTGCGCCAGTGGATCGGCGACGTGCGCACGGCCATGGAGCAGCTGCGCATGGACCCGTCGTTCGGCGAGCGCAACGTCAACGAGGGCTTCTCGGGCGGCGAGAAGAAGCGCCACGAGATCCTGCAGATGGAGCTCCTGCGCCCGCAGTTCGCCGTGCTCGACGAGACCGACTCGGGCCTCGACGTCGACGCGCTGCGCATCGTCTCGGAGGGCGTGAACCGCATCAAGGGCGAGACCGGCCTCGGTGTGCTGCTCATCACGCACTACACGCGCATCCTGCGCTACATCCAGCCCGACTTCGTGCACGTGTTCGTCAACGGGCGCATCGCCGAGCAGGGCGGCCGCGAGCTGGCCGACCGCCTCGAGGACGAGGGCTACGACCGCTACCTCAAGGCCGGCGTCTGATGGCCCTCGTCGAGATCGACGCGACGAAGTTCGACGAGGTCACCGAGGCGCTCAAGGATGTCGTCGACCCCGAGCTCGACGTCAACATCGTCGACCTGGGCCTGGTCTACGACCTCGCCTGGGACGACGAGCAGCACGCGCTCGTGATCTCGATGACGCTCACCTCGGCGGGCTGCCCGCTCACCGACGTGATCGAGACCGAGATCGCCGAGAAGCTCGACGGCGTCGTGGAGCAGTTCCGCATCAACTGGGTGTGGATGCCGCCGTGGGGTCCCGAGCGGATCACCGAGGACGGCCGCGAGATGATGAGGGCGCTCGGCTTCACCATCTAGCGATGGTCGAGCCGCAGCGAGCGGCTTCAGCAGGAGGACCCGGACGATCCAGTGGATCGTCCGGCCGAGCGCCGTCGCGAGCGCAAGCGAGCGATTTGGGGTTCACGATCTAGAAGACCCAACGCTGTCGCGAGCGCAAGCGAGCGATCTGGGCTTCACGGTCTCGGCGAGCACCCGGTGCGATCGGTCGCTCGCACCGACCGCCCGACACACGCAGAAGGGGACGACCACAAGGTCGTCCCCTTCTCGCACATCCAGGGTCCCCTCACCCCGCCCGACTCACCCGCGGCGCCCACGCCCGCTCCGGCTCGACCACCGACAGCATCGACCAGACGGTGGTCGCGAGCGGCGGGTAGTCCTCGACGATGCGGCGCAGCACGCGGTCGCTCGTCTCGTGGTCCGGGCGCACGGCTGCGGGCAGGAGGATGCGCTCGGCGCGCAGCAGCAGCACGACGATCTCGTCGACGCTCGGCAGCTCGGTCATGAACTCCCAGGGGTCCTCGCCGGCGCGCAGGCGCTCCTCGACGAGCACCGAGCGCTCATCCGCGGCCTCGGCACGCAGCACCTCGAGGCTCGCGCGCCTGCGCGGCTCGGGCAGGTGGGCTTCTGGGTGGGGCACCGAGCGGTCAGCGCTCCCGACCCTGGCGCGGCTTCCGCGGCGGACGCTCGTCGGACCCGCGCCCGCCGCGTTCACCGCGGTCGCCGCGCGACGGCCGCGCACCCGTGTCGACCTGGATGTCGATGGGCACGCCCATGATGCGGGTCTTCGAGAGCTGCTCGAGCTGCGAGCGGTCGAGCTCGGGCAGCTCGACGAGCGTGTGGTCGAAGCGGATCTGGATGCGTCCGAAGTCGTCGCGGCCCAGGCCGCCCTCGTTCGCGAGCGCGCCGACGATCTGCCGCGGCTCGACGCCCTTGCGGCTGCCGACGGCGAGGCGGTACGTCGTCGCATCCGAGGGTCCGCGGCGCGAGCGGCGCTCGCCGTCGCCGTCAGCGCGGGCGGGGCGATCGGGGCGGTCGGGCCGGTCGGCCCGCGACGCCTGCAGCGCGCGGTCGGCGCGCTCGTCGAGCAGCAGCGGCGTCTCGCCCTGCGCGACGACGGCGAGCGCGGCGGCGACGTCCTCCTGCGGCACGTCGTGGTGCTCGACGTAGTGGGCGACGATCTCGCGAAAGCGCTCGATGCGGTCGCTCTGCGCGAGCGCCGCGGTGATCGCGTCGTCGAAGCGCGTCAGGCGCGTCGAGTTCACCTCGTCGGCGCTCGGCATCGGCATGATCGCGACCGTGCCGCGGGTCGCCTTCTCGATCTGGCTGAGCATGCGCCGCTCTCGCGCGGTGACGAAGCTGATCGCGTCGCCCGTGCGCCCGGCGCGGCCGGTGCGGCCGATGCGGTGCACGTACGACTCGGTGTCGATCGGCAGATCGTAGTTGATGACGTGGCTGATGCGCTCGACGTCGAGCCCGCGCGCCGCGACGTCGGTCGCCACGAGCACGTCGAGGTCGCCGGAGCGCAGCTGCTCGATCATCTTCTCGCGCTGCGGCTGCGCGACGTCGCCCGAGATGCCGGCGGCGGCGTAGCCGCGCGCCCGCAGGCGCTCCGCGACCGTCTCGGTCTCGTTGCGCGTGCGGGTGAAGACGATCGCCGCCTCGAAGGGCTCGACCTCGAGCACGCGCGTGAGCGCCTCGAGCTTCTGCTGGTACGAGACCATCAGCGCCCGCTGGGTGATGCTCGGCGACGTCGACGCGCTGCCGCGCACGGTGATCTCGACGGGCTCGCGGAGGTGCTGCTGCGAGATCGCGCGGATCTGCCGCGGCATGGTCGCCGAGAAGAGGGCGACCTGCTTCTCGGGCGGCGTCGACTGCAGGATCTGGTCGACGTCCTCGGCGAAGCCCATCCGGAGCATCTCGTCGGCCTCGTCGAGCACGACGTGCGTGAGGCCGGACAGGTCGAGCGTGCCCTTCGCGAGGTGGTCCATGATGCGGCCGGGGGTGCCGACGATGACGTGCACGCCGCGGCGGAGCGCCGACAGCTGCACGCCGTAGCCCTGGCCACCGTAGATCGGCAGCACGTGCACGCCGCCGAGGTGGGCCGCGTAGCGCTCGAACGCCTCGCACACCTGCACGGCGAGCTCGCGCGTGGGCGTCAGCACGAGCGCCTGCGGGCTGCGGCGCGAGACATCGATCGCGGCGAGCACCGGGAGCGCGAACGCGGCCGTCTTGCCCGTGCCGGTCGACGCGAGGCCGATGAGGTCCCGGCCGCCGAGCAGCGGCGGGATGGTCTCGGCCTGGATCGCCGACGGCGTCTCGTAGCCGACGTCGTCGAGGGCCTTCAGGATGGCGGGCGGGAGGCCGAGGCTGGCGAACGTGGTGCGCTCGCCGTCGGGCTCGGAGGCTTGGATGGGCTGCGCGTCGTTCACGTCTGCAAGGGTACGCGGTGCCCCGCGCGCCCGGCGCGCATCCCGAAGCCGCGGGGTGCAGGATGAGCGGGTGAGCTCGCAGTCGACGACCCGGCGCAACCGCGCATCGGTGCTCGCGGCCGCCCGCACGGCCGGCGACGCGTCGCGCGCCGAGCTCGCCGCGGCGACGGGCCTCAGCGTCGCGACCGTGTCGCGCGCGGTCGTCGCCCTCATCGACGCCGGGCTGCTCGTCGAGCAGAGCGCCGTCGGACCCGCCGGCGGCAGGCCGCTCGGGCGGGTGCGGGTCGACGAGTCGGCCGCCACGGTGCTCGCCGTCGACGTCGCCGACCACCACACGACGCTCGCGCTCGTCGACCTCGGCGGCACCGTTCGCTGGAGCGAGCGCCTCGATGCCCCTGCGGGTGCCGACGAGCGGCTCGAGCACACGTTGCACGCCATCGAGACCGCCTGGCACGCGCCGCACGGGCGACCGCGCCCGGTCGCGATCGGCGTCGCGATCCCCGGCCCCGTGCAGGCGGACGGCACGATCGACTTCGCTCCCGCGCTGCACTGGCACGGCATCCACCTCGGCGACCTGCTGCGCCAGCGCCTCGACGCGCCGGTCGCGGTCGGCAACGACGCCAACCTGATCGCCGTGGCCGAGTCGCGCTGGGGCGAGCACAGGGAAGCGACGAGCCTGATGGCGCTCGCCGTCTTCGAGGGCGTCGGCGCCGGCATCGTCGAGCACGGCAGGATCCTCGAGGGCAGCCGCGGCTTCGCCGGGCAGATCGGCCGCATGCTCGTCGGGCCCGACTCGATCGACCGCCTCTACGTCGACTTCGGCGACCTGGAGTCGCAGCTCGGCTCCGCCGGGCTCGTGCGGCGCGCGGCCGCCGACGGCATCGAGCTGCCCGCGGGCGTCGAGCCCTTCGCGGCGGTGTTCGCGCGAGCGGGGGAGCGGTCGCCCGCCGGCGCTTTCGCGCGACGCGTGCTCGACGAGTTCGCGGTCGCGCTCGCCAACGTGTGCGCGCTGCTCGATCCGGAGGTCATCGTGCTCGCCGGCCGCTTCGCCCCACTGGCCGAGACGGTGGTGCCGGAGCTCGAGCGCCGCCTCACGGGCCGGGTGCTGCACATCCCGAGGCTCGTGCCCGCCTCGGCGGACGGCGAGGGCGCGCTGCTCGGCGCGGCCGCGATCGCCGTCGACGCCTTCGGGTCGCTGGAGCGCCTGCTCGACGCGTAGGTCACGATTCGGCCACGGTGCTAGGCGGCGCGCCACCGTCGTGCAACACTGGCCTCATCATTTTTCGCAGTCTGCATGAAAGTGCGGACACGGATGCAAGGAGGCATCGACATGCGACAGCGCGCACTCGGATTCGCGGCTCTGGCGACGGCAACCCTCGTCGTCGCAGGCTGCTCGACCGTCTCGAACGAGCCGGCCCCCAGCGGATCGGACGCAGCAGCGGCCGGCCCCTTCACCATCGGCATCAGCAACGGCTTCGTCGGCTCCGAGTACCGGACGCAGATGATCGCCGACATCGAGGAGGCAGCCTCGGAGTACCAGGAGGCCGGCACCCTCGAGGAGCTCGTGCTCGAGAACGCCGACACCGATGTCAACGGCCAGATCCAGCAGGTCCGCAACCTCATCAACGCCGGCGTCGACGCGATCATCGCCGACCCCAACTCGGGCTCCGCGCTCGACCAGGTGTTCCAGGAGGCGACCGACCAGGGCATCCTCGTCTTCGCGATCGACCAGGCGGTGACCGCCGAGAGCGTCATCAACGTCGGCATCGACCAGGAGCTGTGGGCCGAGACGAGCGCAGAGTGGCTCGCCGAGAAGGTCGGCGACGGCGGCAGCATCGTCGCGGTCAACGGCATCTCGGGCCACCCGGCCAACGAGGCCCGCTGGGGAGCGGCGCAGGCCGTGTTCGAGGAGGCCGGCATCGAGGTGCTCACCACCGCCGACGGCGGCTGGGACCAGGCCACCGGTCAGCAGGAGATGGGCAACCTGCTCGCGACCTACCCGGACATCGACGGCGTCTGGACGCAGGACGGCATGGCCCTCGGCGTGCTGCAGGCGCTCATCGCCGCCGACAAGCAGGACGAGATCGTGATGTCGGGCGAGGCCCGCAACGGCTTCCTCCGGCTCTGGAGCGAGCAGGCGGACGGCTTCGAGTCGATCGGCGTCGTGAACCCCCCGGGAACGGGCGCGACCGCGCTGCACATCGCCATGGCGATGCTGCAGGGCGCGGAGCTCGACGAGTCGCAGCTGCAGGACGGCCACGACATCGTGCTGGAGCTCGAGGAGGCCGTCACGGCCGACAACTTCGACGAGATCTGGGCCGAGGTCGAGAGCCAGCCCGACACCTACGTGCTCGACTCGGTGCTGACCGCCGAGGACGTCCAGCAGTTCCTGCAGTAGGACCGACGATGACCGAGACCTCGCCGCTCGTGCGCCTCAGCGGCGTGCACAAGCGCTATGGCGGCGTCCGCGCGCTGCGGGGCGCGAGCCTCACCGCAGCGGGCGGCGAGGTCCACGGCCTGCTGGGCCCGAACGGCTCCGGCAAGTCCACCCTCGGCAAGGTGCTGGCCGGATCCGTCCGGCCCGACGAGGCCGAGATCGAGCTCGCGGGGCAGCCGGTGCGCATCGGCTCCCCGCGGGCTGCGGCACGCCTCGGCGTCGCCGCCGTCTACCAGCAGCTCAGCCTCGTGCCGGAGCTCACCGTCGGCGAGAACCTCGTGCTCGGCAGCGAGCCCGCGACCGCGGGCTTCCTGTCGGGGCGCGCGGCCCGCAGGCGCGCTCGGCCCGTGCTCGAGCGGCTCGCGCCCGCGCTCGGCGCCGTGCACGCCGATCAGCCCGTGCGAGAGCTCACGCCCGGCCAGCAGCAGCTCGTCGAGATCGGCAAGGCGCTCCTGCGGGAGCCGCGCATCCTCATCCTCGACGAGGCGACCGCCTCGCTGCACCGCGACCAGGTCGCGGTGGTGTTCGAGATCGTGCGCGAGCTGCGCGATCGCGGTGCCGCCGTGCTCTTCGTCTCGCACCGGCTCGACGAGATCACCGAGCTGTGCGACCGCGCGACGATCCTCCGCTCCGGCGAGACGGTCGCCGAGACGGCGATGGCCGGCACCACGCCCGACGAGCTCGTTCGGCTCATGGTCGGCGACGTGCAGGCGGTCGAGCGGGAGCACGGCGAGCGGCCGAGCGGCCGCGTGCGCCTCACCGCTCGCGGCCTCGCCGGCGGCGCGCTGAGCGGCATCGACCTCGAGGCCCGTGCGGGCGAGGTCGTCGGGCTCGGCGGCCTGCAGGGCCAGGGGCAGTCCGAGCTGCTGCTCGCGCTCTTCGGCGCGACCGCCGCCACCGGCGACGTCGAGGTCGACGGCGAGCCCGTGCGGCTCGCGTCGCCGCGCACCGCGGCGGCGCGCGGCATCGCGCTCGTGCCCGGCGACCGCGGCACGCAGGGCACCCTGCCGCCCCGGCCCATCCAGGAGAACCTGGCGATCGCGAGCCTCGGGCGCCGCACCCGCGCGGGCGTCATCTCCGCACGGCGCGAGCGCACCGCCGCCGAGTCGATGGTCGAGGCGCTCGCCATCAAGATCGGCGGCCTCGGCGACCCGATCTCGAGCCTCTCCGGCGGCAACGCCCAGAAGGTCGTGTTCGGCAAGTGGCTGCTCACGGAGCCGGGCGTCGTGCTGCTCGACGACCCGACGAAGGGCGTCGACGTCGGCGCGAAGGCCGAGATCTACCGCATCATCCGCCGCATGGCCGACGACGGCGCGACCGTCATCATCAACTCGAGCGAGGACCGCGAGCTCGTGACCGTGTGCGACCGCGTGCTCGTGCTGTTCGAGGGCGCCGTGCGCGCCGAGCTCGTCGGCAACGAGATCACCGAGGAGCGGCTCGTGCAGGCGGCGCTCGTGATCGGCGAGGAGACCCAGGTCCAGCAGCCCGCCCGCACGCACGGCGAGACCGCACCGGACGACACCCACGAGGGAACCCCGTGACCCAGACACCCACCGTCGCAGCCATCGAGGAGCGCCGGCCGCTGACCGAGCGGCTCGGCCGCGTGCGGGTCGCCTCGTGGGCGACCGCCGCGCTGCTGATCGTCGCCGTGGTGGCGGCCGTCGCGCTGCAGCCCAACCTGCTCAGCCCGTACGGGGTCGCCTCGACGTTCGCGACCTTCCTGCCGCTCGTGCTCGTCGCGGTCGCGCAGGCGATCGTCGTGATCGGCGGGGGCCTCGACCTCTCGGCCGGCGCGATCGTGGCGCTCTCGAGCGTCGTCGCCGTGCAGGTGATGCAGGGCGAGGCGGGCAGCGTGCCGCTCGGCTTCCTGACCGCGATCGGCGTCGGCCTCGCGTGCGGCATCGTCAACGGCCTCGTCGTCAGCCGGCTGCGCCTGCAGCCGCTCATCGCGACGTTCGCGACCGCATCCGTCTTCTCCGGGCTCGCGCTGCTCGTGCTGCCCTCGCCCGGCGGCACGGTGCCCGCCATCATCACCGGCACCTTCCGCCAGGCCGTCGGGGGCGTGCCCGTCTCGGTGCTGCTCGTCGTCGCGGTCGCGGCCGGCTGGCTCGTCGTGCGGCACCTGCGCATCATGCGGCACATCCGCGCCACCGGCGGCGGACCGGCGGCCGCGTTCGCGTCGCTCGTGCCCGTCGCGGGCGCGCAGCTCGCGTCCTACGCGATCTGCGGCGTCATCTGCGGCCTCGCCGGCCTCGCCGTGCTCGGCAACTCCGGCTCGGGCGACCCCTTCATCGGCGGCGACCTCGCGCTGGGCAGCGTCGCGGCCGTCGTCGTCGGCGGCATCGCGCTGCGGGGCGGCATCGGCTCGCCCATCGGCGCGATCGCGGGCGCGATCACGCTCTCGCTCGCCTCGACGATCCTCTTCGCGCTGAGCCTGCCCACCTCGTGGCGCGCGCTCGCCGCGGGCCTCGTCGTCATCCTCGCGCTCGCGCTGAGCGCGCTCGGCGCACCGAGGCGGCAGCGATGAAGCCCACGACCGCGACCCGCGCGCGCACCCTGCTGCGCGACCCCGTCGTCATCGCTGCGATCATCGCGATCCTGCTCGTCGTCGTCGGCGGCATCCTCAAGCCCGGCTTCGCCTCGCCCGACCAGATCGTGAACATGCTCCGGGTGGCGTCGTTCCTCGGCATCATCGCGATCGGCCAGACCATCGTCGTGCTCTCCGGCGGCGAGGGCATCGACCTCTCGGTCGGCACCGTCGCGACGCTCGGCGCGATCCTCGCGAGCCGCACCATGGACGGGTCGGATGCGCTGCTCGTCCCCGGCATCCTGCTCGCGGTCGGCGTCGCCGCCCTCATCGGCCTCGCGAACGGCCTCGGCATCGTGCTGCTGCGCATCCCGCCGTTCGTCATGACGCTCGGGATGCTCGGCGTGGTCGGCGGGCTCATCCTCGTCGTCACCGGCGGCGTCGCCGACGGCCGCGCTGCGCCCTCGCTCGTGCAGCTCGTGAACGGCCGCGACGTGCTCGGCATCCCCGGCATCCTGCTCGTCTGGGCGCTGCTCGCCGTGATCGTGACGCTCGTGCTGCGGCGCACCACGTTCGGCATGCAGCTCTACGCGACGGGCTCGGGCCGCGAGGCCGCCAGGCTCTCGGGCGTGCCCGTCGGCCGGGTGACCGTGACCGCCTACGTGCTCAGCTCGATCTTCGCCGCGCTCGGCGGCATCGCGATGGTCGGCTACTCGCAGCAGGTCTTCCTGAACCTCGCGAACGACCTGACCCTGCCGTCGATCGCCGCCGTCGTGATCGGCGGGACGCTCGTCGCCGGCGGCGTCGGCGGCTACCTCGGCAGCGCGATCGGCGCGATCGTGCTGACCGTGCTCACCAGCCTCCTGACGACGCTCAGCATGCCCGAATGGGCGCGCATCGTCGTGCAGGGCGTCGTGCTCATCGCACTGCTGGCGGTCTACGGCCGCCAGCGCAAGCTGCGCACCTGATCCGCAGCCCCTGCTGCACCCCGTGATCGAGAGGATCCCCACCATGGCTCAGCGCTCCGTGCTCGGCGTCGGCATCATCGGCGCCGGCTTCATCGGCGAGTTCCACGTGCGCTCGTGGACCGGCGTGCGCGACGCCGACGTCGTCGCCGTCGCCTCCCGCACCCGCGAGAGCGCCTCGCGGCTCGCGACCATCGCCGAGGAGATCGGCGTCGGCACCGACGTGACCGCGCACGACGACGTGCGCGCGCTCGTCCGCGACGACCGGGTCGACGCCGTCTGGGTGCTCACCCCGAACGACTCCCGCCTCGAGGTCATCCGCGCGATCGTCGAGGAGGTGCAGGGAGGCGCGGCGCTCACCGGCATCGCGATCGAGAAGCCCCTCGGCCGCACCGTGGCCGAGGCGAGGGAGATCCTCGAGCTCGTCGAGTCGGCGGGCCTGCTGCACGCCTACCTCGAGAACCAGGTCTACTCGCCGGCGATCACCCGCGCGCACGAGCTCGTCTGGCGCCGCGGCGCGAGCGAGGCCGGCACGCCCTACCTCGCGCGCTGCGCCGAGGAGCACTCGGGCCCGCACAAGGCGTGGTTCTGGGACGGCGCGAAGCAGGGCGGCGGCGTGCTGAGCGACATGATGTGCCACTCGGTCGAGGCGGGCAGGTACCTGCTCACCCCGCCCGGCGTCGACCCCGCCGACTGGCTGACGCCCGTCTCGGTGACCGCGAGCATCCAGTCGCTCAAGTGGGGCCGACCGGCGTACGCCGAGCAGCTACTCGAGCTCTACCCGGGCGCCCCCGACTACCGCGAGCGTCCGAGCGAGGACTACGCCCGCGCGGCGTGGGAGTTCGTGAACGGCGACGGCGAGACCGTCATCGCCGAGGGCACCACCTCGTGGAGCTACGTGGGCGCGGGGCTGCGGCTCTCGTTCGAGCTGCTCGGCCCGGAGTACTCGATGCAGTCCGACACGTCGTCGACCGAGTCGAAGGTGTTCCTGTCGCGCGCCATCGGCCAGGGCGTGGGCGAGGACATGCTCGAGAAGCAGAACGCCGAGCAGGGCCTCATGCCGGTCGTCGCCGACGAGGCGGCCACCTACGGCTACACCGGCGAGAACCGCCACGTCGCGGCGTGCTTCCTGCGCGGCGAGCAGCCGATGGAGTCGCTGCGGAACGGCGTGGCCGTGGCCGAGCTGCTCATGGCCGCCTACCAGTCGGCGCAGACGGGGCAGACGGTGCGCTGGCCCGTCGACCTCACCGACTTCGTGCCGGACGTGGCCAAGGGCACCTGGAACCCGCGCCGCTGATCGCAGCCGCGAACGACGAAGGCCCGCGCGCGAGCGCGGGCCCTCGTCGTGATCGGGTCAGCCGACGCGGCGGTCCATCGCGCGCACGCCCGCCCACGCGGCGGGCATGAGGGCAGCCGCGAGCGCCCACTTGACGACGCCGCCGACGATGAACGGCAGGAAGCCGAGCGCGAGCGCGCCGGCGAGGTCGACGGGCGCGCCCATGGAGGCGAGGACGGCGGCCATGTAGGGGATGCCGAACGCGAAGGGGATGAGGCTCGCGGCACCGAAGAGCGCCACGGCCAGCAGCGGACGGCGATCCCAGCGGCGCTCCGCGAGCCAGCCGACCACCGCGGCGGTCGCGACGAAGCCGATGATGAAGCCGAAGCTCGGCTTGCCGATCGCCGCGATGCCGCCGGTGAAGGTCGCGAAGATCGGGGCGCCCGCGACGCCCAGCACGAGGTAGCCGACCATCGCGGCGACGCCGCGGCGGAACCCGAGGGTCGCGGCGACGAGCATGACGCCGAGCGTCTGGCCGGTGATCGGGACGGGCCACATCGGGACCTCGACCTGCGCGAGCGCGGCGACGACGGCGATGCCGGCGGCGACGAGCAGCACGTCCTTGACGAGCGTGCGCTGACCGACGAGCACGTCGGCGAGCACCGGCTTCGCGAGCACGGCGGCGGCGGATGAGGAGCGGCGGGGGAGCGGGCGCGGCGCAGTCATGCCGCCAGCCTAGGGGTGCGGCGGTCCCGCGCACCGCATCCACAGGCCCGCGCCGCAGGCGGCCCATACGATCGGCCCATGAGCGATCTCTCCACCAAGGCCACCGCACTGCTGACGATGCACGACGAGTTCGTCGTGCTCCCCACCGCGTGGGACGCGTGGTCGGCGCGCACCCTCGTCGACGCGGGCTTCGCCGCCATCACGATCGGCAGCCACCCGCGCGCCGAGTCGCGCGGCCAGGAGGACGGCGAGGGCATGACCCTCGACGACGCGATGGAGGGCATCGCCCGCATCGTCGCATCCGTCGACGTGCCGGTCTCGGCCGACCTCGAGTCGGGCTACGGCGCCGAACCCGCGGAGCTCATCGAGCGGCTGCTCGAGGCAGGCGCCGTGGGCCTCAACGTCGAGGACACCGTGCACGGCGAGGGCCGGATGCGCGAGGCGCAGGAGCACGCGGACTACGTCGCGGGCCTCCGCGCCGCGGCCGACGCCGCCGGCGTCGACGTCGTGATCAACGCGCGCACCGACGCCTTCGCGCGGCCGGAGCTGCACGGCGGCGACCCGCTCGAGCAGGCGATCCTGCGCATGGAGCTCGCCGAGCAGGCCGGGGCGCGGTCGCTCTACCCGGTGAAGCCGCCGACGCCCGAGGCGCTCGCCGCGATCCTCGCGCGGGTGTCCCTGCCCGTCAACGTCACCGCCCACCCCGTCAAGGGCTCGGTCGTCGGCCAGCTCGACGAGATCCGCGCGAGCGGCGCGCGGCGCGTGACGTTCGGTCCGCTGCTGCAGGCGGCGCTCACGGAGTCGATCCAGGAGCTCGTGCAGCCGTGGCGCTGACGGCCCTGCGCTGACGGGCGCTGCGGTGCGGGTGCGGGGCCGCTCGGCCCGCTGGTAGGCTGGACGGCTGGCTCGCTCAACGCGAGCCGGCCCCCCACCCACTTCGAGAGAGGCTCCCGCGCGTGATCGCCGTGTCCGGATTCGAGCTCTCCGTCGGCCCGCGGACGCTCATGACCGACGTCTCCTTCCGCATCGAGCGGGGCGACAAGATCGGCCTCGTCGGGCGCAACGGCGCCGGCAAGACGACCATGACGAAGGTGCTCGCCGGCATCAGCGACGACCGCGACGGCCACACCTTCTCCGGCAAGGTCGAGCGCAGCGGCGAGATCGGCTACCTCCCGCAGGACCCCCGCTCCGGTGACCCCAAGCAGACGGCCCGCCGACGCATCCTCGACGCCCGCGGCCTCGGCGAGCTCGTCGAGGGCATGCGGCTCGCGACCGAGCAGATGGGCGAGGGCGGCGCGGTCGCCGACGAGGCGATGCGCCGCTACAGCCGCCTCGAGGACCGCTTCCTCGCGCTCGGCGGCTACGCGGCCGAGGCCGAGGGCGCTGCGATCGCATCGAACCTGCAGCTGCCCGACCGCATCCTCGACCAGCAGCTCGAGACGCTCTCCGGCGGTCAGCGCCGCCGCATCGAGCTCGCGCGCATCCTCTTCTCCGGCGCCGACACGATGCTGCTCGACGAGCCGACGAACCACCTCGACGCCGACTCCGTGACGTGGCTCCGCGAGTTCCTCAAGGGCTACCAGGGCGGCCTGCTCATCATCAGCCACGACGTGCAGCTCGTCGAGGAGACCGTCAACCGCGTCTTCTACCTCGACGCCAACCGGCAGGTCATCGACATCTACAACATGTCGTGGAAGCTCTACCTGCGGCAGCGCGAGGCCGACGCGGAGCGCCGCAAGCGCGAGCGCGCCAACGTCGAGAAGGCGGCGAGCCAGCTCGAGATGCAGGCCGCGAAGATGGGCGCGAAGGCGTCGAAGGCCGTCGCGTCGAAGCAGATGGCGAAGCGCGCCGAGCGGATGCGCTCCGGCCTCGAGGACGAGCGCGCCGTCGACCGCGTGGCGAAGCTGCGCTTCCCGAAGCCCGCGCCCGTCGGCAAGACGCCGATCATGGCGCGCGACCTCTCGAAGTCGTACGGCTCGCTCGAGATCTTCACCGCCGTGGACCTCGCGGTCGACCGCGGCTCGCGCGTCGTGATCCTGGGGCTCAACGGCGCCGGGAAGACGACGCTGCTGCGCATCCTCGCCGGCGTCTCGCAGAGCGACACCGGCGAGATCGACCGTGGGCACGGCCTCAAGGTCGGCTACTACGCCCAGGAGCACGAGACCCTCGACGTCGAGCGCTCGGTGCTGTCGAACATGCTGTCGGCCTCGCCCGACATCACGTCGACCGAGGCGCGCCGCGTGCTCGGCTCGTTCCTGTTCACCGGGGACGACGCCGACAAGCCCGCGCGCGTGCTCTCGGGCGGCGAGAAGACGCGACTGTCGCTCGCGATGCTCGTCGTCTCGAGCGCCAACCTGCTGCTGCTCGACGAGCCCACGAACAACCTCGACCCCGCGAGCCGCGAGGAGATCCTCGGCGCGCTCGGCGCGTACGAGGGCGCCGTCATCCTCGTCAGCCACGACGAGGGCGCGGTCGAGGCGCTCGACCCCGAGCGCGTGCTCATCATGCCCGACGGCACCGAGGACCTGTGGAGCCCGGAGTACCTGGACCTCATCGGCCTGGCCTGACGCGGTCGGCCCGGCCTGACGCGGTCGGCCTGGCCTGACGCGGTCGGCCAGGCCTGACGCGGTCGGCCCGAGCTCAGAAGGGCGTCGGCGGCGTGGCGCGGTCGGTGGAGGTCGCGCTCCAGACGCCCAGCGGATCGGGTGGCAGCGGCGGCGGGGACGCGTCGGGGTCGGGTGGGAGGCCCGCGAGCATCCGGTCGCGGTCGGCGGCCATGCGATCGACCGCTTCCTGGGTGCGGCGGCGGCGCTCGGCGCGCGTCGCCGTCGACGGCGGGCTGCGCCGGGGCGTGTCGGTGAAGACGGGCCCGATGGGTTC